>UMGA01000098.1_pt1 | contig 30780 bp, 38 predicted proteins | sample 1965171 | NCBI WGS metagenome assembly UMGA01 (sample SAMEA4836062, study PRJEB28245) | human gut metagenome | biome: gut microbiome; material: fecal sample | place: Denmark | collected 2008 | reverse complement strand
CGGTCTGCAATGAATTTTTATGATATTCTTATTATACCATAAATATTTTCAAATAACAAATGCCCAAAACATCGTATTTAAGCCATTTGTTGAATGTTTTAATGCTTCTAAACTGTCTCTAAAATGCTATATTTAGTAACAAATTAGTAACATAGAAATATTATTTTTCTTTACCCTGTGATACCATCGGCAATCGCTTTTGCAATCTGCTTATAACCAACCTTCTTGTAAAGATCATAGTCATCTTTATCATCGACAAAACATACTTCGACTAAAATCGCTTTGTTGATCGTATGATTAAGATAATATAAACCGCCCGTTGTTTTGATTCCACGGTTTGTAAATCCAAGTTTTTTCATGTTTGCAAGGATTCTGTTACCTGCAGCCTTTTTAATACCTTCTTCCTTTGTGCACCAGATTTCTGTTCCTGCTACTTTCTTATCTCCTTTTCTGTCGTTGCGACCAGAATTGAGATGAATTGATACATCTAATGCTGCTTGTCTTTTGTTGCACTTAGTACAGATTTTTCTGAGAACGTCCGCCTGACTAGTTCCATTGCTGACTGTACAATTATATGCCTTATGTCCTTTTTTCTTTAATAACCTTACGACTTCTTTACAGATTTTTCTATCTTCTCTACTCTCGTCTAATAAGTCACTTGCTCCACAGGCAATCTTGCCACTTGGATTATGACCACCATGAATATTATATACTGCCATTATTCTTCCTCCTGATCTTTATTTACTACTTTGTCTGCTACTTCTAAACCTTTTGTTAATGCTTTGGGTACGTTATATCCTGCTTCCACAAAATTTTCCACGATAGATCGAATCTCATTGATCAGCAATGACGCCAATACAAACCATCCGAGTAATGTTGTAATCCCAAGATCTACACCAATTACTTTTCCAATCTCAATGAAAACTGCTGATGATCCGAATGCTACCATTATCATGATCCAGTATCCCAACTTTTTCATGACGCCTCTCCAGCCAATTCGTGAACTTACTTTTCCTTCCATCTTCGCACCCATCCAACCAGTAAACTGATCTGCTACGTTCAGTGCCAGATAAGCCACAAAAAGAATCCAGTGCTCGCCTAAAATGTAGCTCATTACGGCCACAATTGATCCTGTCACTGCGTTATATGTGTCAATTACATTGTTTGTCATTTTCTTCATTTCCCTCACTTTCCTTTCTTTGGTTAGAAAATTATTATTTTGTACACAAAAATAAGACCTATTTCGGTCTTGCTCTGATTTCCATATTCAACTCCTTTATGAACATCTTGGATCTTCTAATCGCTTCCTGAGAGTTTTATATATAGTTCCATCCGGTCCTGTTCTTGCATCAACAATTTCTACATCTGATGGAGATGACAAACTAAAGTTTTTGATTAATTGTTCGTATTGGTTTTCAAGATCACTCTGTCTTTTATCACAATCGTTTGCAATCTCATTGCTTCTTTTAATACCGTCATGAATTGCCTGCCGTACATCCTTTCCCAGAACAGCTTTCAATATATCGTTTAAAACTTTTGTTATATCAATCATATTTTTTCCTTTCCGCAACAGCACAGCTAAATTCTGATAAGGCTTGGAAAAGAATTTTTGATGGAAAAATATCCGAATCTTTTATCATTCCGAGTAAATATAGAGAGATAGTAATCCAGATAACAATTGGATATACGAATTCTACGGATATTACGCTTCCTGAAATATACATTAATGATTTGAACACATGGTGGAATAAAATTACATCTTATCGATATAATGATGCTTACAACGCTTGTATTTTAATGAATTATAACAGTGGAAATAAACAACTTAGAATGAACGAAACATGGTTTGTTTGTAATCCGTCAAGTGATAATATATCCTATATCGTCTATGGACGTCAGTAAACATTTTTTAATTCCACAAGAAGTTTTCTTTGATCCATACAAGATCACAGCCAATTTTTTGGTTTTGTGGATAACTATTATTTGTCCATAATACATAACAATTCTCGTTGTTAACCTCCTGAGATATTGCTTCAACACGTATGTAACCAGTGTCATATACATGCAATATCGCAGAACTCAAGCGATAACCTTGTTTACGATCAACATAAAAATAGTTGTTTCCAGTACCGTTCAATTCGGCATATTGAGTTACAAATGCATTTTTTAAGTCAGAATTTAGCTGTGCTGTTGCTGTTTATTTTTTGTCTTTTTCGAAATAAATGCACGGAGATCTGCTCCTAAATTTAATTTTTTGCATAAAAATAAAATCTCCTTCCCTTTTAAGCAGATTTAATAGTTTATATTAGATTGATTATTATTCTTTAAGCTGCATAACGAATATATTCATATTCAATCATATCGTCTGAAGCATCATAGTATGTACCGGCAGTCATATTAATGTCTGCATGACCTAACAAGATCGCAACATCCTGAAGCGGCATGCCTCGCTTAATCAATTGCGTACATAACGTCCGTCGGAATTTATGCGGATGTGCATATACATTACATAATTTTCCTAAATCTCTTACAATTCGCTCGATTCCGTCTTTTCTTAATTGATCATATGGATGCCTCTTAGAAACAAAAAGTGAAATGTTATTATCTTGTCTGGCTTCTAAATATCTATTCAGATAAATCATTGCCTGATCTGATATAAACACCGTTCGCTCTTTATCTCCTTTACCAGTGATCCGCACTTTCTTTCGAATAAAATCTATATCGTTTAGCTTTATACTGCTTAGTTCTGAGACACGACAACCTGTGGATGCTAACATCTCTATCAACGCCCGATCACGAATATCCGTACATGCTATACGCATACGTTCCATTTCATCAACTGTAAACGCCTTCTTCTTTTTCTTTGTTACTTTGATCTTCTTAATTTTTCGAGTTGGATCTTTGTCGATGTACTCCTCATCAGCCAGCCAACTAAAAAACGAGGATATCGCTGATCGCTTATTGTTTAATGATAAATTTGATATGCCTCTGCTTTGCTTATACGCATATAGAAATCCCCTAATATCGGTTGCATCTATGTCTTTTGCTTCTTTTCCAGTGAAATAATCTACAAACTGCGTTAGATGTAAATTATACTGTTCAATCGTTCTGTTGGATTTATTTTCTACAATCAGCGTCGCAAGGAACGTATCTTTCAGCTTCCTTAAACTGTCATTGTATTCCGTCAATTCCGTCGATTCTTTCTTAATCTGTACATCTTGGAACTCTTCTACCAACACATTTTCAAGATAATCTAGCTCTTTTTTCTTGATTCTATTGCCCATTTTGATTAGCACGTTACTTATAATTCTGTCACGCATAATACTTTCTCCTTTGTGTGTTATGTGTGCATTATACTCTTTTCCGCTGCGGAGGATTCGTAGACTTCCGCAGCTAAATTCTGAAAGAGCATTTTTATCAAAAGTATTTTCTGGAACAAGCAACAAAATGATTTACTGGCAAAGATGTCAGTCTGAAATTGCAAAAGCATTAGGCATGCAAATATCAGACATAAATAACGAAAAGTTATATATAGCAGCTTGCAACGGTGATTGGAATGCGTATCAAGGTCTGGTAACAGGTGCTGCTTTACAATGGGATAATACAAATTTAAATATAAACATAGGATTATCCAGTGATACAAACGGTGCTGTTAGGATTAATTTTATGATTTATCGTAAATTAAATTAATCTATATCATATACTATGGAGGTATATACACATGTTGAGTACACTGTAGGAAAATATATTGTTATATCACCATTTGTGTCAATTTTAACAGCACCAATATTATTAAAATTAACATCATCATCGGTATAGCAAGCCGATCCGCATTTTATTTTAGGTCTAAAACCTTCTGGAACAAAAAAACAAGTTGTAATCCCAACACTAGGAGAATTGCAATGGAAATATCCATTTATATATACTTTTCCATTATGTTTATAACTGTTTCCGGTGAATGCATATTTTGAATCTATGCTAGTAATTGTAAATTCTATTCTGTTATTTAAGTCAGAATTTAGCTGCGCAATATCTGTGTGTGCATCTGCAATTCCCTGCTCCATATGATTAAAATTTTCTGCGGATAAAGGCGTATTTCCTTTTACCCATGTTTTCTTTGTGTATGCCATTATTATTTCTCCTTTCATTTAACAGCAATAAATCTGATCCTCACTGTTACTGCAGCAATAGATCATCTGTCCCTTTACAAGCTCTGCCGTTACGTATTTTGTTGTTCCATCTAATTGTGTCAATACAAGAGTTGTTCCGCTCGCAGAAATTCCTGTAATCGCCTTATTTGCGTCTGTCTGTTTTGCAGCCGTATAACCTAACGCTGTGTTTACGTTTGATGCCGTTATTTCTCCTCTGATTGTTGCACTGGATTTATTTTCAACACTTCCTAATCCTACTTGAGACTTTGTGACTCCGTGAGGATTGTTTTTGTTTCCTGTGTGATTACTCACATAGTTTTTTATTTTATTCCACAGCTTTAAAAGCCCTGTTTCATCTAAATAACTTGCCACATTAAACACCGTCCTTTATGTAAGATTTGCGTCCATCCATGTATTTGTAATTGCAGCAATCTGAAATTTTTCCCCTAGAGCATCCCACGCTTTTCCATTCCATGCAACATTCATCCCTGCAGCTCCATAAGATGATGCTGCTGCAATATCGTAAACATCTCCTGTTGTTTGTCCAGATGTTGGTAATTTATCTTCTGTTGCCACGGATCCTTTGTATTTATAAACACCTGTGATTTCAGATTTCTTTGCATATGTACTTGATAGCGTTGCATTTGTTGGTAACTCATCGATCTTCTTTTTATCTGCCGCAGTCATAAGCCCATGTGAAGATTGCGTCGCATCATTGTATGTCGTATTGTTATCAGGCGGAACACTCCATGTTCCGTCTGATCTTAAATACCTATTAGCTGCACCTGCTGCAGGTGCTGGTGCCAATCCGTGTGTACCTGCTGCGGATGTGGTTGCTCCTTTCATATCGCTATACGTGGTATTATTATTATCTGCACCCCATACTGCAGTACCATCCGAATCCCATCTTAAGATCTGTCCAGCACTACCACCAGATGGAATATGTTTGTTTCCGCTTGTCGTAGGGTGCGTATATTTATTCGCTCCTTCTGCGATTCCTGCAAGCTTTGTTTTTTCTGCTGTTGTATAATCATTTGTAGATAATCCTTTGCCATCTACTTTGTCTACTTTATTTGCGATCATATTCGTTATCTTTGCTACTATCTTCTGCCAGAGATATAAGACTCCGTTTTGATCAAGATAATTATTATCTGCCATTGTTTTCTCCTTTAATTTAAGATTCCCTCTAAAACTTCATTTGTGATTGGTTCCAGGCTTAATCCTGGAAGGTTGTACATTTCTGTTCTAACTTCACTTATCTGAGCCTTTAAATTTACAGAATCGTTTACCTGTTTGTCTGTCAATGTACTGATTGTTCTTCCAAGAGTTATTTTATTATTTGTTGGATTCTCAAGATCTAGTTCATATTTACTTACAAGATAATACGTACTCACATCTCCAAACGTACTCATGATTCCGTGTTGTGTCGAAATACAAGGAACAAGATCTCCAAGTCTGATTGCGTTAATATCAACGTCGATCATATGCAGATCAACAGCTGTAAGTTCAATCGTGATTGCTAAGTTGATGCACTTCTGCAGATATTTATTTGCTTCTTCCAGTAGTTTGTCTGGATCATATACCTCAGAGAAATCAACCTTGTCATAGATCCATCCATATAGATCTACGGCATCCTGGCTATATACATAATCCGTTCCGTTATGACCATTTGCTGTTGTGATTGTCACGTTATCTTTTCCAACTGGGATAATCGCTGTTTTAATGTCTTCTGCCTTAGAGTATTTCTTCAGATCGAGAAGATTTTCTCCGAAACGAATCACCTGATTACTTACATTTCCATACTGCTTTACATAATCAAGATACCGTATGTTTCCATCATGCCGAACACGAAGATACCCTTCGTATTTCCCTAAGAAATTGGAATTAATAAAATCCCAGGTCTTCTCATAATTTGTCGATAAACTTGAGATCGTAACACTTTCAATATTGATCACGCCGATTTCAAATCGTTTTTCTTCTTCTACCTGCGAATTATGCTCTTGAATCAGTCTTTTAAAAACCTCTATATTGGTATCGGCTGTCCCAGCTTCTGTTGTTTCGGTTCCGTAATTATGCGCACGTTGTACTGAATCTAACAAAAAAGCAAGCTCCCCTTCACAGGAAATCTGCCCTGTGTTTTGAAAATCTTTTTCATCCGTTAAACTTCTTCCGGAAAATAACAGCTCATCATCTTCATAAACATCGATTCGAGATTTTAACTTATTGATATCGTTAACGTGAGGATGCGTTTGTAACATCCCAAAATCAAGATTTCCTGTTTTATTTAGCTCTAATGATATCTTAGGGCTAAGCACCATATAATGCGGATCGCGGACATCGTGCAGTGTTTTCCCGTCACATAGTATCTTATACATTTATAAACTACCTCCTCGATAATCGACAGATACTGTCCCATTTCCTGTAAACGTTAAAAGGTTATCCCCTTCTGATAACCAGATATCGAACACTTTACTTTTGCCCTTTGGAAGATTATAAGTGGCCCCGTTATATGTAACCTGCATCGGTGTATCACATTCGATCACAGGAATCACTCTCTTTCTTCTTCCATAAATATTTAGCTCGTATTTTCCAGAAACTTTGATGCCTCCATATTCACGGATAATATCAGTTTCAAAATTAAAATCATCCCATAACCAATCTTCCAGAGACGAAGCAACTTCATACTTATATGGATCAACTTCTCCGGACATTACAAGCTTTCCATTTATACGATCTGTCTTTTCGACATCAATCGTAAGTCGGCCAATGTAATAAAAAGATGGATCAGTATCGAGTAAGATCTTCATTTTCTTACCAACCAGGTAATTTGCAATGTCCGATACAATAGATCCCCATTCAAAAAAGTCTTCGTCTGGAGTTTCAAATTCTAAGGAAAGACTACGATTCTTGTACTTCACATCTCCGCCAGTAACCGCTTCAGTGATATCTAGTGTTCCATCTGCTCCTTGAATATCCAGTTCATATGTTTTTGGTTCCGGAAAACCAAGAGTGATCGCAGTCCACCCAAGATTCCAATCCTTTAAGGTATGTTTTTCTCCGATCGTGACTCCTAATGTTCCTGGCATACTATACACCTCCTCTTGATTTTCGTGTTGCTCTTGTACTTAATTCTGTATCCATGTAAGGGGCGATTACTCTTGTAACCTCTCGACCATCTATAATCAGTGGCACTTCTATTCGCTCTGGACCGGTATAAACTATTGACTCTGATCCATTAGCTGAATCCGTTTGCACAACTGGCTGCATCCTTGTTGTGATCGTCTGCATCTGCAGGTTAATCGCATCCTGCATCCTTGACTGAATATCTTGAACGTTCAACTTCGCTTTCGCAAATTTCTGTGCCATGTTCTGAGAAATCGTTCCCATTTGTTTATACAGATTTGGAGCTTCTTTTTCATGTCCTTTGATTGCTCCCTGAATATCACGGGAACCAATCTTTGCAAATTCTCGAGATGGAGAATGAATCTTAAGTGTCTTTTTGGCTGTCTTAATAATATTCTGGCAGATTTTCTTCATGGATTTGCTGAGGTTTCTGGTTTCGCTTTCCATACCTGCAGTTAATCCCTTTGCAATATTAACTCCTGCCTGTTTCATCTCTTTCTGCAGATCATCTGTGACTGTTTTCATTTCAGATTCATAATTTGCTTGAAGTTTTGCAAGATCATCTCCAAAGAAGTTTTCAGAAAATGTTTTGGACATGCTCTGTTGCTGATTCCACTTATTAATGTAAGCCTGCTGTTCAGCTTCTGACATATGCTGAAACCATGCCATATAAGCATTTCCTGCATCAATATCCATTCCGAGAATCTTTTCCATCATAGACTCAGGAATCTTGTTTTCTAGCAACTTCAAGTTCTTCTGATACTTTTCAATATCCATGATATTCTGATCAAGGTTATAGATATTTCCCCAAGATTGCTGTTTATCAGTTAAACTGTCCATCTTGTTCTTGATGTTGTTATACGCTTCCTGGTATTCATCTGACAGTTCCTGTAGTTTTTCCTGTGCAATCTTATTTAATCGATCAGCTTCTTTCTCAAATGCATCATTGTATGCTGCTGCCGTTTTTTCTCCCGCAATTTTTAATTGCTTTTCTTCTGCAGCATTCTGCTTCTTTAACTTTTTCAGCTGTTTTTTTAATTTTGCTTTTTTCTTTTTATTTTTTGTCTTACTGATCTTATCTTGAAGATTTTTCTCTGCTGTATCGTGCTTCGAAGAAACTTTACTTGTCTGCTGATCAATGATTTCTTGTACAGTTTCTGATGATCTTGACTTGGCCGTGTTGAGTGCTTCGGATATACCAGACACAAGGTTGTTTCCGATGTCGGAATAATTTCCTTTTTTCGATGCACTCTTAGCTGCAGATAACGCTTCATTTACAGATAGCTTCATTTCTGCATTGAGTTCTGTCTGTCCTTCTCTGACACCCTTTGCTACACCTTTTGGAATATTCTTACCAATCGCATCTTTATATACACGAGATGGAGAATGGATTCCTAAGGCTGTTGCTGTAGCTTCTACCGATGCGTTAGCCATCTCTCCAGAAGCATCTTCCACATCTTTCGTATGCTTTCGGATACCTGCTGCCATTCCTAACGGCATCCATTTTCCTACGTCACTATCCATGACACGGGATGGTGAATGAATCTTACCTTCTGCTTTTGCGGCTACAACTGCTGCTCTTACTGTTTCTCTTGCGGCTGCTGATACAGCACCGGAATTTGATCTGATACCAGATGCAATTCCTGCAGATAAATTGCTACCAACAGACACGAAGGATGATTTTTGACTACTTGCTCCGGAAGAACCTGCTTTGGCTACTTTTGAACCGGCACTTTTTGCAGCTCCAGATTTTGATGCAATACCTTTTGCAAAATCATTTCCAAGTTTTGCTCCTGCCTTTTTAGCAGCACCATCATTTGCAGCTAGAGTTTTTGTAGCTGTGCTTTTCAAAGTTTTACTACTACTTTTTACCTCAGTAGATGCCTTTTTTGCTTCCTTTGGAAATGCACCAAATGTTGTTTTTGCACTTTGAGTATTATCTGTAGCCGGTATCTTAGAAGCCTTTTTAATTTCGGTCTGATTTTTCTTCAAACTACTTGATGCTTCATTTGAAGCCTTTGCGACTTTTTTTAATGAATTAGTAGTTGCAGAATTATCAGGCGCTTTTAACTTTGTATTGCTTTCAATTTTCTTTTTTGCATCACTTGTCTTTTGAGCTGTTTTCTCTGACTCTTTTCCTACCGCATCGGTCAATTGTTTTACTGCAGCTTGAACAGATATTTGTCCTTGCGCAACTCTGGTTGCTAATTCTGTTGGAACTTTTGATCCTTCAATTCCTGCCTTATCTATCATATCCTGAAAAGATACCAAATTACTCAGTGCCTTAACTGCTTCTTCAGGTTTCATACTTCCAGATGTGATACCATTTGCCAAATAATCTGGTACTTCAATTCCACCTTGCAATGCCTTGGCTTTCAGATCTTCAAACGTAATAAGATTCTTAACAGCTTTTATAGAGGTTGGAACAGCGTACTGTCCGGAACTAATTCCCTGTGCAATACTGTCCGGAACTTCTTTTCCTTTATCTTTTACTTGCTGAATTAAATCTTCCCAGTTAATTGCATTTCCAAGCTGTGTTGCTGCGGTTTTAAATGAAACAGATCCATCAGAAATACCTTGTGCCAAATACTGTGGTATCTTCATACCTTGTTCTTGCATCTTAGCCAATTGATCGGAATTAACCAGATCATCTAATTTGATCAAGCTCTTTAATTCTTTTCCAGAAGTTGGATTTGCATAAACACCCTGTTTGATTCCTTCTCCAACAGACTTCGGAATATCACTTGCTTTAATCTTTGCTTGTTTGGCCAGATCATCTAAGGATTTCAGATACTCTGTATAATTTGTCTGAGCTGTATATTTGTCTGTATATGTAGTCAATTCTTTTTGGGCTGCATTTAAATTTTTACCACTTTGCTCAACAGCCTTATTGGCTGTCATCATTGCATCATAGTATTTTGTCAGATCATTAGAAGCTTTCTTATACTCATCACTGCTTGTTGTTATCTTTCCCTGGTTTACATTTGCGGTAACCTGATTCATTTTTTCAACAGCGGCATTATATTTGTTTGTTGCTTCTGTCTTTTTCTTAATAGCATTTTCATTTTCAATGTCAGCTTTGGCCACTTTGGATGCTGCACTTTCCATCCCTTTCTGGTAAGCCTTGGCCATTGCCTGTTCTTTCAATGCTGCGATGTTTTTCTTGATCGCAGAAGTAGACTTATTCAGTTTATCTGCTTCTTTGTCATACTCAAGATTCAGCCCTGGTAATAATTCATTTAATTGTTTAACTACACTTACAATCTGTGCTTTTGTCCCGGCACTCTTATGCTCAACATTCATCAGTTTTGTTAATCTCTGATACAGTTGATCCGCCTGAACGCCATTTGCACGTGTGGAATCTACATTTTTCTGATTTTCTTTATGTAAGCTCTTGATCGATGCTGCCATCTCTTCTTGTTTCTTTTTGAGTTTTGTGCAAGAAGAATAATATCGATCTGCTTCTGTAACTGCTTTTTTCTGTGTCAGTGTGTATGCTGCGACTCCTGCTGCCAACGCTCCAACTGCCACTACTGCAATTCCAACTGGTCCACCTAGAGCCGCACTTGCAGCTTTAAAAGCGGTTGTTGCTGATGTTGCTTGAATTGTTTTACCAGTAAATAGCTGAATAGCAGTTCCTAATAGCTGAACTCCAATACTTGCCCCTTGCGTAGCTGTAGATACAGTTCTAAAAGCTGTTACTACAGTCGTTACCGCCTTGTAGCCTTTAAATACGGTCAATAAACTAGCTGCAACTGGTAATGCAACTTCCATATTATTACCAACAAGTTTTGCCGCAGCTCCTAATACTCTTACTCCACCTTTGCCGGCTACCATAGCCACTTTTCCAAGATTTTCAACAGTATTTATCGTTTCCTTCGGAACAATCTCTTTTATTCCACCTTTTTTCAATTTGTTAGATAAAATCCTTAACCGTGCTGTTCCAACACCGACAGCCTTTGTTAGCGGCGTTTTGATATCTTCATAAATGCCGATTCCAACAGACTCTGCTACTGATCCGAGGTCGTACAATGCTCCTTGCAGATTGTTGTTCATAACATCGGCCTGTTTCTTTGCTGCGCCAGAAGAATTATCAATCGCCTTTTGTAATTTGTTGAAATCAGAATCAGATGCATTAACGATTGCCAACAGACCTGACATCGCTTCCTGTCCTGCGATACTTGAAGCATAAGAAGCTTTCTGACTTTCTGTTAATCCAGAAAATTTTTCTCTCAATTCTGCCATCGTTTCACGAAGTGGCTTCATGGATCCATCAGCTTTTGTTGTACTGATACCAAGCGCATTTAATGCTGTAGCTGCATCTTTCGGAGGTTTGACAAGTCGCGTAATGATAGATCTCAGAGATGTACCTGCTTGGCTTCCTTTGATTCCGGCATTCGCCATCAGTCCAATTGCTGTAGCTGTATCTTCGATACTATATTTCATGGATCCGGCCAATGGTGCAACATACTTAAAGGTTTCTCCCATCATTGCAACATTGGTGTTAGAACTACTCGATGCTTTAGCCAGTACATCTGCAAAATGTCCGGAGTCCTTTGCTTTCAGTCCAAACGCAGTCATGGAGTCCGTCACAATGTCGGATACTGTTCCAAGATCTTCTCCGGAAGCTGCAGCTAAGTTCATAACACCAGACAATCCAGAAACCATCTGATTTGTTTTCCATCCTGCCATAGCCATGTACTTAAGTGCTGTAGCAGATTCCGTAGCAGAAAACTTCGTTGTAGCTCCCATCTGCTTTGCTTTTGCAGATAGCTTTTCCAGGTCTTTTCCAGATGCTCCGGAGATTGCCTGAACCTCACTCATTCCTGCTTCAAAAGACTTACCTACATCGATCGTCTTTTTTGCGGCCGCCACAGATGCAACTCCAATTACTGCTGCAGATTTTTTCATCAATCCGGCCATCTTTGATGTTGCGCTCTCTGTACTTGCTACTGTACTTTGATTAGATTCTTCCCAAGACTTTTTTGCGCCATCTGCACTTTCTTTTGCAGTATCCTTTACCTTTTTATGAGACTGCTGCATCTTCGTAGATGCGGATTCTGTTCCTTTTGCTGCTGAATCAGCTCCTTGTTTGGCTGCCTGTCCTGCTTTCGATGCTGAATCTTTTGCACTCTTTTCTACTTGTTTTCCAGTTTTCTCTGCTGACTTAGCAACTTCTTCTACACTCTTTTGCGCCTGATCAGAAGCTTTATCTATCTCCTGTGCTGTACTCTTAGAAGAAGATTTAACCTCTTTCTTAAGATCATTTAATCCTTTTTCTACACCGGAATTATCCAGTTTGGTTTCTATTGTAACTGTACCATCTGCCATGTTTCCACCTCGTCAAATAACTAAAAATTTAAAGTTTCTAAGCTATTTGACGTCCTGGGTGCTCAACCTGCAGATCCAAGCTCTCGCCTATTCGCTTCTCTTATCACAATATTCCTGACAGATCACCACCATTTAGCAGTATCTGCGTTATCTCATCCTGTCTCTTTTTCTCTTCTTTGCTTATCTCATCCGGAAGTGCATAGATCTTTTGCATCTCCCGTATCCTTTTTCTCTGTTCTTTGTCAAAATTCTTTAACTCAGCTCCACGATATCCGATGATCTCACAGATTTTACAATCATCATGCAAGGCACTGAATAATGACATAAACTTCCACCAATGTAAAAAATCAACCTCAAACAGATCAATCTTATAATCCTGCATAAACCCTGCATTAATATAATCAAAATCATGTTCAAAGCTGATCACTTTCTTTTTTGTCTTTGCTTTCGAAGTTTCTTCTTTTCCACACGAATAAAACCACAGCATCTTTTCCATTGCTTCTTCCAGATCATCTGGAATGTTATCTTTATAGAAAATCTTTAACGCATCATAATACTTTGCGTTCGTAATTGCATCTTTTTCATTGATCTCAATTTCCTTCATCATTTCCTTTGCAAAGTTCTTTTGATCTTCCGTGACTTCTTTTCCAAAGATAATTCCTTCTATGTTCATGATCGTTCGAAAGTCAGCATCGATCTCATATTTTTCACTCCCGATATCCACAGACACCGGGAGTTCTCTCCTGATCATTCAGCTCCTAACATTTCAGCAATATCGTTTAACGTTTTATCATGTGTTGATAACTGTGCATTTTTTATCTTATAAAGCTTTTTCACCGCCTTTGTTCTCTCCGATAAATCATGTTTTGAAGTAAACATCTTGTCTGATGCTCCATTTCCAAACAGTTTATCAAAAAATTTGCTAATCACTTCTGATTCATACGCAACACCCTCCGGCCCGATCGTACCAGTAGTTGCATTCTTTTTTTCATACTCTTCGAGTTCTTTCCACATTTCTTTACTTGTATCATTAAATTTCTTCAACATCTCCGCATCCATAATATTAAATGCAAATCTCTCTTCATTCCAAATAAACATATATCTTACTCCTTAATTCCAATTTTAAGCTCGCTTTCGTTTACTCCGTTGCTGAATCCGGTGTAAATGTCTTTGTCTTTGTATCAAATTTACCCATAACAGGATCTCCTTTGTCGTGAAGTGTTCCCTCAACCTGTAATTCTCCGTCATTATCAGAGAAACTTGATATTTCAGCAGCTACAGTAAACATACGTGCTTTGAATACTGTCCCAGTGGTATCTCCCTCTACTTTTTCATCCAGATCAACGCGAACAAATTCACGTTCTGCATCTGCTCCTGTTTTTCTCTCTTTACCAATACTGACCAGATCTTTAATGACCTTTTCACTTAGAATCTGATCGGCTGTAAATCCGTGTTCACCTTCATAACTTGTAATGCTTGATGTGGATGATTTATCATTGATATATTTTTTACTCGTTGTCTGTGCTCCTGGATCTTCATTTAACTCTGTAAAACCAGTTCCCATAAGCTCGAAGTTCTCTCCTACTTTTAAGTAAGAAGCTTCCTGATAACGCTGTTTTACTGTTTTGCTTGCTGTTTCTGCCATTTTATATTCCTCCTAATTTTTGATAATAAATTAACTGACACTGAATCTGGTATTGTGCTTTTGTTGCATCTGCGTTAAACACGTAGCCATTTGTCAGTGCCTGTATTTTAATTGCTCTTTTTCCTTTATCCATTTCCGGAAGATCATTATTAATCGTACATCGTTCCAACCAGTCTGAGAAATCTTCGTAAAACTCCGCCACATCGATATTCTCTGCAACATCTGCTCCGAAGTACTCTCTACTTGCCAAGACAAAATTAAAACGGCGTTCTGTGTCGCCGTTAATATATCGCTTTTTAATTGGCTGTGATGTTACCGATGCTTCGATCGCATAACTTTTTGTATCCTCCGGAAGATGTTCCACGCCCACCAGATCATCAAATGTAGACAATCCTGGATAGTCCTGGATAAATGCTCTCACACTTGCAATCACACTCATTCTGCTTTACCTCCTACAAAATCTGCAACAGACTGGACGATCTGATCTCCATTGTCTGCCCAACATCTTTGGTCCCATTCTTTACCACGGAGGCCTTTCCCTTTATTCTCATGATATTGTCTCTGTGCATATGGCTGTACATAATCAATAGAATCTTCATTTTCTATCGCTGTATTTTTTAATGGTCCTTTTAAGTACGGAACATACGGATCTGCTTTTCTTCGGAACTCACCAGTAAAAAATCTTTGTGCTGGTCCACCAATCTGAAGACCTCTTGTCTTTAAGATCTGATCTGGCGAAAGTTCGACTTTTACTTGTGTTCCCATTTAAGCACCTCCGATTCTCCAATGCGGTAAACTTCCTCTCCGATTATCCGAAAACGATAATACTTTTCCTGTATACTGCTGCTTTAAAAACTCTGATTCTTTTTCAAAATCTTCTAACAACCCTTTTCCAAACAGATCCCCGTTGTTGATCGTCCAATACTTTTCTGCTTCTTCTGCAGATAATTCCAGATACTTATCAGCATCGATGTATTCTTTCCCTTGTGTATCTGCAGATAAAGGAATGCGGATCTGATACATATCTGCAGAACTAAGTCCCTGATCGGTAACAGTTGTCTCCTGCTTTGTGTAAAAACTGACACCCTTGATCTGAGTCTTTAAATAGATCTTTCGTGCTGTCTTTTTATCAACTCCACGACTGTTATAGATCGTGAGGTCTGCATTTGTCATCATATGGCCCACACCCCCCTGTACAAGAGTCCTGTATGTGCAAGATAAGGATATGCTGCTTTCTTACAACGATATTCTACTGTACCTGTTGTTTTGCTCTGACTCGTCACAAAACTTACACTGTATCCATCGTTGTTCTCACTTGCGATTTCCCTTCCTGCATCATCTTTTCTCATTCTGTCCTGATACATTACATCTGCCACTGCGCATGTGGCCAAGCTTACTTCTTCTGGAATCTCTATCATATCATCAACTCTGGAAAATGTAAGAAACTTCACAAAGATACTCGCCTTTAAGATCATGCCAGAGAAAGCTTTCTCCGGTATGATCTCGCCATAAAATTTATTTTCATAAAAATCCCTGTTTGCATATTCCACCATACCGGATCACCGCCTATCCTCTGGAAATGATTCTTGCGATTGGAATTGCTTTGTGATCGATCACTTTCTTATCGGAATTTGTTTTTCCGTTATCAACCAGTGTCCAGTTAGATCCATCAGCAAGTTCTGTATCTGTTGGGGATTTTGCAGCCATAGATTTTCTAGTAAATGAAATGCCGTATGGTGCAAATACTTTTCTCTGTCTCATATACAGAGTATCTTCTCCACCATGTGTTTTTGGATCACGATACATTTCGTATGGTACTTTGGCACCAATGTCTTCATAATCAAAAGCTCCGTCACCTAGCACATAGGTTGTATATTTTGTGTAAGCTTCCTGTGCTGCAACATAACCAGACTCTCCTTTTGTTCCACTTTCTTCTACTGCAGCAACTTCTTCTGTTGGCATAGAATCATCGATCAGAACTAAGCGGCCATTCCATGTTGCAAGAGTTAAGTCTCTTTCAACTCCATTTGCATCTGTCTGTGTCATATATTTTAACAGTTTCAGATTTTCAAGATTCGTTGCCACCGCGCTGTGCATGATCGCGATCGTAAACTTAGACTTATTGTCTCCTGCTGCCTTCTGTAAAGCTGTATTTAATGTATCAGCCTGGACAACATTCTTTACATTTCCATCTTTGTCGGTTGCTGTTACTGCTGTGATATCAGATGTATGTGTATCAACAAAGATTTTGTTTTCTTTTCCGGTCATTGCAAAGACACCTTCCAGAATCTTTACTAATGTTGTCTGATCCAGATCAGCTTTGTAATCATTGACCTGTGCTGCAACATTGTCCATAAAGCTTACACCACCTGTAACATCTTCTGAAAAGTCTCGTTCTGTCCATCCTTTCATACGACCAACTACAACGACACCCCTCTCAAATGTATCTGTGCTTTCAGATTTAAGATCTGTCTCGCCATCATAGTTCTGTGCTGCTCCACCGATTAGACCATGCATTGGCAATACTGCATATACTGTTCCTGTCTGTGAACTGAACGTGTTTTTGATATCCTGATTACCTTTTAAGGCTCTGGACTTGATCAGCTCGTTCCTTTTTAAATTTGGAATCCTCTCTGTGTAGGCACCGAATGCCTGAGGATTGAATGATTTAGAATCAAATTTTTCTCCTGCCATTTCTTACTCCTTTATTTAAATCTCTGCTCCGGGATTCTGTTCCATATAGTCACAGAGTTCCGAATATGTCATTTCACTTGGTTTCTTTCCACCAATACCGCCGGAACCACCATTTGTTCCTTTAACGATCGTTGGTGCAGGTTCATCGCTTTCAAACAAAAAGCCGTTTTCTTCCTTGATCTGTGACAGCTGTTCGTCTAAACCAATGATCTTTCCATCATTTAGTTTCAGTCCGTCCATATCAAGTAACGCTTTGACCGCTTTGCTGTTTCTAGCTTTCGCTCCTGTCAATGCTGCAGATAACGCATAATCAAATTTCATTTCTGAGATCTGTGCATCTGCATCACTCTTTGCTTTCTCAGCTTTCTCTTTCCAGTCATCTGCTGCCTGCTTGATTCCGTCAATATCCATGTCTTTAAACTTCTGAATCTCTGCATTTGCATCGTTTACCTGAGTTTCAAGATTCTCCGCTTTAAGCTTATAGCTGTCTCGCTCCTGAATGATCTTCTCTGCTTTTTTCTGTTCTGCTGCGATATCCTTTCCGTTTTCAGCCATGATCTTGTCAATCACTTCCTGGGAAAGATTTAAACCTTTTAAAAAATCTGTTTTCATGTTGCTTATTCTCCTTTCGTATTAGGTTGTTTTAGGCGTGTAACCGACCGCCACGAACCGACTGTTTAAGGTCTGATCAGCTGACCAATCTTATTTCTTTGCATAAAAATAACACCCAGATCTCTCTGCATGTCCTCTGCAGCTTAACCCTGCTGCGGGGAGATATTTGGATCACCGTCCTTTCTATTCTGTTGACTTCATGTTTCGCTGCTCCTTTCTTAAAATTTCGTATAAAAATACCACCTGACATTGATCAGATGGTACATATTTATAAATTTGGTGTTATATCCTTGATTCCTTTTACAGCATTATATACTTTCTTCATCATTGAATTTTCCTGCAGATACTCAAGGCCCTTTAACGTAATTCTGACATCGCTTGCATTAATCCTTGTTGCTCCTGTGATATCACGTTTTATACTTACACCCTTGATATATCCGACATCAACCATCATCTCTATATATCGTGCCCAACGTTCTTCAGAAACTCCTAATGCTTCTGATCCAACATCGTTGATATCAAATTCTGGATAATCCATTGCTTTTTCCAATGCTGATAAGATTTTATATACTGCTTTAAAGTTATCCATTGTTCTCACCCTTTGCTTTTTCTACTTTATCTTTTATCAACTGATACCACCCATTGTTTTCGTTATCAAAATATGGGCAGTTATAATCTTTTGCCTTTAAGTATTTATTTGGTATCTTTCCGTATACTTTACATAAAGTTTCGTAACCTCTTTCATCAAAATCTGCTTTTCTGCATGCATGGCATATTGGTATAGGACTTGTCACTTTTGCCATTCCAGGAAAGTCATCAAAACTCGGACCTATTTCCATTTCTTGTTTCACACCATTTTCATCATAATAATATCCTATTCCACTCATAAAACAGCCTCCGCTTTGATATAGTATCTGTCCTTTTCTTTATTTACACTTTTTATTTTATACTGAAAGCCTCGTTTAAACAACACTTCTTCTTGATTTTTGTATTTTTCAGTTGCGACATCTTTTATATATAAACAGCCTTTATACCCTTTAGGGATCTCAATTTCAAGATGAACATTTCTCCCCTGATACATTATGTCATGAAAAGATGTAGATGTATAACCTTTATTCGTTAAGGTCATTCCATTCATTCTTTTTATATCCTCTTCGGAATATTGAAAACCTTTTGGAAATGCATTTAAATATTCTGGAATCGTATCACGATGAACTACCATTTTATGTTCTGCAGTACCTTTACTTAATGCAGAATCCAACAGATCCATAAATCCTTTTTCCTGATCAATTCTTTGCTGTTTTCCAGAATATATTGCACTGTTCACTCGGTTCGCTGCATTACCAGTATATCGCCAGATTGCCTTCTTTTCTTCTTCTGCCAGTTTTTCTAACTGTTTAGACATTTGATTCTTAAAGGTATTCTTTCGATCTTGCCATACCGCCTTCTGTGCTACACTTCGGTTGAATCCAACGATATCTCCTGCTTTGTTCTTCACCGCATGGATCTGAACTCTGGCAGACTCATATCGCCTTCCTGTTTCTTTGCAGAAAGCTTTTAATGCTGCTTCCTGTTTCTTTAATCTCACAGATTCTTCATTAAACCGATTCTGTAAAGTATTTTTTAAGGTATCATCTTTCGCTTCATTGACCCCTGAACTATATCCAGCAAGTTTCCTCTTTGTCTCTCTGATCTGTCGTTCATGACCTCTCTGCATCTGACCCACTTCATACTCTGTAAATTGCTTTCCATTGTATTCAACATTCTTTGCAGAATAATCATCTAACATCTCTTGCGTATATGCTGGCGTCGATATTCCTGGGAAGAACGCATGGAAGTTATGGCGGCAATTCCAACCACATAAACCTGGTCCTGTTCCATATCCTGTTGCTTCATAAAAGTTTTCATATTTTGGATCAGTCCCAGATAAACAAAAGACCTTCCCTTGCCATACGGCATGTTCCGGTCTTGCTCCTTCATGTGCAGTTGTTTCAACATAATCACAGTTCTGATCTTTTGCGTATTGCAAGTTCATTTCTGCTGCAGTCTGGTTTACTCCGGTAAGTACAGCTCTTCTTACCGCGACATCTAATTTATCGACATGCTGTGACGGATATAAGACTTCTGTTCCCTGCACTGCTGCCTCTTTGATCGCATCTGCAATTGCTTTGTCATAACTGAATGCTCCAGAACTAACTTTCATCTGTGCTCTATTACAAGCTTGTATGTAAGCTGACTGTGATCTTACTGCGGTTGTCATCGTGAGATTATCAAGTTCCTGGCATGTTTTTCTGATATTTGCTTGCAAGATTCTCTGCATTCCATTTGACTGCTCAAGTTTAACAGCGTCTTTCCCTGCCTGCTTATAGTATACAGCTTCATTCTTTAAGTTCCTGACTCCTGCTTCCTGGTACATCCGCTCAACTTCTCGATTCTGGTACCCTGATACCTGACTCACTCGCTTGATCGTATCTTTATAAACAAGACCAGCATTCTGTAAAACCTCAGCCTGATGTTTCGTTGACTCTGATACATTTCCCATCTTTACGATTCTTTTTGCCATATCAGATATGATCGCTATTGTCAGAGTGTCAATGATGCCAAGTAACTGATCGGAGAACTTTTCCAAATACTTCGGATCAAGCATCTGTGATCACCTACTCTTCCTGGATGGTAAAACGATCATCCTGTGCCGGCATCATTTTCAATGCTTCTTCCTCAGATACGCCATACTTGGCCGAAATGTATATTTCTTTTCGGATCAGTCCTGCAGTTGCATCCTGCTGCATACTCTGCAGTTCCTGTTCTTTGTCGATCACAATCGAATCATCCCAGTCAAAACTGACCTCATACTTCTTACCGCCATTTAGATTTGAAAGTTGTGCGATCACATCCATTGCATAGATCAATTGTTCTAATGCTTTCTGCAAAGCTTTTTGAATATCAGATACTGTGCTGTATGATCGTTGTTTACTTGTCTTAATCTCTTCTGCAGTCTTATCAACTGTGTTCAGATCGCTCAGAGTTCCATATGCCAATCCAGAATTAAACTCTACCCTACGAAGAATCGCATTAAATCCATTGATAAGGCTCTCATCACGGATCGGCGGTGCAAATACCTTGTACTGCTCCTTATCATCGTCAAAATCCATCATTCGGAAAAGTCTTTCTTTTCCTTTTGGAAGGTCAAATTCTCCGTTTTCTTTTCGCTTAAATAAGCTAACGTCTCCATCAATTGCTAATTCAGATCCCTCAAATTCCCATAATATCCTCGTCCATTGATAATCCGCTTCTTTGATGTCATCTACCGCTCTGGAATATACAGATACTCCCAACGGAGATGAATCATCAACGTTATTTGCGTTCGGAATCTTGAAATATGCAAATAACGGCTTCTTCACATTTATGATTGTGACGGTTTCTTCAAGATCGGCCCACTCCGGTACAGCACTAAGCGGTACTTCTTTTCCTAACACCTCAACGTTATCAAGGTCCTGCCTTACAAAAGCTTTGTTGATAATGTAGTATGTAGCCGTCTTTTCATCGTGTCGATGATATTCCAGTCTTGTATATACCTGTTTTCCTATCGTGACAGTTTCCATAAATACTGCTGCAATAACTTCTCCTCTGGAATTAAATTTTACAGGAAAGAACCGATCGGCCTGAACCATGTCCACTTCTATATGCCCATCCGACACGTAAGGCTTCATTGCAAGTCCACCCTTTGCACAGGCATATTCCGTATAGGTTCGTATATTATCAATCACAGTTTGATATTCATCATTCAGAAACTTATTCCCTGTGATCTCTGTCTTTAGTTCTAACGTAACAAGCCTTGCAAATTCTCCGGCAATGGCAGCAGGCAATCCGCAAAGCTTTAGATCTTTTCGTTTCCAAGGCGGTTGATTTTTATACATCTTCGACCAGAGATCAATTTCTCTTGCCATCTTGTCCGATACGGCAATATCAACTCCGATCGCATCCTTAATATTTTCTTTTCCAAGCATTTTTCTTATCACCTGCCTTATTCGCTCAATAATTTCTTTTATCATTTAATCAACTCCATTTTCGTTCACGTCTTACGATCGTGTAAGCAAAATATCTCACTGCATCCATGCAATTGTGTATAATAAAACCACCACAAACACTAAAGTTGTGGTGGTTCTTGACTTCCATATTATATACATCTGCTTTTCCTATGGATTTAACACTTTTTATTTTTACATACTGGACAGTATTTTGTTTTTTGGTACTTATTGGCAACATATTCCTTGCCACATTTACAACAAATTTTAATAACATCATCAACTCCTGATTTTCGTCTCCATGCCGATTTGCATTTATTTGAGCAAAATCTTGATCTTGTTTGTGTGCTAACAAATTCTTTATTACAATACTCACAAACAAACTTTCTTGGAACTTTCATCTTCCCTTTCATTTGCTCATAATGCTTTTTGTGCCATTCGCTCCCGTCTTTGCTTTTGTGCCAATCTTTAGAAGCGGGAATAGCATTTTCTTTTAAGTTTTTTAACATATCATCATAATTGTTTCTTGCCTTCTCCTCTGCGTGTAATCGTGTATGTTTACTATTTGTCATCAATTCTAAATTTGAAATTTCGTTATTGCTTTTATCCTCATCTTTATGATGTACAGAATATCCATTTGGAATCTCACCATTTTCACATTCCCATATATATACATGAAGCCTTCTGCGTTTTCCGTTTATTATTCTTGATGATAAATAGTACCCTGTCCGCTTGTCTTTTCTGAATTTATATCCATTATATAATGCCAAGTCTCCGTTTTCTAAATATTCTACCATTTAACGCACCTCCTGATATAAGATTATCATTTCTTTATTCTTATATCAAGTATCGAATCGTGTCCAGTTAGATCGTTTACTTTTTTCCAACCATTTTGAGTAAATATTAAATGATTGGCTGTTGCCTTGATCGTTCTTCCATCTTCCATCTCTATTTCAAATACTTCGACATTCTCCCTTGTCTTTCTCACATTATAGTATGTAGAAATTTCAGGTTTTCTTCGCCTTAAATTATAGCAATGTACTTTTCCTGTTTTACCAACAAGCTTTTCTATTGGAATCGGACCATCAATTGTATCAATAAGCGTATCACCAGTTATGCAATGATCATGTTGCTTCACTGGTTTATCTTCTCCACGTTCCAATGCCTTGTCATCCCAGATATAAGAACCGAACTCTTTGATTGTTTCTTTACAACATTCAGAGAACAGTAATACACCTAGATTTAACAGATTTCCAACAAAACGAATCCCATCAAGAACATCATTCTTTGCTTTCTTAACCTTAAATCCTCGTTTCTTAAGCTCTGCGATAAAGGATGCTGCTGCCGGATCGACAATGATCGATTCAACATTGATTCCTTCCAGAAACTCTTCCATGTCATCCGCATATTCTCCGTCTGTCTTCTGCGTAGTCTCATCTCGGCCAGAATAGTAATATTCCTTTGTAGCAACCCACTGTCCCTTGTGATTCTTTTCCCACAGAAGATATACTGTCGCATTCTGTGTACCATAATCGACACTGACGTATTTACTGCCTACTACTGATTGCTGGTCTTTTACAACATGCTTTTCTGTATTGAACATATCGTAAATAATTCCCTCGGCTACGGCCCACAGACCTAGGATATAGCGCTTGTAAAACACTCCGGTATACATCGCCCGATATCTTGCTTTAATTCGCTCAGATAAGCTCAGGTTGTCGTCCATTGTGAAATGTAGATAGACAAGTTTCTTTTCATCTGCACGATCAATCCAATTAGTCTTAAACCAATGATAAGGTCCATCGGGGTTGCAGTTGAACCAGTATTTAGATCCATCAACGGAACATCGTCCTGTTGCCTGGTTAACAAAAGATTCAGGCATCAGTGCCACTTCATCAAAAAAGACTCCTGCAAGTGTGATACCCTGTATTAAGTCCTGCGATCGCTCGTCTTTTCCACCAAAGATATAGAAATAGTTCTCTTTTCCACCTCTTCGAATAACAACTAAGTTATCTGCTCTGTGATCTTCGACATGATACCCTCGACTCTTAAGCATAAGCTTCAACCAAAAGAGTACGTTTCTCCGGAAAGAACCAATCGTTTTCCCACACATACCAAAGTTCTGTCCGTTGAAGGTTTCCATTGCCCACATTGCAAAAGATAAGCACATAGAAATAGTTTTTCCCGATCGGATCGCTCCATCTGCTATGATTCCATCTTGATCATGTACGGGTGAATTAGGTAGCCACCAGGTAAGTATCTTTTTCTGCTTCTTAGAGAACGGCCGAAACTTAAAGACAGCTTTCTTTATTCTTCTTCCCATACATCTGCCACCTCACCTTTTAAGGCTTCGATGAATCCATCGTCTTCTGTCTCTTCTTCGGATGTTCCGGACATGATCGCTGTCTTAGCTCTGATCTGCTCAATCTTAGCTTTCTGTTCAGCTGTAGCAATATCCATATGGTCTGCAAGCCAATCTATTGCCTTCATACGATCTGCGAGCTTTACACTCACGCCATCACGGCCCTGTTTCACTTCTGTGATCAAAGTTCCATCAATATCCTTTGACTCTTTCAGTCGGACACTGTTGACCTTTTTAGGTCCATAATCAGTGTCAATTTCTTCTTGTCCAAATGATATATAGTCGTTCATGTCCGCAAATGCAATATCCATATACTTCTGGAATATATCTTCCTGCTTTAGCATCTCTCTGTTCATGTGATTCTGCTTTAGCTGTTCAATCTCTTTCCTGATTACTGGATTCTTCATAAGCCTGCTTCCCAATACGGCAGCAGATGCATAGGTGCATCCTGGATAAGCCTTCATGTAGGCCTTTGTGTAATTAAACATCCTAGACTGATACAAACAAAAAAGCTGTTGCTGATCTGTAAGTTCATCGTTAATCGCAACTCGACTTACATCTTCTGCAACGGCTTCTTTTTTGTGTGCACCCTTTTTATTTTGTGTGCACCCTTTTTTGATGCATCCTGTCTTTTTATCTCTCGACCATGCATATCGTTTCTTCCATGACTTTACAGTGTTGATCGATACTCCATACTTGGCAGCAATGTCCTTATATTTCATTCCAGCCACATAATCGGATTCTGCCAATATGTAGTTTTTTTCTTCATTCACACATTACCACCTTCTTTCTTATTTCTTAAATGGACCACCAGGGACTCGAACCCTGGACCGATCGGTTATGAGCCGATTGCTCTGACCTACTGAGCTAGAGGTCCTTATGCCGGATTGCTCCGGCTTTTATTCTACAAACATCCAATCTTCTGCCAATAGATCTGTCTGCGATGCTAACCACGGAACCAGTGTATCGTCTGCTGCTTTCATAACAATAAATTCTTGCAGATCATTGATATCTTTTCCTGTATACTGCTTATACATCTGGCACCCTACTTTTGGTGATTTGAATAGATACATTCCTTTTCCATTCCATCCTTTTCTTGTAACCATTAATCCACGTTTCAAATATTTAATAGCATCCCCAAAGCTAAATGTAGCCACTCCACCAAGCACAGGACAGTTCTTTGGATTTGCCACAATCCATTCATTGGATAAGATGTTAGACAGTGTATACTCAACTCTCTGTGTCTCTCTAATATCAAGTAGATCTCCCTGTCCTTTGTCAGTGTCTTTCGGTCTGCACTGCATCATGACCGTTTCTTTCTCTGCATCCCAGTACCAATATCCGCCCCAGGATGGAAGTTTTACCTTATGACCTTTTTTCATTAATTCAAATGCATCTTTAAAATTCATATCTCTTTCCTTTCTAAATTTATGCATAAAAAGACTCGGGGTCCGAAGATCACCCGAGTTCTGATTATACATTTATTATTCTGATTTCCAAAATGAAAAATAAATATCTTTCACAATAATCATCATTATGAATAGCACATGTACAAAAAGTGTAATATCAACAGATAACATTATTTTACACGCTATAGGATTTGATACACAAAGTATAAATTTCTCTACTATTGTGACTAATAAGAATAATATCTCAATCAACAAATTATATGTTATTTCGGATACCAGTACTTGATATAACGTACAATCCTTTTTCCTTTTAAGATAATATTTTTCTGATTTAGTAGACTTAAGATTATCAATATTTTTGCTACAGCTTGAAACTATTATTGACAAATAGGCCATCGTAAAGCTTACGAATAATGTCAACATAGTAATTAATTGATCAACAAACTCATTTGTAAAGCTTTTTAAATTAAAAGCATCATTGCCGTGAATAAATATAAACAAGACCATTGATAGCATCCCCAACAATACTGGAACTACATAAAATAAAAGCTTTTCCTTTGCTTTTCTAATTGTAAAAAAATCTTTTATTGGGTCAAATATTTCACTCATATTCTTTCGCTTGTTATCACCCATATTATCACTCCTAAAAATTTGATAGACACCTTATCATCTGATCATATAAGTCTCCCTTATCAACCTCTCCAGAATAAGTTTCTTCAACATCCAATATTTCTTTTTCTCTCATTTCCTCCGTGTCAAAATGAAGCGGATTCCCATTTTCGCCCTTAGATTCCACATATACTTTTTTAATCTTTCTTTGTGAATCGTTATAAATTTCAAAAAACTTCTTTACAGTATTTGTTAAAATATTTTTACCAGAAGGCTTGTAAATAATCTCCACATCTTCGGATAAGTCTGATCTTCCAGAAATTTCTTTTATTTCTGATGCTGTGGCATCTTCGCTGTCAACAGTTATTTTTACAGCTGTAATTTTTTCTGTCTTTTTTAATGCTGCCAAGAAATCTTTAGAAACTTTTTGTTCCGTTTTTAATTTATATCCAATACCGTCATTCTTATCCTTATGTATTTTAAGAATCTCTTCTTGCAAATACTGAATAAGTAGCTGAAACCCTGCTGCATCCCTATTGTATTCGTACACACATATCGCTTCGTTATTTTCTAAAAATTTAATACCAATTGATACGCTCTCTTCATCTCCATCATCTCTTCCTTTTTTCTTTAATTCTTGTTCTTTTAAAGTATTTGTATCAATAACCGTTCTAATTCGTGCATATTTTGCAGAAATAAACTCTAATATTATGGTATTTTCATCCTCCAAATTTTTTATATCTGCCAAATATATTATCTTCTTTTTTGATTTTACATCCTTCTTCCTATCATTTTTAGGTTTTTCTAATATCAACTCTGCCGAATCCTTAATATCATTCTTTAAATTTTCTGGCATTTTATATTTTTTAGCTGGTTTCTTTTCGCCCGATAAATAATAATAGTATAAAGTCCTTTTCATAAATCATAGTCCCCCGTGCAATCATCATTTTTTTACATTTTAGCACTATTTAGCATCTTATACTACATAATTCGATAAAAAAAATTAAACGCGCCGTGGTACAGAACATATGTTCTGTTTTTATTATATGCACATTTTACAAGATATTCAATAAAAATACACAAAAAGAACACCGTATTTCTACGATGCTCAAAAAAATTATACGGGGCGAGTAAAAAGGATTCTATCCAATTTCCTCAAGTATAACTATAACACACTTTTTTGTTTAATTTGTTTAATCTTTTAGATTTTCACTAACTATTTGAGAAATTCTACCTTTTGTATACCCCAATTGTTCTCCAACTTCCTGTTGTGTCTTACCATTTAGATAAATGAGTTCAAAGATCTGTCTTGCATTGCTATCAGGAATCAAACTGATAAACTCTTCGATCTCTGTCAGAAGTTCATCCACCTGTTCCTGTCTCTTTCCGTTGATCATCATCTGCCGATAGATCACATCTGTTTGTTTCGGCTCTGACATCACAACTCTCATGTGCGTTTCGATATAGGGAAACGTGTTCATGGATCCTTTTACTGTTCCAGCAACCGTCGGAATCCTCTCTGCTCTTTCATTCAGTTTCTCCATTTTGTCTTCCAGCATCTTCTGCTCCCTCTTCAGAGATCGATACTGTCTTAGTTTTTTCTTATCCATGTCTTTCCTCCTGTTACGATTAATTATCTGCTGCCTTATCCGGTCTGTCATCTCCTGGTACTCTTGTTTGTATAGTACCCGATCGGCACAAATGCCCATGCAGATTATCTCTGCACAGGCTTTGCATGGATCTACCATATCTTTCTTCCACCTTTTTGCTTCATCAGGTTTCTTTTGTAGAACTTTCCTCTAGTAGGTGAATAGTATTTGTCTTTATCTTCTTCCTTTTTCTGTCTGATTGCCTGCATACTTAACTTCCATGCAGTAAATTCAGTACACTTTCTTCGGCATTCAACTCGTTTTTCTCTTTCTCCGCCATGATCACACTTAAAACATGGACAATCTTGATATCCCATTTATGTATCACTCCTTATAATTTGTTCAGTGGACATTCTTCATCGCATATCCTTTTATATTTTTCATAATCATTCGGCGTTATTCTTGGATATACGCAATAACCATCGCACATCTCAGTTCTCACTTCCTCCAGAATATTTGTCACTGTCCTTGGTCTTTCCTGGTCTTCTTTTGCAATACCTGTAAGATTCTCTGTTATTGTCATAACTCATCCCTCTCTTTCGCTGCGGCACAGAGTGACATTACTGCCACTCCTGCTACTGCTCCGATAACTAATCCACTTAAAAATCCAATGATCATAGATTAACCCTCCATTATATTTTCAAACCTGTATTTTTGCTTTGCATCAGGATATTTTTCGTGATCTACTTCACTCATAAACATTTCTAATGGTCTTGCATAGATTCTTTGCATTTCTTTTGTAGCAGCATATACTACAAGCAATTCATTTGTCTCTGTATGGCGAGCAACATTAAGGACAACATATAAGTTCCCTTTAAAGTGTTTGTACACTTCGTAAGGTTTCGGCATGTGTCTTCCATTTAACATTTTTGCCACTACCTCTATTTTTTCTCTTGTATTTTCCATATTCTCTGGTCTCCTTTCTCGCATACTGTTAGTCGCTCCACATATTTAATAAGCCGTCAATGTCTCTTTCTAATTCGTAATAATCATCTTCGATTTTGCTTCTTAAAATTTCATATAAAGCATTTATACTTGTTAAACACAACATATTTTCTTGATATATTACATAATTTGGTGTTATTCCATCATCTTTGTACAGACAATCAAATGCGATAACGTATATTTCATCTACCTCATTTATATCTATACATTCTTTTGATTCCTCTTTGTCTCTATATACTTTTCTAAAAATCTTTTCATAAAATCTTACTAAGATTGCTACTACCTCTTCGTCGTTTATACAATTATCGCTGATTCTTTCTGGATGGCTCATAATTGTATAAATAGCTGCCTTTTTGCATGCGTCCTTGAATTGTGCCTTTGTAATCATATTCTCTTCTCCTTCCAGCTGATACATCAACTGTTGTATTGTTCTATTAGTTGATGTATTAGTTGATATATTAGTTGTTCCTTAACTTTCTTTAACAATTGCTGATCTTGATGACTCTCTGCCCTCTGTCATACTGATTAAGTATCTGTTCTAATACGTTTTCAGCTTCTTCTCTTGTCTTGCATCTCTTAACAGTTTCATCTGTTTCTTCTGTCATCTCACATTTAACAAGGTATTCCTTTTTCCCTTCTTTGTACTGATGCTCATATATCCATATACTTCTGACATATCGTATATTCACAATCGTTTTATCTTCGACTTGTATTAACATAGATCTCCACTATCTCCTTTCCTTTTCACACCAGACGCATCCCTTATCACACTTGATCCGAACCTTTAGCTTCTGCTGCTTGTCCGGACATAATCTCATCTCTCTGATTGGCTTATTGGTGATCTCACAGATGTAACCTTCAAATTCTTTCTTGTTTACCATTATTTTTTCCTCCATGCCATCACTACATCGTTCTTTCTAAGATCTAATTTAATGTTGTTTTCTTCTCTGACCTGCTCGATCATATCGATCCATGTCACATTTCCTGTTTCTAAACACTCTGTTTTGTCATTGAATCTTTTTTTGAATCGATCTAATCTCTTAGTTCCGAAATCAAATTCATCTTTCAAAACTATAAGACTCATGATCAATACAGTATCTAAAATCTGTAGTGTTGCATCTCTAAAATCCTGGTCAAGTTCTCTTGGATCTATTAGTGTTCGAAGCCCTGCAAGATTTCTCTGTCTTGTTACTCTCTGTAGCTCTTCTAATCCTTTTTCTTTTGCTATTTTGTCGCAGAACGCAATTCCTTCATTTCTGCCCTGCATTATATAATCTTGTTTACTCATACTATCTACCTATCTCAGACAGCTTAACTTTCTACCTGAAACAGCTTATACTGATCACTTTCTCCTTATTCTTTGCTTGATCATATAAACTGCTGTGATTCTTCGTTTCGTGATTTGTAGAAAAATTGTAATACCAAATCTAGTTTGTGTAAAATAAAAAATACAAAAAACCTGAAAAAATATGTTTATGTTTGCTTGCTTCGTTAATAGTTACTTGAAGAATCTTAATCAGATAGAAAGTTAAGCTGTCTGATCATACTCCTTTACTTATGATATCCGGCACAATTGCCTACATAATGCCACTGCAAACCTTCGTGTTTTGTCTCGCCCCCCCCCTGTTATCTCAGGGTAGAAACGCTTATACCACCTCATCAATGTCTTATGATCGATTCCTGATGTTCTGCTGATCTCATTTGTGGACATACCATGTTGGATCCATAACTGTACAACACGTCTTTTAAATCCTTTGCTGTAATCTGCCATCAGTTCTCCTTTCTGCCCACTGCCTTAAGCAGCAGGCTCATGGCTTATACATTGGCTTGTTTCTTATGCATGTTAATAGTTACTGTGGTATATAATTCAGTCCATCCGGCTGATCTCTGTCCGCATGTGATCATCTTTTTACGTCCTGTCGCTTAAGATCATCCCGAAACCCACAACTACCACGACTATTACTACGACTTTTTAACAACAATCTTTGGTTGTTGGTTGCTACGGACAGAGATCAACCGGATGCCTTTATTTACTTAGCTTGCAGCAAGTAACTTATTAATAAAATACTGCTGCCCTTTACCAGTGACCTTTGTAGTCTTACTGATTTTTGTTGATCCGTTTGGATTGTTGATTACCGTTTCTTTGATTTCAAACAGATCCATATCCATCGCTTTCTGTGTTGGCATATTCCAGTCTGATCCTTTTCTCTTGATCAGATATCCAT
>UMGA01004375.1_pt1 | contig 31432 bp, 24 predicted proteins | sample 1965171 | NCBI WGS metagenome assembly UMGA01 (sample SAMEA4836062, study PRJEB28245) | human gut metagenome | biome: gut microbiome; material: fecal sample | place: Denmark | collected 2008 | reverse complement strand
AAGAATATGCGGCAGAAAGTTATCGGATCGAAGCATATCAGTATATTTTGAAACAGGATCTAGAATTTCGTCTTCCCGGAGTTGCTGAACAGCTTATTGAAAAGCTGCAAAAACAAAAGAAAGAATTCTGTATTATAAAAGACGGTACAGAACAGGTGAAATTGCTTTATAAGGATATTCTTTATCTGTATAAATCCAAAGGCGCTAAGTATGTAAATTATGTTACTACCCAAGGCGTTGTGAGAGAGCGAACTTCTTTGGAAAATGCACTGAAAATGTTAAATAATAAACAATTTCTTTTGGTGGAACGTGGATACGCTGTTAATATAAAGCAGATTTGCAGAGTAAGCGGTGACACCATCTATCTCGAAAAAGGATATGAAGTACCGGTAAGTAAGGCAAGACTTGCAGAAGTAAAGCGAGAAATCAATCTCTACTGGAGGAATTCGTAACGATGGATACACTTGGAATATGGATTGGACTGAATTTTCTTGAAACATTTCTTTTCTATTATCTGTTATTCGGAACAGTTATAGACAGAAAGACCTTGAAAACGAAAGATAAATGGATTCTCTATTTTGTTTTGATCGGCACTTCAACAATTATTTCTGTATGGGTCAAAAGATCTGTGTTTAGTGCTTATGGATACCTGTTGACGATTTTGATTTTGGTTTTGGGAAGTTTCCTTGCCTATCGAAAGAAATTGATTCTTCTTACAGGGATCGCATCTATGTATGAAGCAGCAATGACATTATTTTTATATATCATTTACTACCTTCTCGCATTTATTTATGGGAATCAGGCAGAAAACCCTCAGATCCTATTTTTCCGTTACCACGAAAATGAAGTATCTTGCGTGATACAAAGCCTGTTATTAATTATTTCCTTTTTTATCATTTTCAAAATAAGAAGCTGGAAGAAAAAAAAAGACATAGAAGCATTTCAATGGGTATTTGTTTTATGTGGTGTACTGTTGTCAGCACTCGTCTTGGAGTATCAGAAACTTTTAAAGTATGGATTACTGTACTCCACAGCTGGAATTCCGGTAATTCAGGATGTCTTAAAAGGAAGTCTCATCAGTTTTCTTACTATGATCGTGCTTGTCATCGTCATGACATTTCTTATATGGAAAAACAGAAACATAATGGGACAAAATACATTTCTTCTGATGAAAGAAGAGATGGAGAAGCAAAAGTATGAGGAAATAAGAGCTTCCATCGAGCAGAACAAAGAACTCGTTCATGACACAAAGAATCATTATCTTGTGATCAGTGAATATGTAAAAAATCAGGAATATGAAAAGCTGGAAAATTATGTAGATAAAATCAGAAGAAATTTTGTAAAAATCAATCCACAGATTTATACAGGAAATCATGTAGTGGATCTGATTCTTGGGCAAAAGCGAATCCTGGCAGTACAAAAAGGGATTGATTTCCAATTGGATGTAACACCACTATCCAGTCTGACGATGGAAGAAAGAGAGATCTGTTCACTATTTGGGAATCTGTTAGACAATGCCCTGGAAGCCTGTGAGAAAGTGACTGATAAAGAACGTAAGAAAATCAGTATAAAGATTGAGCAGCATATGCAAATGTTGTTTCTTGAAATTAAGAATGGAACCGATAAGCTTCCTGCCAAATCAGGACATACTTTTCTGACTTCGAAGCAGGATAAATCTCTTCATGGATATGGCTTGAAAAGTGTGGAACGGATTGTTACACGATATGATGGAGATCTGGCCTATGAAATGGAAGATGGAATGTTTGTTGTTTCAATAACATTTTTTGATTTATGCGAGCAACGAGCCAAAGTCCGTGCTTGCACGAGACCTTGGCGACTGCCGCGATAACTTGAGAAACTCGCAGAGCGTGTTTCTCATAGTTTATAAATACTCATGTCCAGTAATCCAGTACTTGAAGGCCATCCGCTTGCAGTACTTTCACCACAAGATTAAACTGAATGTAAGAAAAAACCTGTTCCAAATTTTCAGGATACGAAATTCGTATCACACAGACAGGAATGGAAATGGAGGAATGATGCCATGACAATTAAGAAAATGAGAACTAAAATCATTTTACCATCGATTCTGACAGTCAGTCTTACTTGTGGTCTGTTACTTACGGGATGTCAGAAAACACCAGATCAGAGTGCAGTTGTCAGTAAGGCCGGAGGATTAAGCGAGGATGTAATTGCAGAACCATTGAAAGATGGAGAGACGCAGACACTGAATCTGCCGGAACACTGGGACACAACAGTAACATGGAGTAATGACCGCGGAGTTTTTCACGCAGATCAGGAATTAGAATCTGTTACGACAGGAAATCTTCCGGTAATTGAAGTCAATCAGAAAAAACTGGAGCTTGAACAATTAAACGGACTTATTTCCTATTTTGCAGGCGGAGAGATTTTGTATCAGACGCAGGAACTTACCAGAGAATACTATCAGAACCTCTTAGATAAGATTAAGAACAGGGAAGGATTCTATGCTGACAACAGTGTGGAGTATGATTTAACAGGGCTTGAAAAGTTAGTGGAAGAAGTTCTTCCTCTTGCGCCGGAGCAGACACCATTGCAGGAAATTGGACAGATTGAATACACATCAAAAAAGACAGATCCGGCGTATGAAGCATTCAGAAAATCACTGGAATCTTACGGATATGATTTTCTTCCGGATACCACAAAGCAGGATGGAATGGAGATTCATTTTCAGGCAACGGTTGGTGCAGATGCAAAGGGTACGATCAATGCAGAAACTTACGATCCGGAAGCAGGAAATTATAGTATCTTCTCCTGGTCAGAAGGAAATGGGATCGAACTGGCAACTATTGAAAACACTCTCGCAAGAGAGAATCTCACAGCCCAATATGGAGTTCCTGCAGGAAGCGTAAAAGAATCTTTTATGGAAAAACTACAAGCACTGAAGGACCAGATGGAAGAAACCTCTCTCTTAGAAGAGACAGCAGAAGATGAAGCTGAAAAAGTTCTGAAAGATCTGAACCTCGAAAATATGCAGTTGTTGTCATCAGACAAAATCCTCTGGTATGCACAGTCTGATTATCCGGAAGCCACTATATTAGAACTACAGGAAGCATTATGGAATGCTGATCCAAATCTTGGAAAAACAGGTTATCGTCTTACTTACGTTCCTTCTGTTTCCGGATTAAAAATAAATCAGGATAAAACCGGAGGATATTCAGATGATAGTGGATTTGCATATGCACCTTCCATGCCGGTAGAGCAGATTTATATTGTAGTGACAGAAGATGGAATCCGTTCCTTCAAATGGAAGGGTATGAGTCAGGAAGAAAAGATAGTTACAGAAAATGTAAAACTCCTTGCATTTGATGAAATAGAAAACCGCCTGATCGATCAGGTGAAATATCTTTACCCTTCCAGTCAGCCTGCAGAGAGCAAGACGATATTTGGTTATGATGTTGCAACTGTCGAACTGGGATATACTTATATACCGGCATATAAGAATCCACAAAATGCCTGGCTGGTTCCGGCATGGTTTTTCACTATAAGCGAGAGTCAAGATGCAACTGCCGAACTTGGAACAGCCGGAAGAAAAATAGAAGGATATCAGACCGACTACATTGTATTAAATGCAACAGACGGTGGAAGAATAGGTTCTTATTGGAGATGATAGAATATGAAACGAAGACATCTTTTCAGAACAGAATTGAAATATGACTTTGGAAACCGAAGATTTTATATCTCTGTACTGGCGTTGTGTGCGGTTCTTTTGATTGTTGCACTTCCTTATCGAAATCATCTGATCGCTTTCGGTGGATCAACAGAAGGGAAAGCCTGGTTATGCATCTTCACCTATGCAATCACTTCAGAAAAAGCCTTGCTTTTCTTTCCACTGTTGGTTCCTCTGGCAACAGCCGCAGATATACAGGAAGAATTACACAGCCGCTATGCATGGTTTCTTATTAACAGAATAGGAAAAAGAAATTATATTTGGATGAAAAGTTTTGGAGTCGCATTCACAGGTGGTGCCATTTCCGTTTCAGCGGCAGGAATTGCATTGGTTGTTTTTATAGTTATCTGTAGAAATATCCCGACTCTGAATACTTTGCAAAATATATCAGAGGTAATAAGTATCACAGGAATTGGATTTATCCGACTTTTTCTAAATGGAGCATTGTGGTCTTTATGCGGTTCACTGACAGCAGTTTTGACTAAAAATAAGTATCTGAGCTGTGCTGTTCCATTTATTTTATATTATGTACTAACAGTGTTTCAAGAACGATATTACCGCAATTATTTTTTCCTAAGTCCAAAGCAGTGGGCAAGCCCGGCATATTATGGAAACGGATTCTGTCTTTTGGCTCTGCTTCTGATCAGCAGTCTTCTGGCACTGGCTTTGCGTAAATGCGTGGTAAGGAGAGTGGTGGCATGAAAAAAACGCAATTTAAAACGGACATTCATCAAATCTTTCTTCTAACAAAAAGAAATTTCTCTGACTGGGACAAAAATCCGAGAATCTGGATGACTTTTGCATTAGGATTTGTACTTTGTCTGATGTTGACAAATCAGATTTTAGAGCAGGCACAGACATTCCAGACACCGGTGCAAATGTTCGAGCCACTGATCTGGACCTTCGGTGATGCGCAGTCTGTGATGCTTTCATCCCTTTTACTGCTGTTATTATTTGCAGATATGCCTTTTGTAAATCAGATGACGCCCTATTGGCTGATCCGGACAAAGCGAAGCGTATGGATGGCAAGTCAGATCCTATATGTGATCCTGTCTACTTGCCTTTATACAGTCTTCCTCTGCCTGACAGAACTTCTAATTGCAAGTCCTTGGGCTTACGTTGGAAATGTATGGAGCCAGACTGCTGCAAGCATTGGATATGGAAGTAATAATCATCTTACGGTTCCTGTATCAATAAAGACAATGGAAATGACAACACCATATAAATGTGCAATCTGTGTTGTATTTCTTATGCTTTTCTATTCGTTATTTATTACTTCCGTCATGCTTGTATTAAATCTACAGAAGGGAAGAGCCGGAGGCGTTGTTGGCGCACTCTTGATAAATCTTTATGGAATTCTTCTGACTCCGGATATTTTTCAAAAAGTTTTTCATCTGGGTGGAGGGCTTTCCTATCGGGCAAATATTCTTTGCGGATGGTTATCGCCCTTAAATCACGCAACATTTCCAATGCATAATTTCGGATATGATTATTTGCCACAAATAAAAATAAGCATCCTGTTATTTCTTGCAATGATATGCATTTTACTTTTCATCTCGAGAAAATGTATCAAACGATATAATTTTACATTTTCTCAGGTTGATGAATCCTGACTGAATAAGAAAGGGGAAAATTATGAAAGCTGCTGTGAAAGTTAAAAATCTAACAAAATCTTTTGGCAAAGAAAAAGTATTAAAAGGAATCAGTCATACCTTTGAGGCAGGAAAAATCCACGGAATCATGGGATTTAACGGCTCCGGTAAAACAGTAATGTTCAAATGCATCTGCGGTTTTCTTCAACCTGACAGAGGGAGCGTATATGTCTATGGAAAAAGAATTGGAAAAGATATTGATTTTCCGGAAAATACCGGGATGATTATTGAGAGTCCGGGATTTCTTCCATACATCAGTGGATATGAAAACTTAAAACGACTTGCACAACTTAACAGAAAAATAGGAGATACTGAGATCCGGGATGCAATCGCAAGAGTTGGTCTTGATCCGTTTTCTAAAAAGAAAGTAGGTCAATATTCACTCGGGATGAGAGAACGCCTTGGAATTGCACAGGCGATCATGGAGCGGCCAAAATTATTAATTTTAGACGAACCATTCAATGGATTGGATAAAAGAGGCGCACAGGATGTCTGCGAACTCTTTGTTGAATTGAAAGAAAAAGGGACAACTATTCTGTTAGCTGCACACAATGTGATGGAAATGGAATGGTTGTGTGATACAGTGTGCGAAATGGATGCCGGACAGTTAGAAGTTGTTTATGAAAAATAAAGTAAGAGAGCCAATGTCTGCACTTGTAGAATACTCAAAATTACCTGTGGAAGATTTCAGGTTTCCCTTCTTTACTCCATTGCATTCATAAATCAATTCATAACTTGTTCCACCAGAAAGATTAAAGTATATCACTAAAATGTGAATGATTCTACTATACTCACGCGTGCGAAGCTTCAAAAACAGTAGAGAATTTACTTCTTATGTGCTAATATAATTATAGACCGCAGGAAGGCGTGGGTAATGCCCGAATCCAAATATTCCATTGACGGGTAGGGCTGTCGGGAAATAGACAGTTCTAAGATACGAGGGAGGAAACGCCATGAAAAAATATTTAATAAATGGACTCACTCTGCTGACAAGCGCAATGATATGCGTTCAAGCACCTGTTTCTGTACTGGCTAAAAATATAACAGATACTCAATCAGAAACATATAGTCTTGCAGTTCAAGCAGAAGATTATGAAATCTCACAACATACTCAAGATAATGCACAATGGAAACATGATAATATTGGTTGGTGGTATCAAAATTCTGATGGAACCTATCCAAAAAATCAATGGCAACTAACCAATGGCAGTTGGTATCATTTTGATCAATATGGCTATATGCAGACCGGATGGTTACTGACTGATAATACTTGGTATTACTTAAAAACTAATGGTGCGATGGCCACTGGTTGGGAGAATCTTGACAATAACTGGTATTATTTAAAACCTAATGGTGCAATGGCTACTGGTTGGGAACGAATCGAAAACAAGTGGTATTATCTTAATTCTAGTGGTATGATGGTAACAGGATGGATTCAGCTTGGTGGAATCTGGTATTACTTAAATTCTGATGGAAGCATGGCTGAAGCTGAATGGAAATCAATCAATGGAAACTGGTACCATTTTGCCAGGAATGGAAGTATGCAAACTGGTTGGAAGGTTTACTATGCTAAATGGTATTATTTAAAACCAAGTGGAGAAATGGCAGCAAATGAATGGATTGGTAATTACTATGTAGATAGTACTGGTTGGTATAATGATTATTGCCACTGGAGGATTTTGTGGGTTGATAATGGTAACGGTAACGAATATTGCGGGAGCGTAAATGACGATAATGGAAATTCTTATGATGAGGATGGAAATTACATAGGGAATCTGTTTGAATGGATATAAAATAGATAAAAAACGGGATGAGGAGGCGTGTATGAAAATAAGATTTAATAAACTAATATGCATATTGACATCAGTTTGTTTGCTGTCACCAGTTTCTGTACAAGCTGCACAAGGTACAAAAAGAGTACCGAACGACGCAATAGATATTTCTTCTACGGAATTATCCTATGACTTGAGAGATCAAAAGGGATATACGATATGGGCTCAAAATGATACTGTGGAATATAACGGAGATCCGATAGAGATTGATGCATATCCACTAATGAATAATGCAGTTTTTCCACGAGAAAGTTACTCTTTATCTATAGAAGGAAGTAATGTAACAAAAACATTAATTAAAGATGGATATACAGAAGAGAAATATATCTATAACGATCACTGGTATGGTTTTCAAGATAAATATGACAATGGAACTATTTTAGCATGTTCATTACTCCCAATTTACCAAACTGGTAAAAGACTTGGTTTTGAAAGAGGTCATGTTGAACCTTTTATGATTGTTTTTTTGGGAATTACAGATGATTATACATTAGAAGAACTAAGAAATTATAATTCCATGACTGACTTTGTAAACACAACAGGATATTTGAAATCCGATGACCTCTGGGAAGGAGTTAGTCCAGGATATGTAACGGATCTTGAAAACACTGCCTTAGATGAGGCAAAACAATGGGGATATAATGATATAGATTCATATACCTCCTATTTGTGTGAGAGAGAAGAATATGCAAAATGTGAAGCTGTAAAAGAAACATGGTATCCAGTATACTTTAAGGTATCCAAAAATTTAGTTTCACATGAATTAGCGGAATCTGTTGCAGAACAACATAACTATACGTTGCTTGAAAAAGGGGATCTTTATTACATAAAAGGAACTTATACAAGATCTTATGTAGACTATATCGATTATAATACAAGAATGGAAGCACCTAAAATTGCAAAGGAATTAAATGTAGACCGTGATCAGGTTGCATTCTCATATCAGGCAGAAACACGTGTTGTCTATCATACCTATTATAGTTTTACCGATGCTCAATTGATGGATGCCATTGCTGCTGAGATGGATATTTGGTCTGGACGTTGGGATTACTTCTTGTATGGTGATGAACATTTTAATTATTGGTATGAATCAGAAGACGTCAGAAGACCAGGTTACTATTTTGGTAATTATGGATATGGTTTTGGCGCCATTCAGGATCAGATGACTGTCAACTATGAACCAGAATATAAATATACCATTACTGGACCTGGTCGAATCACTATCAGAATAACAGGTAGAGAAGATCAAAATGGACATGGCAGTGTAAATCTGCAAGGAACGGGAACGATATACCTTGATGTGGTTTCGAATGCAAAGATTGGATGGATACAGGATTCCACCGGTTGGCGATATTTCCTGGATGATGGCACATATCCTGTGAATACATGGAAGCAGATCAATAATAATTGGTATTATTTTGATGCTAACGGGTACATGTATGAACAAGGTTGGCATTGGATCAATGGAAATTGTTATTATATGTATTCCACCGGTATAATGGCATCTAATACATGGATTGATGGCAATTATGTAAATTCGGATGGTGTCTGGGTACAGGATAAATGGATGCATAATACAGTTGGGTGGTGGTATCAAAACGCAGATGGTACTTATCCAGCAAACCAATGGAAGGCAATTTCTGGAAATTGGTATTATTTCGATAGCAATGGATATATGTATGAACAAGGTTGGCATTGGATCGATGGAAACTGCTATTACATGTATTCCAGCGGTGCAATGGCATCCGATACATGGATTGACGGCAGTTATGTGAATTCGAGTGGGGTCTGGGTACAAGGCAAATGGCTACATGATACAACTGGCTGGTGGTATCAAAATGCAGATGGTACTTATTCAACAAACCAGTGGCAATCGATTAATGGTAAATGGTATTACTTCAATCGAAATGGATATATGCAGACTGGATGGTTACAATTAGGAAATACCTGGTATTATCTAAATGCTGACGGAAGTATGGTAACAGGATGGAAACAAATAGGGAACACATGGTATTACTTCTATTCAGGTGGAGGAATGGCATCTAATACATGGATTGGAAATTCCTATGTAAATGAATCCGGTGTATGGACAAAAAGTAGATAATAAAAAACATGTGTAAATTTCTTCATGCTTCTCAATAAGCTTATTGTGTAGAAAAAATGTAAAATTAATAGATTTAACCAAAAAGGAGTCGTAATGATTCCTTTTTTTAGTTGGGAAGTGAATTCGTCGAAAAGAAATTATTGAAAAAACATTACTAATATTTAATTATACTTATTGTTTTAGGCTTTTTAACCTTAGTCTTCAGCGGATGGATATGATGTGACATCTGATTATTATCAGAGTCCCATAAGCGGTTTAAAAAATCATAAAAAGTACTAACACCGGGAATATTACCTACTTCAAATCAACTAAGGATAGCATAAAGTAGATTCATTTTAAGCTGAGCAGCCCACTCCGTTAATGAAGTAACTTTAAAGTCAATGGAAAGAAGGTAAGAACGTTGCATGCAAGAAGGAGTTCGTTGGGCTGGTTCAAACAGACTCTAACAAAATGTAGAACGCCAAATGAGTACTTCAAATGCGAAAGATGATATGCTTGAAATTCCAGTCAAAATTTGCTAAGATAATCTGCGGACTTGCATTCTATTTCTAATTGCAGGTAAATTGATAAAAACCCTTAAACTAAGGAGAAATTGATGGAAAATATTGACATAGATAAATTAACGCCCATGATGAAAATTTATTGCGAGACGAAAGAGCAGTACAAGGATTGCATCTTATTCTACCGCCTCGGCGATTTCTACGAAATGTTCTTTGACGATGCCTTGACTGCATCCCGAGAGCTTGAGATCACACTGACCGGGAAAAGCTGTGGTCTGGATGAACGTGCCCCGATGTGCGGAATCCCATACCATGCCGTAGAAGGTTACTTGAACCGTCTTGTTGCGAAGGGATACAAAGTTGCAATCTGTGAACAGGTAGAAGACCCAAAGACTGCGAAGGGGATCGTAAAGCGTGAGGTTGTAAGAATTGTTACCCCCGGAACGAATCTGGATACACAGGCATTAGATGAAACAAAGAATAATTACATCATGTGTATCGTCTATATTGCAGACCGCTATGGAGTTGCAATCGCAGATATTTCTACCGGAGATTATTTTGTCACAGAACTTCCGGACAGCAGTCGTCTGATGGATGAGATTTATAAATTCAGTCCGTCTGAGATCATCTGCAACGAAGCGTTCTATATGAGCGGTATGGATCTGGATGCGATGAGAGACAAGCTTGGGATCACGATTTATTCTCTCGATTCCTGGTATTTTGATGATGCTGTCTGCAAAGATAAGCTGCTTGAGCATTTCAAAGTAAAGAATTTTGCAGGGCTTGGACTTGCTGATTATGACTGTGGAATCATCAGTGCCGGAGCACTTCTGATCTATTTATTTGAGACACAGAAAAATTCACTTTCCAACCTGACACATATTACACCATATATCACAGGAAAATATATGCTGATCGACAGTTCTACACGTCGAAATCTGGAGCTGTGCGAAACTTTACGTGAAAAGCAGAAGCGTGGTTCCCTTCTCTGGGTTCTTGACAAAACACGTACTGCAATGGGCGCACGTACGCTTCGCAAAAATGTAGAACAGCCTTTAATTGATAAATCTGAGATCAACCGCAGACTGGATGCAGTAGAAGAACTGAAAAATCAGGCCATTGCCCGTGAAGAGATCAGAGAATATTTATCTCCGGTCTACGATCTTGAGCGTCTGATCACGAAGATCACTTATGGTTCTGCGAATCCGCGAGACCTCACCGCATTCAAAGGTTCTCTGGAGATGCTGCCACCGATCCGCTATATTTTACAGGATCTGCAGGCACCGCTTTTAAAAGAGATTTATGAAGATCTGGATGCATTAGAAGATCTCTGCGAGCTCGTCACGAAAGCCATTCGTGAGGATCCGCCGCTTGCCATGAAAGAGGGAAATATTATCCGCGACGGTTATAACGAAGAAGTTGATAAGCTTCGCCGGGCGAAATCGGACGGAAAAGACTGGCTTGCAAAACTTGAGAATGATGAACGAGAAAAAACAGGCATTAAAAACCTGAAAATAAAATACAACAAAGTCTTCGGCTATTATCTGGAAGTGACGAATTCTTACAAGGATCTTGTACCGGATTATTATACAAGAAAACAGACACTTGCGAATGCTGAGCGTTATATCACACCGGAGCTTAAAGAACTTGAAGACATGATCCTTGGTGCAGAAGATAAACTGTATGCGCTGGAATATGAGCTTTACAGCGAAGTTCGTGAAACGATTGCCGGACAGGTGGAGAGAATCCAGCAGACTGCCAAAGCAGTTGCCGCACTGGATGCTTTCAGTTCTCTTGCACTTGTTGCAGAGCGCAACAACTATGTCCGTCCGAAAATCAATGAAAAAGGAATCCTTGATATTAAAGAAGGCCGTCACCCGGTCGTTGAGCGAATGATTCCAAATGATATGTTTATTGCCAATGATACTTATCTGGATGATAAGAAACATAGAATTTCAATCATCACAGGTCCGAATATGGCAGGTAAATCAACTTACATGCGTCAGACTGCATTGATCGCACTGATGGCTCAGATCGGATCGTTTGTCCCGGCAGAGAGCGCGAACATCTGTCTTTCCGACCGTATTTTCACCAGAGTCGGAGCATCCGATGACCTTGCTTCCGGACAGAGTACATTCATGGTTGAGATGACCGAAGTTGCCAATATTTTAAGAAATGCAACCTCAAAAAGTCTTCTCATTCTTGATGAAATCGGACGCGGAACAAGTACATTTGACGGTCTGTCAATTGCCTGGGCTGTTGTAGAATACATCAGCGACAGCAAACTGTTGGGAGCAAAAACTTTATTTGCTACACATTATCATGAACTGACAGAACTTGAAGGAAAGATTGATAATGTCAATAACTATTGTATTGCTGTAAAAGAAAAGGGCGATGACATCGTATTCTTAAGAAAGATCGTAAAAGGCGGTGCTGACAAGAGTTATGGTATCCAGGTCGCAAAACTTGCCGGAGTACCGGATCTTGTCATTTCCCGTGCGAAGGAAATTGTAGAAGAACTCAGCGATGAGGACATCACAAACCGCGTCAGTGAGATCGCGGCAAAGGAACATACTGCAAAGAAAAAAAGTAAAGCAAAGAAGTATGACGAAGTCGATATGGCACAGATGTCTCTGTTCGACACTGTAAAAGATGATGATGTGCTCGATGAATTGAAAAATATCGATGTCGGAAATCTGACACCGATCGATGCTTTAAATACAATCTACCGGTTACAGAATAAGCTGAAGAACCGTTGGTAAAAGGAAAGGCGGAAATATGCCACACATTCATGTATTAGACCAGATCACAATTGATAAAATTGCCGCAGGTGAAGTAATTGAGCGTCCAGCGTCAATTGTAAAAGAACTTGTTGAAAATGCGATTGATGCAGGATCAACTTCTGTAAAAATAGAGATCAAAGATGGGGGGATTTCCTTCATCCGTATTACAGATAATGGCTGTGGCATTCCGCAGGATGAAGTGCAGCGTGCTTTTCTGCGGCATTCTACAAGCAAGATTGAGACAGTGGAAGACCTGTCTCATATTGCATCTTTGGGATTCCGTGGAGAGGCGCTTTCAAGTATTGCAGCTGTTACCCGGACGGAACTGATCACAAAGACAGCCGATGCAGAGTTTGGTACCCGTTATGTCATTGAAGGTGGAAAAGAAGTATCCTTGGAAGATACCGGTGCGCCGAACGGAACAACCTTTCTCGTTCATCAGTTATTTTACAATGTTCCTGCGAGAAGAAAATTTTTGAAAACACCAATGACAGAGGCCGGACATGTGCAGGATCTATTAATGCATCTTGCCCTGTCTCATCCGGAAGTTGCTTTTCAGTTTTTGAATAACGGACAGGAAAAACTTCGTACTTCCGGAAACGGAAAACTGAAAGATGTGATCTACAATGTCTATGGCCGTGACGTAGCGGCTAACCTGATTGAGATCGATTATGAGAAAAATGGAATCCATATCACAGGTTTTCTCGGCAAGCCGATTATCACACGTGGAAATCGTAACTTTGAAAATTTCTTCGTAAACGGCCGTTATGTCAAAAGTGCAATGATCTCCAAATCCGTGGAAGATGCTTATCGTGATTTTGTAATGCAGCACAAGTTTCCATTTGCAGTTCTACATTTTCATCTGAGTGGAGAAAATGTAGATATCAATGTGCATCCGACAAAGATGGAGCTTCGCTTCTCGCGGCAGCAGGAGGTTTATAATACCGTCTTTGAAGCCGTACACAGGACTTTGCTGGAACCGGAACTGATCCAGAAAACAGAAGTTCCTGATCCGGTAGAGCAACCGGAGAGACAAGCCGAAAGACCGGAGCGAGTGAAAAAGACATTCACATCCGCTTCGACCAAAGATCAAGAGGATACCGGCAGTCCGTTTCTTCTTCGTCCGCGTAATGAAAAAGTAACAGCTGCGGAATTGATCAAAGAATCCAGGGAAACGGTTAAGGATGATGTTCAAGATGAAGATTATTTTATCCGTAAGATGAAGGAGCGCGTACTTTCTTACCATAATCGTTCTTCTTCCGCCGAAGTTGCAGACCGGAAAGAGATTTTCCGTGCAGATGAACAGAAAGACAAAATTGCTGAACATGTCAAATACGCCGTTGAAGCAGCAGATAAGACAGTTGCACCGGAAACTGCGGCAGCAGTTCAAAAATCCAAACCAGAAAACGGTACGCAGATGGATCTCTTTGAAGAAAATTTCTTAAAAAGAGATATCCGTGCAGAATATAAATTGATCGGCCAGGTCTTTGACACCTACTGGCTCGTAGAATTCAAAGATAATCTCTACATCATTGATCAGCATGCGGCTCATGAACGCGTCTTGTATGAGCGTACCTTGCGTGAAATGAAAAGCAGAGAATTTACTTCTCAGTACTTAAGTCCTCCGATCATTTTAAGCTTATCCATGCAGGAAGCACAGCTTCTGAATGAAAATATGGACCGCTTTTCACGCATTGGGTTTGAGATTGAACCTTTTGGTGGAGAAGAGTATGCAGTCCGTGCAGTACCTGACAATCTGTTCAGTATTGCCAAGAAAGAACTTCTGATGGAGATGATCGATGACCTGACCGAAGGTCTTTCTACTTCTATGACACCGGAGCTGATCGATGAGAAGGTTGCATCCTTGTCCTGTAAGGCTGCTGTAAAGGGAAATAACCGTCTTTCTGCACAGGAAGTAGACAAACTGATCGGCGAACTCCTGACACTGGACAATCCATATCACTGTCCGCATGGACGACCGACAATCATTGCCATGACAAAACGTGATCTGGAAAAGAAATTTAAACGAATTGTATAAATGGAATCGAGGAAATATAGATGGAACAGACAAACAAACGCCCACTTGTCATTCTGACCGGACCAACTGCTGTCGGGAAGACTGCTGCCTCCATCGGACTTGCCAAAGCAATCGGCGGAGAGATCATTTCTGCTGACTCTATGCAGGTCTACAGGGAGATGGACATCGGCTCCGCCAAGATCCGTCCGGAAGAGATGGACGGTGTGCCGCATCATCTGGTAGATGTTCTTGATCCGTCTGAGGATTTTAACGTTGTTCTCTTTCAGCAGATGGCAAAAGAAGCAATGGAAGGAATCTATCAGCGGGGACATATTCCGATCGTTGTCGGCGGAACAGGATTCTATATTCAGGCATTACTTTACGACATTGATTTCACAGAAAATAATGCCGATACTGCTTATCGGGAAGAATTAGAAGCACTTGCCAAAACCCAGGGTGCAGAATATCTTCATGAAATGCTTGAAAAAGTAGACCCGGAATCTGCGGAACAGATTCATTTTCATAATGTAAAACGTGTGATCCGCGCGCTGGAATATTATCAGCAGACCGGACAGAAGATTTCCGAGCACAATGAGGCGGAACGTGAGAAAAAATCTGCTTATAACTCCGCATATTTTGTGCTGACAGATGATCGTAAGATTCTCTATGACCGAATTGATAAACGTGTCGATCTGATGATGCAGGAAGGACTTCTTGAAGAAGTCAATGCATTAAGATTGCGCGGACTTAAGAGAGAAAGTGTTGCGATGCAGGGACTTGGATACAAAGAACTGTTTGGCTATTTTGAAGGAGAGTATCCTTTGGAAGAAGCCGTACGCATTATTAAGAGAGACACAAGACATTTTGCCAAGCGACAGCTGACCTGGTTTAGAAGAGAACGAGATGTCATCTGGCTTGATAAAAGTGAGATTGGAAGAGAAGATGAACAACTGATCCAACAGATGCTCACTGTTTTAAAGGAAAAAGAAATCATTCATTAGGACATCAGGCTGCATTTAGATAAAATGCAGCTTTGCCATGTAAATCAAACGATAAAAAACTTAAAAAGAAAGAAGAAGAAAAATGAATACACCAACTACAGAAACAATTTACGAACAGCTAGGAATCAGCAAAGAAGTCTGGGCATTCGGACAGAAGACAGAAGAGAAACTAAAAGAACGTTTTGAAGAATTTGACAGAAACGCTGAATACAATCAGTTAAAAGTAATTCATGCCATGCAGGAAAACCGCGTAAGTGAAGGATGCTTTAACTATGTAAGCGGATATGGATACAATGATCAGGGAAGAGATACTTTAGAGGATGTCTATGCCTCTGTTTTCCATACAGAAGCTGCACTCGTACGTCCGCAGATCACTTGCGGAACACATGCGCTTGCGCTTGCGCTTGCAGCGAATCTTCGTCCTGGAGACACACTGTTATCTCCGGTTGGCAAACCATATGATACACTTGAAGAAGTAATCGGAATCCGCCCGTCTAACGGCTCTCTTGCAGAATATGGAATCTCCTATAAACAGGTAGAACTTCTGGAAGATGGATATTTTGATTATCCTGCGATTGAAAAAGCTCTGGAAGATAAAACAATCAAACTGGCAACGATCCAGCGTTCCAAAGGATACCAGACACGCCCAAGCTACTCTGTAGAAAAAATCGGCGAACTGATTGCATTTATCAAAGAGCATCGCCCGGATGTCATCTGTATGGTAGATAACTGTTACGGTGAATTCGTTGAGCGTATCGAGCCAAGTGATGTCGGTGCAGACATGATCGTCGGTTCTCTGATCAAAAATCCGGGTGGCGGACTTGCCCCAATCGGCGGATATATTGCCGGAAGAGCTGATCTGATCGAAAACTGTGCTTATCGTCTGACTTCTCCGGGACTCGGTAAAGAAGTCGGTGCCACACTTGGTGTTACACAGTCCTTCTATCAGGGATTCTTCCTTGCACCAACTGTTGTATGCGGTGCTTTAAAGGGTGCTACTTTTGCAGCAAATATCTACGAAGCTTTAGGATATCCGGTAATTCCGAACGGTTCTGAATCCCGTCATGATATCATCCAGGCGGTTACACTTGGATCAGCAGAAGGTGTTATTGCATTCTGTAAGGGAATTCAGGCAGCTGCTCCGGTAGACAGTTATGTAAGCCCGGAACCATGGGCAATGCCGGGATATGACAGCGATGTAATCATGGCAGCTGGTGCTTTCGTTCAGGGTTCCTCGATTGAACTGAGTGCTGATGGACCGGTAAAACCACCGTATGCTGTTTATTTCCAGGGTGGACTCACATGGTATCATGCAAAGCTTGGTATTCTCAAATCGCTGCAGAGCGTTATTGATGCAGGCGTTCTTTCTATCGAGCGTGTGAGAGAACTTCTGTAAAATAATTTTTCGAGAGAATTCTATCGAAAATTCAGTTGAGTTGAATGAATTGTTATGTTAAAATTCAGACAGATGTAATCTGCTAAGAAAGTAAGAGGATATGAATTTTAATGAACACAATTGCAATTATAGGTGGCGGTGCATCAGGAATGATGGCCGCCATTTTCGCTGCCAGAAAAGGAGCGAAAGTTCTCCTTCTGGAGCAAAATGATAGATTGGGAAAGAAAATATTAGTGACAGGAAATGGCCGGTGTAATTATACAAACACTTACCAGGACGCTTCCTGTTATCGTTCGGAGCAGCCTGACTTTATCACGCGGGTACTAGATCAGTTTCCGGTGGAAAAAGTCATTGCTTTTTTCCGAGAACTTGGAATCTATCCAAAAGACAGAAATGGATATCTGTATCCATTCTCCGATCAGGCAAGCGCAGTCCGTGATGTATTAGAACAGGAAGTATACCGTCTTGGAGTTGATGTACGTACAGGAATCTCCTGTACTGGAATACAGAAAACAAATGAACGATTTTCCTTGCAGACATCACAGGGTTCATTGACCGTAGATCAAGTGATTCTCTGCAATGGTTCAAAAGCTGCACCTTCCACCGGTTCTGACGGTTCCGGATACGCTTTAGCCAAACAGCTTGGGCATCAGATAATTCCTGTACTTCCCGCTCTTTGTGCTTTACATTGTACCGGAAAGCATTTCCGTGCAATTGCCGGAGTGCGTGCGCAGGGAAAAGTTTCGTTGTTTGTTAACAGTGAATTAACTGCTGCCGATACCGGTGAACTTCAATTGACCGCCTACGGAATCTCAGGTATTCCTGTATTTCAGATCAGCCGCTATGCATCGAAAGCATTATATGAGCAGAAGGAAGTTGTTGCCATGCTGGATTTTCTTCCGGAATATTCGGTTGATGAAGTGAAAATTCTTCTGAAAGAACGTGCCAACCGACAACCGGAAAAGACAGCAGAACAGTTCTTTACCGGCCTGTTTCATGAAAAATTGGCCGCTGTATGGCTGAAATTTACCAAGATCAAGAAAGAGAAGCTATGCGGTGACTTTACAGATGCAGATATTCAGAGGCTGTCATGGATGATCAAGGAATTCAAATCACCTGTAATTAAGACAAATTCTTATGAACAGGCACAGATCTGCTGTGGCGGTGTTGATACGACACAGATTAATCCGGAAACGATGGAATCCAGACTTGTTCCAGGGCTTTATTTTGCCGGAGAACTGATCGATGTAGATGCAATCTGTGGTGGGTATAATCTCACCTGGGCGTGGGCAAGCGGTTATGTTGCCGGACAGTCTGCCGCATCTGCATAATCGCCTGCTGCTAACTTGTAACCAATATCCGGATGATATATTTTAATATTAGATTTCCTGAAAGAAAGGATAGATAAATGATACGAATTAATCAGCTGAAACTGCAGATTCCACACACGGAAGAAGCTCTTGAAAAGAAGATACAAAAGACACTTCATCTAAAGAAAGGGGATTCTTTTACTTATCGGATTCACCGTCAGTCATTAGACGCACGCAGAAAACCGGAGTTGTTCTATGTGTATACGGTTGATGTCACTGTTTCCAATGAGAATGCTGTTTTAAAGCATTGTAAAGGAAACATCCAGAAAGTAGAAGAGAAGCATTACCAGATTCCATCTCACGGAACAGAGATTCTGAATGCCCGTCCGGTTGTCATTGGCAGCGGTCCTGCCGGACTATTCTGCGCTTATCTGCTCGCACTGGAAGGATACCGTCCTTTGGTTCTTGAACGTGGTGCCTGTGTAGAAGAACGTAAGAAGGATGTGGATCGTTTCTGGGAGACCGGTGTGCTTGACCCTTCTTCCAATGTCCAGTTCGGTGAAGGCGGCGCTGGTACATTTTCAGATGGAAAGTTAAATACACTTGTAAAAGATAAGACAGGACGTAACCGTTTCGTTCTTGAAACTTTCGTAAAATTCGGAGCGGACAAAGATATTTTATATGCAAATAAGCCGCATATCGGTACAGATGTTCTGATTGATGTTGTAAGCCAGATGCGTCAGGAGATCATTTCGCTTGGCGGTGAATTCTGTTTTCATACACAGGTCACAGATGTTGATCTGACATCAAAAACACTGAAACTTGTTCACCTCTCAGAGAATTCCGCAGAAGAAGTATCTGCCGGAGCAGCCGTTTTTGCGATCGGTCACAGCGCCCGTGATACATTTGAAATGCTTTATAAGCATCAGATTCCGATGCGCGCAAAATCATTTGCCGTCGGAGTCCGTATCGAACACCCACAGACATTGATCGATCATTCTCAATATGGAAGAGATCGGGGAAATGATCTTCCGGCAGCAGCATATAAACTGACCGAGAACTTGGACAATGGAAGAGGAGTCTATACTTTCTGTATGTGCCCGGGTGGATATGTTGTAAATGCTTCTTCTGAAGAGCATCGTCTCGCAGTCAATGGCATGAGCTATCACGACCGTGCCGGAGAAAATGCAAACAGTGCTGTAATCGTTACAGTTACTCCGGACGACTTTGCTTCTGACCATCCGCTTGCCGGAATTTCTTTCCAGCGCAGCTTAGAAGAAAAAGCTTATCAGGCAGGACAGGGAAAAGTTCCTGTCCAACGTTTTGGCGACTTTAAAAAAGATCAGATCACAACTTCTTATGGTATGGTTCATTCTTGCATGAAAGGGGCTTCTGTCTTTGGGGATGTACGCGGTATCTTTCCGGAAGAGATCGCACAGTCGCTTGAGGATGGAATCACAGCAATGGATCATAAGATTCATGGATTTGCAGATAATGATGCATTATTATCCGGTGTGGAGAGCCGAACTTCTTCCCCTGTAAGAATTGAAAGGGATAAGAACTTTGTCTGTGCTTCCTGTGACTGGATCTATCCATGTGGTGAAGGGGCCGGATATGCCGGTGGAATCACTTCCGCAGCGATGGACGGAATGAAGGTCGCCGAGGCAATCATTCAAAAATATAAATCTTAATCATTTATGAAATTTGTGGTTTTTTGGTATCTTCTCTATACACTTTTTTGAAACTGTGCTAAAATGAATCGTTGTATTATGTCATCGCAGTGATATGATTCACATGGAAAATAGAAATACAGAAACAATCAAAATGATGTATCTTGAAGACCGTCCTTATGAAAAATGCGAGCAGTACGGTGCAGAACATCTGACAGATGTGGAACTTTTAGCTGTTTTACTTCGTACCGGAACGAAAGGGGAGAATTCGCTCCGACTTGCCCAGAAGATTCTGCATCCACCATTTGGCTCTGAAGGACTTCTCAGCATCCCACAGTGGTCTATGGAACAGCTGCTGAAGATCAAAGGAATCGGAAAGGTAAAATCCATCCAGATTCTTTGTCTGGCAGAACTTGCAAGACGTATGGCGAAAGCAGAAGCCTCACTGGGATTGGATTTTTCCTCTCCGGACAGTATTGCACGTTATTATATGGAAGATCTTCGGCATAAGAAACGGGAAGTAATGAAGCTTTTGCTTCTGAATACCAGATCCAGGCTGATCAGTGAGATGGATGTTTCAACAGGAACCATAAATTCCACACTTGTTTCTCCACGAGAACTGTTTGTGGAAGCTTTGCAGAAGAATGCCGTATCCATTATTCTTTTGCATAATCATCCGAGTGGAGATCCGACACCAAGCAAAGAAGATCTTCTGACAACCCGGCGCATCCGTGAAGCAGGGGCTTTGATCGGTATAGAACTTCTCGATCACATCATTATTGGAGATAATTGTTATTTCAGTTTAAGGGAGAAAGGATTCTTTTCTCAAGAATCTGCAAATAGATAAGGGGATGGAGTGTATTTATGGCCAGGAATGTATATGGGTTAGATCTTGGAACTTATGATATCAAGATTTTTGATAAGAAAAAAGACCGCATATGGCATGCCAAGAATGTAATTGCCATGAAAGATAAAAAATATATTTTTTCTGTCGGAGACGATGCTTATGAGATGTATGAAAAGGCTCCGGGAAATATACAGATCATATTTCCGATGAAGAATGGTGTCATTGCCCGTTTTGATGACATGCAATATCTTCTCGGAGATCTTTTGAAGGAAGAGCGTTCGTTTATCCGTGGGGCAGAATATGTGATCGCTGTTCCTACAGATGTCACAGAAGTAGAAAAGAAGGCTTTCTATGATCTTGTGCTTCATTCTGAAGCGAAAGCAAAATCAGTAAGAATTGTAGAGCGCGGTCTTGCAGACGGACTTGGACTTGGGATTGATGTTCTGGAAGAACCAGGAGCTTTTATCGCCAATTTAGGTGGAGGAACAACAGAACTTTCCGTTCTTTCCTACGGTGGTATTGTTATGAACCGTCTGCTTAAGATCGGTGGCGAACAGCTGGATAGTACAATTGCCAATCTTGTCCGTCATTCTAAAGATTTTATAATTGGACGTCCGACTGCCGAACGGCTGCGAAAAGAATTTGGAGTTTTTGACCAGTCCACCGGAAGCTTTCTTACTGTATACGGCAGAGATATGATGCGCGGCGGTCCGTCGCACATTGACATTCCAATCAGTCTTGTACGGGCAGCGATCAAAGAACCTTTGAGAGAATGTGTACAGGCCATTCATTCCATGCTCGACCGTACGCCTCCCGATGTCCGGAGAAATATTAATAAAAACGGGATTTATATTACTGGAGGACTTGCTAATCTGCGAGGGATTTCTACTTATCTGGAAGAAAGTATCGGTCTGCCGGTTCACATGAAAACAGACCCTGAACTCTGTGCCGTCAAAGGTCTGCAGAGGATCATACTGAATAAGACCTTGTATAGAAAATTAAGTTACTCCATGTTAGACGAAGATTATAGGTGGTTAAGATAATATGAAAAAAAAGAAGAATCAGACTTCTGTTATGAACAGATATTTACTTATAGGACTTTCTGTTTTCTGCATTTTTATGATGCTGTTATCTTCCTTTTCAGACAAAGTAGGAGGTCCATTTAAAGTTGTTGCAAATGTAACCGTTATCCCTCTTCAGCAGGGAATCAATCAGATTGGTGGCTGGATGGGAGATATGAAAGACAATTTCCAAACTCTGAAACAGGTACGCGCAGAAAATACAAAGCTTCAAAAACAGGTTGACTCTCTGATTACAGAAAATAACAATCTACAACAAGAACGTTATGAGCTTCAGAGACTGCAGGAATTATATCAGTTGGACAAGAACTATGCGGATTACAAAAAAACTGCTGCGCATGTAATCGGGAAAGATTCTGGAAACTGGTTCAGTACATTTACCATTGACAAAGGAAGTAAAGACGGTATTGCCGCAGATATGAACGTAATGGCCGGAAGCGGTCTTGTCGGCATTGTCACAGAAGTTGGTCCAACCTGGGCAAAAGTCCGTTCTATTATCGATGATTCAAGTAATGTAAGTGCAATGGTACTTTCTACTTCTGACCGTTGTATCGTAAGTGGAGATCTGTCACTTATGAGTGATAACCAGATTCGTTTTGGTCAGATGGAAAACAATGATAATACGGTTTCTGTCGGAGACCAGATCGTCACTTCTTATATTAGTGATAAATACCTGCAGGGAATCCTGATCGGATATGTCAGTGAAGTAACGGTCGACTCTAACAATCTGACTCGTTCCGGATATATTACACCGGCTGTAGATTTTAAAAATCTTCAGGAAGTTCTTGTTATCACAACAACGAAAGCGGATTTGGTTGGATCCAATCAGAGCGAATAGGAGTGAATACTCATGAAATTAATGAAATTTAAAAGAGTTGCTGTAACTGTACTGATCGTACTTGCAGCATATCTGCTCCAGTGTACCTTATTCAATCATCTGGAACTTGCCGGAATTAAACCTAACCTGATTCTGATTGTCACAGCATCCTTTGGTTTTATGCGTGGGCAGAAAGAAGGAATGCTGGTCGGTTTCTTTGCCGGCCTTATCACAGATATTCAGTTTGGTACAATTTTGGGATTTTATGCATTACTTTACCTGGTAATCGGTTTTGTAAACGGATTATTTGAACAGCTTTATTTTGATGAAGATATCAAGCTGCCGTTATTTTTGATTTCTGTCAGCGAATTTCTCTACGGTATCATCATTTATTTGCTCATGTTCATGTTGCGAAGTGATTTTAACTTTTTATATTATCTCAACCGCATCATCGTTCCTGAACTGATTTACACAATCGTGATCACACTGGGATTATACCCACTGATTTTATTTATTAACCACAAACTTGAAGCAGAAGAAAAAAGGAGTGCAAGTAAATTTGTTTAGAAATATTTTAGACCGTCTGAAAGAAGCCGGAGCTTACCTGATGCAGTCAAGACTCGTTACTTTGATCATTATATTTTGTGTCAGTTCTTCCATCCTGATCGGAAGATTATTCTATCTTCAGATCGTAAAAGGGTCTGATTATCTTGAAAACTACGAATATTCTATCCGCCGGACGACATCCGTTGCAGCAACACGCGGAAATATTTATGACCGTAATGGAAATCTGCTGGCTTATAACCAGCTGGCTTATTCCGTGACAATTAATCTGTCAACCGTTGAAAACTCCATCACAACAGATAAACGTTCTGAAAAAAATGCGGCATTAAATAAAATCCTGGATCAGGTTCTTTCTATCGTAGAATCAAATGGAGATTCTGTTGTTTCAAGTTTTGGTATCATCCTGGATTCCTCCGGAACCTATCAGTTTACACAGTCAAGCGATACCCAGAAGCTCCGTTTTATTGCAGATGTCTATGGAAAAAGAACAATAGATGAGCTTACAGAAAAGCAGCAGAACCAAAGTGCAGCAGATATCATTCATTATCTTTGTACCGATGAAAAATATGGATATGGCCTTGATGACAGCACATTAGAGCCTGCTTATATTTTAAAGATCATCAACATGCGTTATGCAATGGCATTAAATGCATATCAGCAGTATATTGATACAGTTCTTGCATCCGATGTAAGTGACGAAACAGCAGCAGCAATTATGGAGAATAAGGACGTTCTTACCGGTGTTGACATTTCAGAAGATTCTATCCGAAAATATACCGATGGAATGTATTTTGCATCTATTATCGGATATACCGGACAGATTTCCCAGGATGAATATGATGCGCTGGACAAGGATGAAAAGAAAAAGTACTCTCTGTCTGATATTGTAGGAAAGGCCGGCATTGAACAAAGCATGGACAATGTCCTTCAGGGCACAAAAGGTGAAAAAACCGTGTATGTAGATAACCTCGGACGTGTAACTGATACTGTCAGCCGGAAAGATCCTGAAGCCGGAAATGATGTATATCTGACGATTGATAAAAATCTTCAGGAAAGTACTTATAAACTTCTGGAAGAGAAGATTGCCGGAATTGTTTTATCCAAACTACAGAATGTTCTGGAATACGATACATCCAGTGTAGATGACTCTAAGAATCTGATCATCCCGGTCAGTGATGCATATTATAATTTGATTGGAAATTCCGTCATCGATTCCGGACACTTTTCAAGCAGTGATGCAAAAACTGCCGAGCAGCAGGTTTATTCCATTTTTCAGGAAAAGAAGACGGCGACGATTTCCGAGCTCGAATCAGAACTTCAGAACTCACAGGCCAGCGCATATACAGATCTTTCCAATGAAATGAAAGCATATATGGATTACATCTGTGATACCCTGCTGACAAAGGATACAGGCATCCTTATGTCAGATCAGATTGATAAGAATGATGCTACTTATATTGCATGGGCAAAAGATGAGACAATCAATTTATATACTTACCTGAATTATGCGATTTCTAAAAACTGGATCGATACTTCCAAACTTGGAAGCAGTTCTTATTCCAGTTCAGAAGAGATTTATCAGGAGATTTTAAAATATTTAAAAGAATATTTAGCAGATGACAGTAATTTCGACAAACTTCTCTACAAATATCTTATAAAATCAGGTAGTGTTACTGGTGAACAAGTTTGTGCTATCGTATATGAACAGGGTATTCTTCCTATGGATGACTCGACATATAACGGATTACTCAACGGAAAGACAAATGCTTTTTCCTGGATCAAGAGCAAGCTGGAAAACCTTGAACTTACACCTGGTGAACTGGCACTTGAGCCATGTTCTGCTGGTGCAGTTGTAACAAATCCAAATACCGGAGAAGTTTTAGCATGTGTTTCTTACCCTGGATATGACAATAATCGTCTCTCAAACGTAATGGATCGTTCTTATTATGTGAAGTTGAGCATGGGTATGTCACGTACCTTCTACAACAGAGCGACTCAGGAGAAGACAGCACCAGGTTCTACTTATAAAATGCTTTCTTCTGTAGCCGGTCTGACAGAAGGGGTAATTAACGGAAACTCCTATATCAGTTGTTCAGGTGTATTTGACAAGATCACACCAAGTCCAAAATGCTGGATTTATCCAAGTGCTCATGGAAGTCTGAATGTAGTAGGTGCACTGCAGCATTCCTGTAATGATTTCTTCTATGAAGTTGGTTATCGTCTTGGACAAGACTCGAATGGTAACTATGACAGTGATACCGGTCTTGAAAAACTGGCAAAATATGCAAAAATGTTTGGATTTGACCAGACGTCAGGAATCGAAATTCCTGAATCACAACCTCAGATTTCTGATTCTGACTCTGTTCGATCTGCCATTGGACAGGGTACCAACAACTATACTGTCAGCCAGATCAACCGTTATGTGACAGCTGTTGCAAACAGAGGAACTGTTTACAGTCTTTCTCTCATTGATAAAACAACCGATTCGAATGGAAAACTGATTAAAGATTATACTCCGGAAGTTGTAAATCAGATGGATGAGATCAGCTCAAGTACATGGGATCTGGTACACAATGGAATGGAAAGCATGGTAAAAAGCAGCTCCACCTTCGCCGGAATGGATATTTCCATGGGAGGAAAAACCGGAACTGCCCAGTATAGTAAGATACATGCAGATAATGTTCTGTTTGTCGGTTATGCGCCGGCAGATTCACCTGAAATTTCAATTGCTGTCCGCATTGCAAATGGATATGCGTCTACCTATGCAGCTGAAATTGGAAGAGATATCACAAAAGTGTACTTCAATCCAGAATCCGCCGATGAACTGCTTCAAGGATATGCTTCTTCTTTAGGAACTGCAGGAGCCGGTGATTAATTAAGATAACGAAAGGGGATGGGATCATGAGTGAACTGGTAACAATAAAAAGCAGTCATTCCGGTATAGAGCTGCGGCTTAATGCCAAACTCCCATTCCCGGATCTTTTAAAAGCTGTAGAAGAGAAATTCCGACAATCTGCTGATTTTTTCAAGAATGCAAAGATGGCAGTTTCATTTAGCGGAAGGACACTTTCCATCAGCGAAGAGGAGCAGTTAATACAGGTTATTACGCAGACGACAAACCTTGAGATTATCTGTATCATTGATCATGATGAACGCAAGGAACTGATCTACAAAAGAGCGGTAGCACAGTGTTTATCTGAACGTGAAAAATCAGATGGACAATTCTATCGCGGAACATTAAAGCGAAGACAGCTTCTTGAATCCGAATCCAGCATTGTGATCTTAGGAGATGTTGAATTCGGAGCTAAAGTAGTTGCAAAAGGAAATATTATCATTCTCGGTACTCTCTATGGATCTGTTCATGCGGGAGCTGCCGGTGACAGGAATGCTTTTATCATTGCTCTCTCCATGCAGCCACAGCGACTTGTAATCGGAGATATTGAAGCAAAACGTCAACTGATCTATCAGGACAGCCTTTCCATCAACGGACCGCAAATTGCAGTTGTTGACGGAAAAAGAATTTACCTTGATCCACTGATAGAATAAATCTTTGGAAAGACATAAGCATGGGAAATAGGAGGAATATTCAACATGGGTGAAGTAATCGTCATTACATCGGGAAAGGGCGGTGTTGGAAAAACAACAACAACAGCGAATATTGGAATTGGTCTGTCTTCAGCAGGAAAAAAAGTTCTTGTAATTGATACAGATCTCGGACTTCGAAATCTGGATGTTGTTCTTGGACTTGAAAATCGCATTGTCTACAATCTTGTTGACGTCATTGAAAGCAAATGTCGTCTGAAACAGGCAGTGATCAAAGATACGCGATTTGAAAATCTGTACCTGCTCCCATCTGCCCAGACAAAAGATAAGACAAGCGTATCACCGGAACAGATGAAAAAACTGATTGACGAACTAAAAGATGATTATGACTTCATTCTTTTAGATTGTCCGGCAGGAATTGAACAGGGCTTTAAAAATGCAATTGCAGGCGCACAGCGTTCCATTGTTGTTACAACACCTGAAGTTTCCTCAATTCGTGATGCTGACAGAATTATTGGATTACTTGAAGCTTCCGGAATCCGGAAAAATGAACTTCTGATCAATCGTCTGCGCGTTGACATGGTTCGCAGAGGTGATATGATGTCTGTAGAAGATGTCACAGAGATTCTAGCGATTGATCTGCTCGGAGTCATCCCGGATGATGAGTCTGTTGTTGTTGCAACCAATCAGGGAGAACCGGTAGTCGGCGAAGATTCCTTAGCCGGAAAATGTTACCAGAATATCTGTAGACGTCTGTTAGGAGAAGAAGTCCCGATTTCCGATTTTAATCATAAACCCGGACTTCGCAGTAAACTCTCCAGTCTTTTTCATAAGAACTAGGAGGTCACATTATGAGTGTACCTTCTGTTACAATTGCAAAAGACAGGTTGCGAAATTTGCTAATTACTGACAGAATTCAATGTACACCCGATATGATAGAATTTCTGACATCGGATTTATATCAGACGATTTCTAAATACATAGAAATCTCCCCGGAACAATTTGATGTCAAAATAACACGCACGGATATACATATAAAATATACAGGAGAAAAACATTGAAATCATTTTTTACTAATTTGAAACAGCGTTATAATATTAGAGATTATAAAATCAGTCTGGTTTTTCTGGTCACTCTGATTTCACTGGTCGGAATCCTTATGGTCCGAAGTGCAAGACCTGATTTAATGAATCGTCAGATTATGGGCGTTTGTCTTGGTCTGATTGTTATGTTTATTATCTCTTTCATTGATTATAAATGGATTTTAAACCTATATTGGCCGCTTTATGCTCTGAATATTGTTATGCTCCTGGCCGTTTTGGTTTTTGGAACAAAAGTAAATGGCGCGAGAAGATGGCTGAACCTTGGATTTACACAATTCCAGCCTTCCGACCTTACAAAAATCCTTATGATTCTGTTCTTTGCAAAATTCTTAATGGAACGAGAGCAAAAGATTAAAGAACCCAAAACGATTATTCAGGCAATTGCTTTAATCCTTCCATCACTTGCATTGATTTACAAGCAGCCAAACTTGTCTACAACAATTTGTATTGCCGCATTGTTTGCTGTCCTTCTTTACCTTGGAGGATTAAGCTACAAACTCATTGGAACTGTTCTTGTAATCACAATACCGACGATCATCATACTGCTTGTTGTTGCAATACAGCCAAACCAGCCATTCCTAAAAGACTATCAGCAGGAACGTATCCTTGCATGGCTGGAACCTGAAAAGTATGCCGACGACGAATCTTACCAGCAGTTAAACTCCGTTATGGCAATTGGGTCAGGACAGCTGACCGGAAAAGGGTATGATAATGACGCAACAACATCCGTTAAGAACGGAAATTTCGTATCTGAGCCACAAACAGACTTTATTTTTGCAATTATTGGTGAAGAATTAGGATTTGTGGGTTGTTGTGGAGTCATAATTTTGTTATTATTAATTGTGATAGAGTGTATCTTAATTGGTTTGAAGGCCAAAGATACAGGAGGGCGGATCATTTGCGGAGGCGTTGCTTCACTGATTGGAATCCAGAGCTTTATTAACGTCAGTGTAGCTACAATGATTTTTCCAAATACAGGCTTGTCCCTCCCATTTGTCAGTTATGGACTGACTTCCGTAGTATGTTTTTTCATGGGAATCGGTTTTGTATTAAATGTAGGCTTACAGCCTAATAAATATCAGTAAAGAGAGGATACCACTATGAATATCGGATTAGTAGCGCATGATGCGAAGAAAAAATTGATGCAGAATTTCTGCATTGCATACCGTGGGATACTCAGTAAGCATAATTTATATGCAACAGAAACCACCGGTATACTGGTCGAGAATGTAACAAACTTAAGCATTCACAAATATCTTGCTGGACATCTCGGAGGAAAACAGCAGCTCGGCTCACAGATTGAACACAATCAGATGGATCTTTTGATTTTCTTCCGTGATCCACTGACACCTCACTCACATGAACCGGATGTTAATGACATTGTTAAGCTTTGTGATATTTATAACATTCCGATCGCAACAAATATCGCAACTGCTGAAGCATTGATCCTTGCTCTTGACAGAGGCGACCTTGACTGGCGGGAGATGTATCGATAATATGAGTAAACCATACAAAAAGAAGAGAAGACGAAGAAAGCAACGGCATTCTGTCAGCCGCATACTTATTCCTGTCACATGTCTTATTGTTGTATTGTCCGGAGCTGTCGGCGGAGTCTGGTATTACAAAGAATATGGTGGTGATCCTGTCCGGACATATGAGACAGCCACTTATAGCTCTAATTTATACCAGGGAAGTTTGTTTGCTGATGATTTATGCGTCGCTGCTGATGATGTGGCTCTCACTGGATTTGATGATGAGGATTCTCTTCATGCTGCAGGATTATTCAATCTAAATGATAAAACAGTTGAATATGGATATAAACTTTATGATAAATTATATCCTGCAAGTACAACAAAGCTTATGACTGCATACCTTGCTTTTAAGTACGGTAATATGGATGACATTGTAACTGTTTCTGACAGTGTTTCAGGCTTTGCCTCTGATGAAGTAGTCTGCAACCTGCAGCCTGGTGATACAGTGACACTTTATGATTTATTATGTGGTCTTTTACTTCGTTCAGGTAATGATTGTGGTGTTGCTATCGCTGAACATATTTCCGGAAGTGTAGAAGCTTTTGCTGAGCTTATGAACTCAGAAGCGAAAGCTCTTGGTGCCACTGGCAGTCATTTCGTGAATCCTCACGGACTTCATAATGAAAACCACTATACAACAGCATATGACCTGTATCTGATCTTTAATGCCTGCATTCAGGATCAGAGATTTATGGACATTATTTCCATGGATTCTTATACAATGAATCTTACCGGAGCAGATGGTACAACAAGAACATTTGATGTAGTCCCAACCAACTATTATTCCTCAGGGAAGATCAATGCCCCTGAAGGGATTCGTGTATTTGGCGGTAAGACCGGTACCACAGATGAAGCAGGATGCTGTGTGATCCTTTATAGCGAAGATCTGGAAAAGAATCCTTATATTTCCATTATTATGGGGGCTGAAGATAAGAGTTTTCTTTACCAGGAGATGAACCGGCTTCTTGAGGCTGGAGAAACAACTAAAACAGAATAAAGAATAACCGATACGAAAAAGCCATGTGGCACAGAACAACAAATTAGAAGCTTTCATTTTTAATCTGTCCGCATGGTTTTTTTCTATCTTATTTCATGTAATATTCTCCTTTACCGTTTCCTGTTTTCAGTAACGCTCTTTAATTTATTAATATGTATTCTTCCCCTGAAAGGCTGGAAATATACACAAAAAAATGATATACTAACAAAGTTAAAGCAGAAATGACAGGAGGTAATATTTTTATCTTGGCAAAGAAAAAAAACAAGTCTGTAAATATAAAAAGATATAAGGCAAAAAAAGAATTTAATATTGGAATGTTTCTGTTTGCAGTTGTATTTATTTATCTTATTGTTACTATTACCGCATATCTTTTAGAAGATAAGCCTTCTATTTATGAAGTGCGGGAGGGCAGTATTGTGAAGGATAATACCTATACCGGATTGATTATCCGCCAGGAAACAACTGTAAATGCAGAATCGGGCGGCTACATTAATTATTATCAGAATGGGAACAGCAAAGTCAAATATGGCGCACCTGTTTATGCAATTTCAAAGAATGCTTTGAATTTTGATGATTCATCTACGGAATCATCTTCAACTGCAGATCTTAGTCCTGATGTTCAATCAGGACTTGTGACACAACTTCAGACATTCAATGAAAACTATGACAATTCCAACTTTTCAAGTATCTATACCTTAAAGAATGAGCTGCAAAATACATTGCAAAATGCATACTGCACAACTAAAACTGCGCAGCTTGCATCTGTAATTGAGAGCAGCGGACAAACTGTCACAACCTCTTCTGCCGGACAGGACGGAATTGTTTCCCATACGATTGATGGTTTAGAGTCCTTAACTGTTGACAATTTTACAGCAGATAATTTTAATAAAACAAATTATAAAGTAACTGAGCTTACCGATCAGATGAAGATATCAAGCGGTTCACCGGCTTACCGCTTGATTACCAGTGAAAACTGGTC
>UMGA01003147.1_pt1 | contig 32652 bp, 21 predicted proteins | sample 1965171 | NCBI WGS metagenome assembly UMGA01 (sample SAMEA4836062, study PRJEB28245) | human gut metagenome | biome: gut microbiome; material: fecal sample | place: Denmark | collected 2008 | reverse complement strand
ATCCTGTATTTTAAACTGTCTAATTTTTAGGTCTCAGTTCAGAGATAATTCATGGACATTTTTGTTTTTACAGTTATGGAGTAGTGAAAGAGGTAAAGATTAGTTACTAATTATCCAAGGTCTTAGTAGTTTCTGGATCGAAGAAGTGTGCCTTATTCATTTCAAAGCCCATCTTCACAGTGGCACCAGGCTTAGTAAAGTCACGTGCATCAACCTTTGATACTAAGTCAGTGTTGCCGACCTTGCAGTAAAGTTGAGTTTCTGCACCTAAAAGTTCTGAAACAATAACTTTAGCAGTAACAACTTGGTCTGGGAAACTTTCAAGGAATACTTCTTCAGTATGGACGTCTTCAGGACGAATACCAAAGACTAATTCTTTGCCATCATAACCCTTATCCTTCAAAATCTTAAGCTTACCTTCAGGTACAGGAATTTCAAAGTCGTGGTGATCTTTATCGATGATCTTGCCATCCTTCAAGGTTACGTGGAAGAAGTTCATGGCAGGGGAGCCAATAAATCCAGCAACGAAGATATTAGCAGGCTTGTTGTAAACTTCCATTGGCGTACCAACTTGTTGTTGAACACCGTCTTTGATGACAACGATTCTGTCAGCCAAGGTCATTGCTTCAGTCTGGTCGTGAGTTACGTAGATGGTAGTAGTCTTTAATTGTTGGTGTAATTTGGCGATTTCAGCACGCATCGTAACACGAAGTTTAGCGTCCAAGTTTGATAAAGGTTCATCCATGAGGAAGATAGGAGCATCCCGCACAATTGCACGACCCAAAGCAACACGCTGACGTTGACCACCTGACAAAGCAGCAGGTTTACGCTTTAAGTATGGTTTCAATCCCAAAATCTCAGCGGCTCTTTTTACTTTTTTATCGATTTCTTCTTTTGGCGTATGACGCAGTTTCAAACCGAAGGCCATGTTGTCGTACACCGTCATTTGTGGATACAAGGCGTAGTTCTGGAAGACCATGGCAATATCGCGGTTCTTAGGAGCGACATCGTTCATTACCTTGCCCCCGATCTTCAAAGTACCTTTAGTGATGTCTTCAAGTCCTGCAATCATCCGCAGGGTGGTTGATTTACCACAACCTGATGGGCCAACGAATACGATGAATTCTTGGTCATTGATATGCAAATTAAAGTCGGAAACTGAATATTGATCGTTGCCTTTGTATTCCTTATAAACGTGATCCAAATCTACTTTAACCATTTTTATTTCTCCAATCTTAGTTATTCATTTATTGCTTTTAATTCAAAAATCTTAGTATCAAAATCTGTCTTAGTTTGAGACCAGTACTCATCTTCACGGCCTCTAAAGTCTTCCGTTAGTGGCAAGCCGATATTCATTAGTTCATCGCCATAAAGCTTGCGCTTGCCGTTGATTTCGTAGAGCTGATCAGAATCGAGGCCAGCGAGTTTAACGTGGTAGTAGCCATGGTTTGGTTCGCTTAAGCCATAGAAGTAGCAAACTACCGCATGCTTTTTATCCTTTGAGTTAACTTCCCAAGCACCGTGATTCTGATCACTAGGCTCTAACCGGTAAAAGTCGCCCTTAAAAATTAGGTCGTGGAAGTGATGGAACTGCTTGGTTCCTTTTTTCAGTTCTTCTTTTTCTTCAGGACTTAATTTGGTTAAATCAAATTCATAGCCGTAGGTGCCAAACATGGCGATGTTGACGCGAGAATGAAGGGGAGTGACGCGTCCTGTTTGATGGTTAGGCACGATTGAGACGTGGCTGCCCATTACTGCTGGTGGATAGACATATGAGGTGCCAGTTTGAATTTGCCAGCGCTCGTAAGCATCAGTGTCATCACTAGTCCAAGCTTGCGGAGCATAGTAGAACATGGCCAAATCGTAACGGCCGCCACCACCGGCACAAGATTCAAATAAAATGTCAGGATATTTCTCCGTGAGCATTTGGTAAAGATGGTAAACACCCAAAATGTAGCGGTGGAAAACCTCGCCTTGTTCATCCTTAGGCAAGTAATTTGAATATGGCTCAGTAATATTTCTGTTCATATCCCATTTGATGTAGTCAGGATGAATCTTATCAATGATCTTGTTCATCTTCTTGAACAGGAAGTTAACCGCAGCCGGGTTAGCAAAGTCGACTAAATATTGGTTACGTCCTTGAGAAAGATGCTTTTTGTTGTTACCGAGTAGCCAACTCTTGTGGTCTTTGTAAAGATCGGTGTCCATTGATAAAGCTTCAGGTTCAAACCAGAGACCAAACTTCATGTCTAAAGACTGAATTCTGTTAACTAAATGCTCTAAACCTTCAGGCAATTTCTTTTTATCAACTTCCCAGTCACCCATTGAACCTGTATCAGTTGTTCGGTGGCCAAACCAACCATCATCTAAAACGAAAAGATCACAGCCGATATCTTTAGCTTCTTTAGCTAGTTTGACTAACTTTTCTTCGTTAAAGTCATAGTAGGTAGCTTCCCAGTTGTTAATTAGTACTGGGCGTTTAGGATTTTGCCAACGCTTTTCAATGATGTGATCACGAATTAAATCATGATAATTATGACTTAAACCGTTAAAACCTTTATCTGAAAAACTCAGTACAGCTTGAGGAGTAACAAAGTTGGACATTGGTTCAAGGATCCAATCGAAATCAACATCGTTAATTCCTGTCATGATTCTAGTTACGCCATAGGTATTAACATCAATAGTTTCTTGATGATTGCCTGAATACATCAAGGTCATGCCGATAACGTTGCCAAGATTTTGCGTCGTATTTTTATCAGCTAATGCGATAAACGGATCGTGAATATGTCCAGTTGCTCCGCGGACTGAGCCGATTTCTTGAATGCCTGGTCTAAGCGGGGTGCGGTTAACATGACGTTCGCGTGCCCAGGCACCATTTAGAGTAACTAGATCGTAATTTGAAGTAGGCAGATCTAAACTGGCGCTTTTAGCAGCTAAGAGATGATAGGCTTTTTGACCAGGATTGAAGAATTCCGCGTTTCTGACAATGATGTCGATATCAGGGAAGATAGTGTAATTAAGCTTGAATTCCAGATCACTGTATTGATCTTTAAGCAAAATCACTAGTGTGGCTGCATCATCTGCGTAGCGCACGTGGGGCATGTCGTTGTAATAGGGCACACCATCTAAAACCTGGTAGCTATCATATTGAAAATTGCTGATTTTATCGCCGTCATCGTATTTGATTTTAAAGGCAGGTTTTCTAAAATCGGTCGAACCATAGGTTGGGTATTCTTGTCTTCTGTGTTCTAGGGATGCAATTCCTGTATTAGAGAAAATTTGGCAACCAGAACCAGGTTCATATTCATCTAAGTTATGCAAATCTTTTTGTACATGAACGGCTTTACCGAAGTAAACAGATTCAAGCTGCTTGATCTTAGGCATGACCTTCATGATGTATGAAATACGACCATTAGTTAGATGAAATTCTAATTTCTCTTTATTTACATAGATTAAATTATTCAATGAAAAAACTCCTCGTTTCATCGCCCATGTGTGGGAGATATTCATGTCCATATTCAGGTTCAACATAAAGTTGTTTCTTAGATTTAATCCTGTTATATGCGGCCATTTGTGTTTCAGGTGGCACAAGCTGGTCACTACCACCAATCTCCCAGATGACTTGAGCCTTAATATTTTCAGCTAAGTATTTGATATCAATATAATCAAGTAAATTGAAGAAGTCGTTTTCCTTTTTATGAAGGGGATCACGATACTTAAACCAGTAACTTAATTCACTAAAAGCCGTATTTGGTCCATATTGATATGCTTTTCTATAATCTGATAGGAATGGATATGCGACTTGAACTTTGTAAATTTCTGGTACAAGTCCGGCACAAGCGATTGATAAGCCACCGCCTTGTGAAGCACCTTGAGCAAAAATCTTCTTTTCATCAACATGATCCATTGACATTAAGATGTGTGCTGCTTGGTAGGTATCTAAGAATACTCTATAGTAGTAAAGCTTTTTTGGATCCCATTCTTCAACGCCTCGAATGATCAAGCCGTTTAAAATATCGCCCTTAACAGCAACATTGTCTTCAGACAAACCTCCCTGACCACGACAATCAAGTGCTAATGAAACAAATCCTTCGGCAGCCCAGCCAACTTTGTCCTGGAAATCGCCGCTATCGCAGTGATAACCGTGAAAAAGCAAGACACCGGGATGTTTTCCTTCTATCTTCTTAGGAACGACTAGTTGAGCATGAACACGAGCTCCGCTAATTCCTGTGAAGTAGAGATGATAAAAATTAGCAACATGGGAAGGAAGATCAACTTGTTTTAATTCATAGGAAGTACCTAATGAATCAACTTCCTTTTTTCCTCTATTCCATATTTTATTAAAGTCATCAGGCTTTTTGCCCAAGCCTAAATAGTCTTTAAAATTGTTTACGTTTAACAAAACAGTCCTCCATGGTATGTAAAAATATTTGTTTATCACTTTTATTTGTATTCGCTTACAAAAGCTAATATATTGCTATATCATGCGGTTTGTCAAGAAATAATTCAAATATTCCGTATGTAAACACTTTATGTTTACAAAGATTTTGCATTTTAAAAAAACGGTGCTATATTAAAACCGTAATCAATTTGAAAGCGCTTTAAAAGAGTGCGGAGAGAATATTCTGTAGAATCGAGGATTTTAGATATGGATAAGAGTAAATTTAAAGCAGCTCTTAAATGTGCTGCGGGATTTGCAGCAATTACTGCTTTCGCTGTTGGATTAACTGGTTGTGGTAAGTCCGGCGACAAGAAACAAACTATTACTTTTATCAACCAAAGAACTGACTTAAAACAAGACGGTACTTGGGACAAATACATAAAGGAATTCCAAAAGAGTCACCCTAACATTGAAGTTAAGGTTCAAGCTTTGAACGACTATGCAACTAATATGAAGACTCGTATGAATTCCAACAACTACGGTGATGTCTTTATGCTTCCTGACTCAGTAAACGCTAAAGACTACTCACACTTTGTTGAACCTCTTGGCAAAGTAAACAAGTTGGATAAGAAATACTACGGTATGACTGCAAAACAATATAAAGGTACTGTTTACGGTATGCCTTCAATGATCAATGCCAACGGTGTAGTTGCTAACATGGAAGTATTTAGAAAAGCCGGTTACAAGACTTTCCCTAAGACTCCTAAGACATTCATCGCAGCTTTAAAGGCAATTAAGGCTAAGGAAAAGGGTGTAGTTCCTTTGTACACTAACTACCACTCAGGCTTCGCTCTTAGCAACTGGGATAGTCAAACAGTTGGTGTAACTGGTAACCCTAACTACTTAAACGAAATGATGAAGATGAAGAATCCATTTGCACCTGGTAAACCAATGAACAGTGTTTACAACATTCTTTACACTGCATGTAAGGATAAATTGGTTGAAGGCGACCCAACTACTTCTGACTGGGAACAATCAAAGCAAGACATGGCCGACAACAAGATTGGTGTTATGGTCTTAGGTTCATGGGCATTGGAACAAATCCAAGCTAAGAGCAAGGCTGCTAAGAAGAACATTCAATATGAAGCATTCCCAATGACTGCTAAGAATGGTAAGCAATACGTTTCAATCGGTGCTGACTACTCATTGGCTGTTTCAAAGCACAGTAAGAACAAGAAGGCTGCTAAGGAATTCGTAGACTGGTTTGTAAACAAGTCAAGCTACGCAAGAGACAACGGTGCTATTCCTACTTTAAAGAGTGCTAAGTGGCCAGCAGCTATGCAATCATTGAAGAAGGCTGGTGTTGGTATCTTGCAAAATACTCCAGCTCCTAAGGGTGAAGAAGACTTACTTCAAAGAGTTAACAACGATGCCGAAGTTGGTTTCCAAACTACTGAAGATTACAAGCAAAAGATTGTTGATGCTGGTGTAGGTAACAACAAGGAAAGCTTTGAATCCATTATGAATGAAATGAACAAGAAGTGGAACAAAGCTGTCGACAAGGAAGTTAAGTAGTTACTGTTTAACAATGCTGGAATCTTCAGGTAGATCCCAGCATTTTAGTTAGGAGAATATTTATGCAAAGTGCGATAGAAAGATTCAAAACGAATTATCGTTTGCAGAAAAGAATTATTGTAGTTCTCTTCACTATTGTTCCGGTTGCATTACTATTGGTATTTTCATACTTGCCTTTAGTAAAGATGATTCAATACAGTTTTACTGACTGGGACGGAATTAGTGCACACAGTAATTTTGTAGGTCTGCAAAACTATAAGACTGTTTTGACTAACCCACAGTATATTCAGGTGTTCAAGGTAAGTTTGTACTACTTTGCAGTTGCTATCTTGCAGCTTGCTTTAGCAATGTTACTTGCGGTAGTTCTTTCTTACAAAGTTAAGTTTCCTAATTTATGGAAGGGATTAATATTCTTCCCATACTTGGTTAACGGTGTTGCCATTGGTTTCATTTTCCTTTACTTCTACAAGCAAAATGGTACTTTGGACACGATTCTTAATTTCTTCCACTTAGATAGTTGGATTAGATTATGGCTAGGTGATCATAGTACTAACAACTGGGCAATTGCCATGACTTCGCTTTGGAGATATACAGGTTATAACTTCCTTTTGTTCTTCGGTGCAATTCAATCAGTTGACCCAGAAATTTATGAAGCTGCCGACATGGATGGTGCCAACAAGTGGCAACAATTTAGATACATCATGTTCCCAGCAATTAAAGAAATTTTCTTAGTAAACGTTATCTTGAGTGTAAGTGGATGTTTGAGCGCATTCGATACACCATATATTATGACCAACGGTGCTAACGGTACTTCAACATTTGTTATCCAAACTATCAACACAGCCTTCAAGTTCAATAAACTCGGACTTGCCTCTGCGATGGCGATCGTCTTGTTGATTATCATTATTATCGTTACTGTTGTTCAACGTTTAGCCACTAGAGAGAAGGACTAGTTTATGAATCAGAACGAAAATAGACGGGAGAAAGAGATCGCAGCTCAAGCGATTGACGATATACCTGTAAACAAGCATAAACATTACACAGTAGGTCAAATCTTCTGGAAAGTATTGAAGTATGCTTTTCTAATTTTGGTCAGTCTGTGTACCTTAATTCCAATTATTGTGGTTATTTTGGGATCATTTAAGACCCAAACCGAATTCTTACATGGTAATGTCTTTTCATTACCAAAGTCATGGAGTCTAGTTAACTATAAAACCGCGTTTATTGACGGTGGGATGCTAGAAGGTTTTCGTAACACTGGATTTATCTTAATCGTATCAATGTTAGGTAAAATCTTCTTCGGTGCGATGTTTGCCTATGCAATTAACAGATTTGACTTCAAGTTGAAGAAGCCAATCATGAGTTTATTCTTACTCGCAATGCTTATTCCAGCTATTGCCAGTCAGGTTGCTACATTCCAAATCATTAACGGAATGGGATTGTTCAACACTATTTGGTCCGTAATTTTGCTTAACTTAGGTACAGATGCGATGTCTATCTATATCTTCTTGCAATATTTACGTGAAATTCCATATTCATTGGATGAAGCAGCACTGCTTGAAGGTGCAACTTACTTCCAAATCTTTAGAAAAGTTATTATGCCGTTGTTAAAAGCACCTATCGTAACCATCATTATTATTTCAGGTGTCGGTATTTACAACGACTTCTACAACCCATTACTGTACATGCCTGATGATGATTTGAAAGTTATTTCAACTGCACTTTATGCCTTCAAGGGCCCTTACGGAACTAACTGGCCTGTAATTTTGGCAGGTGTTATCATCGTTATGCTTCCAATTTTGATTTTGTTCTTAACTTGTCAGAAGTACATTTACAACGGTGTATCAGGTGCTGTTAAGTAGTAAATAAATTTATAGAAATGATGATTAATTGTGCGTAGTAAAGTAATTAGAGCTGTAGAATATTTCTACAAATGCGTAATGATGTCAATTAAGTTTTGGTGGCTGATTATTAGAAACTTCGTTATTTGTGGCATGGCCGCCGGTATTCATGGGGCAATGGCTTACTTTGCCAGTCCTAAAGAAGAAAAAGACTTACATCAAAAAATAAATAGCGATGTCCATTTTAATTTAACCAATAGTCAATTCCTATCAGCAGCTGCAATACTTTTGCTTTCTTTATGCTGGACAGCAGGGCTATTGTTAAGCAGGACACCGAATATGGTCTTGAGTGTGGCATTTTGGATCTTAGCCATCTGGTCAATTTTGATCTTAACTTTTTTAACAGAACTTGGCATTGTTGTGACGGTTAACGAGTTTAATGATGATAAAAAGTACTACTTACGCAGCGTTATCTTGTTTATTCGCTGTCCGCAACTAACTTTAACTACGATGGTATTATGGGTAGTGACAGGCTTGCTGATAGTTAAACAACCGGTGATCGGTGTCTTGGTGATGCCAGGATTGGTCATGGCAGTGATCAGCAGTATGTATAAAAAGCTTGAAAAGCAACAATTATTGCCTAATTAATACGTGCAATTAATAGAAAGAGTAATTATGATTAAATTTCCTAAGAATTTTGCATGGGGTGCGGCAACTTCTGGACCGCAGTCCGAGGGATGCTTTAAGAAAAAGCACCAAAATGTCTTTGACTATTGGTACTCGATCGATCCCCAAGCCTTTTACAATGGTGTAGGACCTGATACTGCATCTAACTTTTATAATGATTACAAGTCAGATTTAAAATTAATGCGTGAAGCCGGGATTAAGAATCTTAGAACTTCAATCCAATGGTCACGTTTAATCGATGACTTTGAGCAGGCCACAGTAAATCAAGATGCTGTCGACTTTTACAACAACGTAATCGATGAGATGATCAAAGATGGTATTACACCTTATATCAACCTTTGTCACTTCGATATGCCAATTGAGTTGCAAAAGAAGTATGGCGGCTTTGAATCAAAACATGTGACTGATCTTTATGCCAAATATGCAGATAAGTGTTTTGAACTATTTGGCGATCGCGTTCATCACTGGTTTACCTTTAACGAACCTAAGGTAATTTTGGATGGTGGCTACTTATATAAGTTCCACTATCCATTGAAGGTCGATGGTCCGCTTGCAGTCCAAGTTGCTTATAACATCAACTTGGCTTCAGCTAAGGCGATTAAGAAGTTCCATGAACGTTTTACTGATGGTCAAAACAAGATTGGAATCATCTTAAACTTAACGCCTGCCTATCCTGCCTCAGACAAAGAAGGCGACTTAGCTGCTGCTCATTTTGCCAACTTATGGGATAACAACATGTTCCTTGATCCAGCAATCTTAGGCCATTATTCAAAAGACTTAGTTAACATCTTAAAGTCTGATGGCGTCCTCTGGGATTCAACTCCTGAAGAACTGCAATTAATCAAAGAAAACACGATTGATGAACTAGGCGTAAACTTTTACCATCCAGAAAGAGTACAAGCTCCACAAGTTTCTCCTAAGAGTTTGCAAGATTGGATGCCAGATATCTACTTTGATAATTATGAAATGCCCGGTCGCGTCATGAATGTTGATAAAGGCTGGGAAATCTATCCTAAGACTTTGTATGACATTGCCATTAATATTCGCGATAACTACAAGAATATTGATTGGTTTGTCTCCGAAAATGGGATGGGTGTCTCACGTGAAGAACGCTTCATCAAAGATGGGGTAGTGCAAGATGACTATCGGATCAAATTTATTAAGGATCACTTGCTCGAACTCCATAAGGGTATTGAAGCAGGATCAAATTGTCATGGCTACTTCGTTTGGACTGGTATTGACTGCTGGTCTTGGATGAATGCCTACCATAATCGTTATGGTTTGATTCGTGACGATATTCATACTCAAATCAAAACAATAAAAAAATCGGGCCACTGGTACCGCAAGCTTAGCGATAACAACGGCTTTGATGAATAAACTTTAGCAATAATAATCTTTAACAACTTAAATAAATAATATTTTCTCTCCCTAGACAATAAAAAGAACGCTAGATTTAAATTAATCTAACGTTCTTTTTTAGTTGAGACTAGTAATTGAATCGCGTTTATTGAATGTACTATGACAAGTAATCGTTAATGGGATTGGAATCTTTTCTGTAATTAAATCTTTAGCTAGACGAATCGTGGCCTTGCCCATTTCTTCTGTATTCATATCAATACTTGAAAGGGTAGGAGTTAAAAAGCGATTGATTTCGACATCGTCGAAGCTGGCCACTGAAATATCGTTTGGAATGTTAACTTTAGCATCGTTTAATGCTTTGTAGACGCCTAGGACCATTGGGTCACTGGCAACAACAATTGCTGTTGGTCGATCTTTTAATTTTAATAGCTGGTTGGTAGCTTCTAGAGCATCGTCAGCCGACCAATTAGCAGCGAAGGTATGGCAATACTTATCCAAGCTATGAATCTTCATCCAGGCAACATAACCATCCTCACGCAGATCATTTTTTTGTAAAGCAATTTTGCCATCTAGGTTAACTACTGCTGATTTACCACCAATATAAGCAATATTTCTGTGGCCCATCTCATAAAGCGTGTCTAGGATGTTGGTAGTGGCTTCTACGAAGTCGTTACGTACAATGTTGCAGTCATTGATGTTGGTATTTACATCTAGAAAAATCACATTAGGATTGATGTTTTGAATCTGCTTAATGGCTGCAGGCGTCATTTCTCCTTCAATAATTGCGGCACCATAATTTGCTAGTTCGTTCCAGTTTTTATTTGGATCATCTAGTTTAAATGGTTGCTCAACACGTAAATGCCATTTTTTTGCTTCTTCATCAATGCCCTTATGCATATTCAAAAAGTAGGGATCATTGAGTTCACGCATGTTGCCATAACGCATGACCAAGGCGACGGAAAGGGAAGAATCAGGATGTTTTGGTCCACGCTTTTTGTCGGCTTTGGTGTAATTCAACTTTTTAGCAATCTCAATTACGCGACCACGTGCAGCTTCATTGATATGAAAGGTGGGATCATTGTTTAAGATTCGCGAAACGCTAGCAGGGGATACGTCTGCAATTTTAGCGATGTCTCTAATACTTGTCATAAAATTCCTCCATTTGTTTCATCAACTATTATACAATATCAAATTAATAATGGTCTGTACCAGGATTTGTGCCAAAGAAAAATGCCAGTTGATCGGACTGACATTTTTTGATAATAGAAAATAGAAATAGTTAAAAAGATAGGGTTAGATTTTATTTTAATTTACTTTATTACTTGTCTTCGTAGCCCTTTGGGTGACTCTTGTGCCACTTCCAAGCGGTTGCGATTACATCGTCGACATTTTCGTGCTTTGGCTTCCAGCCTAAAATGGTTCTTGCCTTAGTTGAGTCGGCAACAAGTGAGTCAGGGTCACCGCCACGACGTGGTCCCATAGTGTAAGGGATGTCGATACCGGTAACTTTCTTAGCACTTTCCAAAATTTCAAGGTTTGAGTAGCCGTGAGCAGTACCCAAGTTAAAGACATCTGACTTGTTGATCTTCATCATGTGCTTTAAAGCTAAGATGTGAGCGTCAATTAAGTCTTCAACTTGAACGTAGTCACGGACATTAGTACCGTCTTTAGTGTTGTAGTCATCACCGAAGATGGTAAATTTGCCGTCACCAGAAATAGCACTCTTCAAAATGTTTGGAATAAGGTGAGTTTCTGGAGCGTGGTCTTCACCGATTGTACCGTCGCTTGAAGCACCAGCAACGTTGAAGTAGCGAAGAGCAGTGTACTTAATGCCGTCAGCCTTGTCGGCCCAGGCCATGATCTTTTCCATCATCATCTTGGTTTCACCGTATGGGTTGATTGGGTTAAGTGGGGTGTCTTCTGTGATTGGCAACTTCTTAGGGATGCCGTAGGTAGCGGCTGAACTTGAGAAGACTAAGTACTTAGTACCAGCGTCATTCATTGCTTTCAAAAGTGAAATCATTCCAGCAACGTTGTTGTCGTAGTATTTAAGTGGTTTCTTAACTGATTCAGGTACCAATGAATATGCAGCAAAGTGCATAACAGCATCGATCTTTTCATCACGTAAAATCTTTGAAACTAAGAAGGTATCTTCGATATCGCCTTGGTAAAACTTGGCCTTTGGATCAACGGCTTTTCTGTGACCGGTGTACAAAGCATCAAGAACAACGACATCGTTGCCTTCCTTAACTAATTCACGAACAGCGTGTGAGCCGATATAGCCGGCACCGCCGATAACTAAAACTTTCATGTTTACTCCTTTTTTAATTGGTTATTAGTCTTTACTTAAACCGATTACATTATAACACATTATTTAGTAAATTATTTACTAATTTAAAATAAATTATTTAAATTAATTTAGCGTAAATGAGAATTCATGATCTTGCTCAGGATCGATGTGGTATTGCTCTTCTACATCGGAGCCCCAGCTGTCGATGCCGCCTACGCCGCGAACAGCTCCCGCGATTACCAATACGCTTCTACGAGCCAATGGCAACTCTTCAATGTGGGTAGCATTTTCTAATTCTTCTGCAGTGTATGGCAGTAAACTGAAGTTAAATGGCTGCTTAGTTTGCGTAATCTTTAAACTAAAGTCGCCATCTTTGTCCGCATTGTTTTGCGTAGAATTACGGGTGATGACTAATTCATTAGTCTGCATGTGCATCCCGTTTTCCTGTGGTACAAGATACTTAGTAACTGGCAAGCCGTCAATGTGGAAAGTTCCGCGTTCTGCTCCAGCCATTCTGTCAGGGTAGGTTTCACCAGACAAGCCAGTATAGTCAAAACGTTTAGCCTTGGTTGGCATAATGAATCTCATGCCGATAACAGGCAAAGGCGGCAAGCCTTTTTTACCAAAATAATGCACGGTAATCGTCATGTGACCAAAATCATTAATATTATAAATGATTTTGACTTTGGTTGCAGGAGTAGTTAAAGTTTCGTAGTCAAAAGCCACTTTTACTTCATGGGCAAATTCCTGATTGCTAAATTGATTATTGATTGGAGCGACAGGCAATTCGTCGAATTGGTGATCGTCAACTTGAACGTGAATACCCACACATTTAGTGAACATGTCAGCTCCTAGCCATTGGGCTGCTTTTTGATTAAAGCCGCTACCGCGATCGTTATCGGTGGTCGCCCGCCAAAAAGTTGGTGTAGGCGTGCGGTAAAGCCATTCTTTGTCCTTGATTTTCAAAGATTCAAGGCCACCACGCTCGTAGCTGAATAAATAGGCGAAATCTTGACCATTGACTCCTAAACTAGCTTCGCCATAAACGACGTGTAAATTATTTGTGTAAGCCATAGTAGTATCTAACCTCCTGCATTGCTGGTTTGGGTGTGCGGTCTGCGAACATTAAACCGTCGCCAGAGAATTCATAATCGGAGTGACGATCATCAAAGTCGCCACCGTAACGCAATACGTCCTGTCCGCTGACTGGATCATGCACAAGCAGAGCCTGATCGATGAAGTCCCAGATAAAGCCGCCCATGTACTGAGGGTATTTATCAATTAGCTTGATGTAAGAGCCCATGCCACCGTCGGAGTTGCCCATGTCGTGCATGTATTCACATTCGACAAGTGGCTTTTTAGGATTTTGGAGATATTCTTCTGCCTCTTTAGGTGGCAAATACATACAGCTTTCAAGGTCTGAGATTTCTTTCTTAAATTCTGGTGCATGGAAGACGCCTTCGTAGTGGGTGAGGCGAGAAGAATCGTGATCTTTGTAGAGTTTGTTCATAGCGGCGATGTTGCTGCCGGCATATGATTCGTTGCCAAGTGACCAGAATAAGATTGCAGTGTGATTCTTGAAGGTTTCATAATTGCTGCGGGCACGGTCGACGACGACTTCACGCCATTCGGGGATGCTGCCGGGTACATTGGAAGTAGCTTCAACTTGGCCTAACTTTTGCCAGGTGCCGTGGGACTCCAAATTGTTTTCCGCCATCATGTAAATTCCGTTTTGATCGCAGAGATAGTACCAAGGAATTTGATTTGGATAGTGGCAGGTCCTAACGGCATTGATGTTGTTGTGTTTAAAGGTAGCAATGTCTTGCTTCATGTCGGCTAGGGTAATACTGCGGCCACGCTTAGCATCCCATTCGTGACGATTAACGCCGTTGATGATTAATCTTTTACCGTTAAGCAAAACCACATGATCCTTGGTAATTTCAATTTTTCTAAAACCAAATTGGTAAGGAATAAGTTCAACTAATTTGCCATCTTGGTCATGAACTTCAATGATTAATTGATAAAGGTATGGATCATGGTTGTCCCATAGGTGAACATTGGCAAAAGTTTCGTTTTCAATTTCAACGGTTGATTTAAGTGGCAACTTTTTATTAAGCAAAGTTTTGCCATCGATATCTTCAATTAAGACGTGGACATTGCCACTGGTTTTACCCATAAAGTGCAATTTAGCGTTGAAGACACCGTCATGGTAATCATTAACAACAGTTGGTTTGATATCTAGATCCATTAGATGAGTCCGAGGTAAGGCTAAGAGTTCAACTGAACGAAAAATACCGGAGAATCTAAACATATCTTGATCTTCTAGCCAGGAAGCAGTGCTGTGTTTGAAGACTTCGACAGCTAAGATGTTGTCTTTTGCTTGAATGTAAGGTGTAAGATCGAATTCGGAAGGTGTGAAACTATCTTCGGCGTAACCGATGAAGTGACCGTTGAGATAGACATACATGGCCCGTTCAACGCCTTCGAATTGAATATGGATGTCATGGCCGGCTAAAGCAGGATTTAAGTCAAAGTGTTTAAGATATGAACCGACTGTGTTGTCTTTTCCTTGACTAAAATCGCCATCCTTGATGCCGCGCCCCAGGGTGTAGGCAGGTTTACGATAGATTTTGCTTTCCCAGGGATACAGAATGTTAGTGTATTGATTTTGGGCGTAGCCGTTTAATTCAATTTCACTAGGAACGGGGATGGTGTCAAAGGAAGATGAGTCAAAGCTGCGTTTGTAAAAATCAATGGGCCGGCTTTGAGGATCTTTTGAAAAATGAAACTGCCAGGCACCGTTGAGGCTTTGTTTAAAACTGCTGCTGTGGTTTTGCCATTCACGGTAATCTTTGTAAAAGGGATGATCACTGTGAGCTGGCAGTTGATTAATCCTGAAGACTTCAGGATCATCAAGCCATTTGATATTTGCTTTCATGATAAGACCTAGTTTCTATAAAAAATATATTTTGAAAACGGTTTTATTATAACACCAAATTAAATAATTTATCAAATAAATAAATAATTTAGTAGTTAAAAGTAAATAAATTAATTGGCAAATCTCGAGAAAAATAATTTTGAATAAAATTGATCTTTATTGGAATTAAGTAAATATTTTGTATAATAAAGACAGGAATATTAGTAAATGGGAAAGAAATAATTATGACAACTATTAAAGAAATTGCACAAAAGTCGGGGTATTCTTCTGCGACTGTTTCGCGGTTGCTCAATAATGATCCTAACTTATCGATTACTGCAGATACCAAAAATAAAATTTTAGAAATTGCTAATAAGCTTGGTTATTGGAAAGACCACCAAGAAAAGGAAATTAAGCCTACAATTGCGCTTCTTTACCGCACTAACCATAAAGAACAGTTGCAAGATGAGTATTTTACTTCTTTAAAGCAAGCCTTGGTAGAAACCGTTAAGCAAGAATCAATGAAGATGAAGACCTTTTATAATGCGGCTGACTTAATTGAAAATGCCTCATTGTTCCAAGGTTTTATTGGAGTAGGAGCAGCGCCAATCGAAAATGCTGAGTTGGTAAAATTGCACGAAGTTTTACCAAATGGGGTGTTTGTTGATACTAATCCAGCTCCCGAATTGTTCGATTCAATTAGACCTAACTTAACTTTAACAGTTAAGAATGCTATTGATTTGTTTATTAAAAACGGCTATGAATCGATTGGCTTTATTGGTGGTGTTGGCCCTAAGCATGATCATATTCAAGAAAATGATCCACGTTCCGTTGCCTTTGCGGAATATATGAAGGTTCGCGGAAAAGATGACAGCAACATGTTCGTTTCAGGACCATTCAGCGTTGAAAATGGTTATAAGCTTGGCAAAGAAGTAATAAAGAAGTGCAAGAACAATTTACCAGATGCATTTTTAATTGCTTCTGATACATTAGCAGTCGGTGTTTTACAGGCCTTTAACGAAGAAAATATTAACGTACCAAAAGATACCGCAATCTTGAGTATCAATAACAGTAATGTAGTGAAGTACGTATCACCACCACTTTCTTCTTACAACATCAACCAGCAGGAAATGATTGATTTAGCTTTAACTATGCTGACCAATTTAATTATTCAACCTGATCGTGCGCATATTGATGTGAATATGAACACTAACTTGGTGGTACGTAAAAGCTTTATTCCTAAAGGTGAGTAAATTTTTTAGTAAATAAAAATTTTTTATTTTGAATATTTTGAAAAGAGAATACTGAAGCATAGCATTCTCTTTTATTTTTACTATAAGTAAATAATTTAGTTATATTAAATAAATAATTTACCAAAACTGATGCTAAGCGTATACTCAGACATGTAAACGATTACAGATGATAACAATTTAGGAGGAAGCATTATGACAAACGGTCATAAAAATTCAGGGAAACAAATAATTTCCTATGCATCATTCTGTCTGGGTAACTTAGGACACGCAGCTTTTTATGGTGTAATGAGTACATACTTTATTATTTTTATTACTAGCGGAATGTTCAGTGGGCTAGAGCAATCAGTAGCTGATAAATTGATTGGTTTAATCACTGGCTTAATGGTAGTGATTAGAATTGTCGAGTTGGTTATTGACCCAATCTTGGGCAACATAGTTGATAATACCAAAACAAGATGGGGAAAGTTTAAGCCATGGATTTTCTTGGGTACTGTAGTTAGTGCAGTATTATTATTAATTTTATTTACTGGAATCTTTGGCTTAGCGCAAAGCAATTGGATTCTTTTCGCTATCTTATTCGTAATTATCTACATCGGTTTTGATATCTTCTATTCATTATCCGATGTTTCATATTGGGGTATGGTTCCGGCTTTAAGTGAAGATTCACATGAGCGTGGTATTTATACTTCATTGGGTGCCTTTTCAGGTGCTATTGGTTGGAACGGTTTAGCAATTATCGTTGTTCCTTTAGTAACTGGGGTAACTTATGCAGTTACTGGTAAACATGAAGAAGGCGCACCAGGTTGGCTTGCCTTTGCGGCCGTAATTTCAGCTTTAGCAATTGTTTGTGCCATTATTGTTTGCTTAGGTACTAAAGAAAAGCACAATTTAATTAGAAATTCAGCCAAGCAGAAAACTACTTTGCCTCAAGTCTTCAGTGCTATTTTCCATAACGATCAAATTCTTTGGCCGAGTTTAGCCTACTTAGTCTTTTCACTTGCTAACACTATTACTAACGGGGTTTTGTTCTACCTGTACAAGTTTGTCATTGGTAAACCAGGCGAATTCTGGGTTGTAGGGCTTGCTGCAACGATTGTAGGGTTCTGTGTCAGTCCATTATTCCCAGTTTTAAATAAGTACATTCCAAGAAAATGGTTGTTTGTTGCAGGTCAAACTTGCATGATCTGTGCTTATCTTTTATTCATTTTCTGCCGTGATAATGTTGTGTTAATGGACTTAGGGTTGGTTTTATTCAACATCAACTTTGCTCAATTAGTAACTGTTTTGACCTTAACTGATGCGATTGAATATGGTCAGCTTAAGAGTGGTCAAAGAAACGAGGCCGTTGTTTTGGCAGTTCGTCCAATGATCGATAAATTCACTGGTGCTGTTTCTAATGCTTTGGTTGGATATGTAGCTATTGCAGCTGGTATGACAGGTGCCGCAACTGCTGCCGACATGACAGCACACGATATCAGCATTTTTAATACAATGGCCTTATATATTCCTTTAATCTTAGCTGTGATTTCAATCATCGTGTTCTTAAGCAAAGTAACTTTGACCGAAAAGAAACACGCCGAAGTTGTTGAAGAATTGAAGACTAAGCTTGCTGAAGGTGAAATCGAAAAAGACGATTCAACTAAAGCAAGACCTAGACAGCAAAAGATTTACGCACCAGCCGATGGTGAACTGATGCAAATGTCCTCCGTCGTCGACGAAGATGGTAAGCCATTCCCAGGAAAGGGATTCGCAATCAAACCAAGTGCCGGCAAGATCTATGCACCATTCGATGGTAAGATTAGATTTACCTTTGGTACAAAACACGCCTTTGAGATTATCTCAGATAATGGCTTGCAAGTAGTCGTCCACGTTGGTCTTGGAACAGTAAACTTGCGTGGTGAAGGCTTTGAAACGTATTATGATGATGGACAAGAAGTCAAGAAGGGCAACTTATTACTAGAATTTGATCGTGATTTGGCTCTTAAGAATGGCTACAAGGATACGATCGTTACCTTCTACACTCAACCAGGTAGAATTAAAAAAGCTAGTCCAATTAAAGCAGGTTCTACTGTAAAACACGGTGATGAAGTAGTAGAAGTCCAGTTTAAGTAGAGGCTTAAAAATGACAAAAACATTATCACGTTTTCTTTATGGTGGGGACTACAATCCCGATCAATGGACAGAAGAAACATGGCCTGAAGACATTAAGGTCTTTAAAAAGGCAGATTTAAATTCAGCTACAATTAATATTTTCTCTTGGGCAGTTCTTGAACCTAGAGAAGGAGTCTATGACTTTTCTAAATTAGACAAGATCGTTCAAGAATTATCTGATGCAAACTTTGATATTGTGATGGGTACGGCAACAGCCGCAATGCCAGCTTGGATGTTTAAAAAGTATCCGGATATCGCAAGAGTTGATTACCAAGGCAGACGTCACGTCTTTGGTCAGCGGCACAATTTCTGTCCGAACAGCAAGAATTATCAAAGACTGGATAGTGAGTTAGTTGAAAAATTGGCCCAGCACTACGCTGACAATCCGCATATCGTAGTTTGGCACGTGAACAATGAATACGGTGGCAACTGCTACTGTGGAAATTGTCAAAACGCCTTCCGTGACTGGTTGAGAAACAAATACAAGACCTTGGGTGCGCTCAACAAGGCTTGGAACATGAATGTTTGGAGTCACACGATTTATGACTGGGATGAAATTGTTGTTCCAAACGAGTTGGGGGATGCATGGGGTCCAGAAAGTAGCGAAACCATTGTTGCTGGCCTTTCAATCGACTACTTGCGCTTTCAATCCGAAAGTTTGCAAAACCTCTTCAAGATGGAAAAGGCAGTCATCAAGAAGTACGATCCTGAAACGCCTGTAACTACTAACTTCCACAGTTTGCCAAACAAGATGATTGACTATCAAAAGTGGGCCAAGGATCAAGATATTATTTCCTATGATAGTTATCCAACTTACGACGCACCTGCTTATAAGCCAGCATTCTTGTATGACTTAATGAGAAGCCTTAAGCATCAACCATTTATGTTAATGGAATCTGCACCTTCACAAGTTAACTGGCAATCTTACAGTCCACTAAAGCGTCCAGGTCAAATGGCCGCAACTGAATTGCAAGCTGTTGCTCACGGTGCTGACACTGTTCAGTTCTTCCAATTAAAGCAAGCAGTGGGTGGTTCCGAAAAATTCCACAGTGCAATTATTGCTCATTCACAAAGAACTGATACTAGAGCCTTCTGTGAATTGGCTGATTTGGGTCAAAAATTAAAGGAGGCTGGTCCAACAATCTTAGGTTCAAAGACTAAAGCTAAAGTCGCAATTGTCTTTGATTGGAGCAACTTCTGGTCATACGAATATGTTGATGGCATTACTCAAGATTTGAATTATGTTGACTCAATTTTGGACTACTACCGTCAATTCTATGAACGCAACATTCCAACCGATATTATTGGTGTTGATGATGACTTTAGTAACTATGACTTGGTTGTTGCACCAGTGCTTTACATGGTTAAAGCAGGTTTAGCTGAAAAGATCAACAGCTATGTTGAAAAGGGCGGCCACCTCGTTACTACCTACATGTCAGGTATGGTTGATTCAACTGACAATGTTTACCTTGGCGGCTATCCTGGTCCATTGAAAGATGTCACCGGCATCTGGGTTGAAGAAAGCGACGCAATGGTTCCAGGTCAAAAAGTTAGAGTCACGATGGATGGCAAAGAATACGAAACTAACTTAATGTGTGATTTGATTCATCCAAATAAGGCCAAAGTTTTGGCAAGCTACGCTGATGAGTTTTACACTGGCACTGCTGCGATTACTGAAAATGATTATGGCAAAGGCAAGGCTTGGTACGTTGGAACCAAGTTAGGTCACCAAGGTTTGACACAATTATTCAACCACATTGTGCTTGAAACTGGAGTTGAATCATTAGTTTGCGACAGCCATAAGCTTGAAGTAACTAAGCGTGTCACAGCAGATGGCAAGGAACTTTACTTCGTGCTTAACATGAGCAATGAAGAAAGAGAATTGCCAAATAAATTTGCGGATTATGAAGACATCTTAACTGGCGAAAAAGCTAAGAGTTCAATGAAAGGATGGGATGTCCAAGTCTTAACCAAGTAACAAATCCTATTTCTTTCCCTCGAATTTAGATCAATAAATAAGGAAGCTAGGCGAAATTTCTAACTTCCTTTTGAGTACCCCAGAACGTGGCGTGGAAGAGTTGAGAAAATTGTTGCCTGACACGCTTGTCTTGGATGGCGAGAGGGTGAATGACATTTCAAGAATAGAGCTTAAACAATGGTTAAAGTGTAATAATATCACTTAACTGTGAATATAGTATGAATAAAAAGACCACTAACGGAATAAATCAGTGGTCTTTTTATACGCGAACAAGTGCATCATTATTTCCAATGCACTAGGATGTTTGGAAAAACGTGACTATATCAAGAGATGAAGATGTAGTCATCGAAATAGCTAACTTTTATTAGCTAAATCTAATATTATTATAGTACATATCTAGATAATAAAGGGAGTTATTTATCCTTTTTGTTTACGCCTTTTTCAATAATATAAGAGCGACATTATGACTAATATGCTTTATACTAGTGATGTAAGCGATAAGAAATAACGATGGAGGCTTAAAAAATGAGTATAGTAAATAATGATTTTCATAAAATTTTGACTGAAAGACATTCAGTACGTAGATTTGATCCATCCATAAAAATTAGTCATGAAGAAATGAATGAAATACTGGAAGAAACTATCACTGCTCCTTCCGCATGCAATTTGCAAGCCTGGAAATTCATAGTTGTTGATACAAAAGAGGGTAGAGAGAAGCTGCACCAATACTTTATGCCTTTTAACTTCCCACAAGTTGATGATAGCTCGGCTATAGTTCTATTCTTTGGTAATACTTTAGCTTACAAGAAGTACAGTCAATTGTGGCACACGATGTATGAAGAAAAAAAGGTAACCAAACAAGCGATGGAAGCTGCTCTTAACACCTTCATGCCACTTTATGAAAAAGCACCACAAGAAATGCTAGTGGCTGATTCAATGGTCGATACATCTCTTGCTGCTATGCAATTTATGCTAGTTGCACGCGAACATGGTTACGATACTAATGCAATGGCAGGTTATGATGCTAAAAAGGCTGCAGTTGTGATGGGACTTGATCCTAAACAATATGTACCAGTAATGGCAATTGCTATTGGTAAGCATGATCCAAAGGCTGAGCCTGAAATTACCACTACTAGGTATCCACTTTCAGATTTGGTTGATTATGAATGATACACATTAATTTTCAAAGAAAATGAAAAATAATATTAAAAATGTGTTGACGATTTATTAAAATGTGATAGTATTATTTTCAATAAATAAATCATTTAGCTTTGAAAAGGCAAGTAACTTAAGATAAAGTTCGCAGAGAGTCTTCATTGTGGTGAAAGAAGATAACTAAATCTTACGTGAAAATCACCTTTGAGCCGAAAGTGCAATACGTAGTACTTTCAGGGCCCGCCCTTTACAGCGGCGACGTATCGCTCACTATTTTATTAGTGGGCCGCACGTGCATGAGATCAGTGTTTTTGGCTGATGAATAAATAGGTGGTACCGCGTGAAAACGCCCTATTAGATCAAATTGATCTAGTAGGGCGTTTTTTGTTTATCCGATTCAAGCTAAGGAGTTGTAGGAATGAGGATTCTATTATGAAAAAATGGTTAAAATTATTAACTGGCGGTATGACAATGACAGGCATGGCTGTTAGTGTAAGTGCCTGTTCAAATTCATCAGCAAGTACAAAGTATGATAAGAGTCTTTCTTGGATGACGACTTCTGAAATCCAAACGCTCGATCAAAATAAAATGGTCGATACTACCAGTGGTGAACAAGCTGACAATGTTTTTGAAGGTTTAAACCGCTTGGATAATCAGGGCAAAATCAAACCTGGCGTGGCCACTAAATCCACCGCAAGTAAGGATGGTAAGACATGGACTTTTACTTTAAGAAAGAACGCTAAGTGGAGTAATGGCGATCCCGTAGTCGCCGAAGATTTTGTTTATTCACTGCAAAGAATGCTTGATCCAAGAACGCGCTCGCAGCAACAAAATATCTATCAGGCAGTGAAAAATGCTGATGCGGTTGTCGCTGGAAAAGTTTCACCGCAAAAGCTTGGTGTTGAGGCAAAAGGCAAGCATACACTAGTGGTTCACCTGACCCATCCCGTCCCATACTTCAAAATGATGACAGCATCGACTTGGGATCCAGTTAACAAAAAGGCGGTTCAAAAATATGGCAAAAAATACGGCACCGCTTCAAAATATATGGTTTATAACGGGCCATTCGTAAGCACTGGCTGGACTGGTACGAACTTATCCTGGAAACTGAAGAAAAATAATTATTATTGGGACAAGAAAAATGTAAAACTTGATACTGTTAACTACAGCGTGCAAAAGACGCCATCAACTGATTACAACCTTTATCAATCAGGAAAGTTGGATGGAGCATTTTTAGATACACAGGCTTCGAAGCAATTAAAGAACCAAAAAGGCTACCGGGTATTTAATCTTGATCGGACGGAATATCTAACTTATAGTCTGACCAATAATAAGGACTTAGCCAACGCTAACTTACGTCGGGCAGTTTCAATGGCACTGAATCGTAAAGTGTTAGCTGCTACAGTTGGCGGAGCTAATACTCCAGCGACAACCTTTACCGGTCCGCAAGAAATGGTTAACGGCAAGAATTTCAATAAATACTTTGCTCAAACTAATGCCACCAGCCAATACACTAATTATGATAAAAAAGCCTCGCAAAAGCTCTATGCTCAGGCTTTAAAGGAATTGGGCAAGTCAAAAGTTGAATTTACCTTGGCTGGGGACGATGATGATGTTTCTAAAAAGGTCATGGAATATGTACAAAGTCAGCTGGAGAGTACTTTTGGCAAAAAGATGGTTGTAAATGTTAAATCGATGCCAAAGACCACGCGGGTAAGTAATATGCTTAATGGTAAGTATGACGTCGACTTTACCGGTTTAACTACTAGCTATAATGATCCAAATTCCATGCTAACTACTATGAAAACTGGTGAAAATTATAATTTTGGTAAATGGTCCAATAAAAAATTTGATCAATATCTTGATGCGTCAAATGATGAAATGAATCCACAAAAACGTTTAGCTGATTTAGTTAAGGCCGAAGAGACTCTGGATAATGAGCAACCACTAACCCCACTTTATCATGATGGGCAGGCTTGGATGGTTAGAGAAAATGTTAATAACCTTGGTTTTACAGCCGGCAACTTCAATTTCAGAGATACATATGTGACTAAATAAGGAGAATAAACAATGAGTGAGACAGTTTTTGAAAATTGTAATTTATTTGTAGGAAATGAAGATAAGCTATTAGAAAATGCATGGTTCGTGGTAGATGATGAAAGTGGTCGTTTAACTAAAGTTGGCACTGGGGATGCACCTCAAGGTGATCAGCAAGTAGACTTAAATGGTCAATACGTAATGTCAGGCTTGATCAATGCCCATACTCACGTTGGTTTGATTAACGCTGCTAAAGATCATTATCCTGAAACTGAAGCTTTAGTAACATATCAGGCCCTCAAAGATTTGAAAAATGGTTTACGTGGCGGCGTAACTTATATTAGAAGCTGTGGCGTAAGCTTTGATGTGGACGTTAAGTTAAAGAAAATGCGTGACAGTTACCCATTTGAAGGTCCAGGAATCAAGCCTGCAGGTATGCCAATTTCAATTTTAGGTGGTCACGGTGACCAACCTTTAGAAGATAATAAAAATGCATCTCATCTGGTTAATTCACCTGATGATGTAAGAAAGGCAGTTCGTGAACAGTTCAAAAAAGGCGCTGAGAATATTAAGTTGATGGCCACTGGTGGCATCATGTCTCAAGGAGACGAAATTGACGATACTGAGCTATCTTTAGAAGAAATGCAGATGGCAGTTAAAGAAGCTCACTCAAAGCATATGACAATTTGTGCTCATGCCGAGGGCCGGCTTGGGATTCACTATGCTGTAGTTGCTGGTGTAGATTCTGTTGAGCATGGATTTTATGTAAGTGATGAAGACATTGAGTTAATGAAAAAACAGGGGACGTTTTTGTCACCTACCTTAATTGCTGGTCATCAAATTGCTGTTTATGGTAAAGGAAAGATGTCTGATTTCTCTTATCAAAAGATGTGCGAACATGTTAATGCATTTTATAAGAATGTAGGAAAAGCTATTGAATCAGGTGTGAAGTTAGCTTTGGGGACTGATGCTGGTACTTTCATGAATCCACTTAAAGATACGGCTAAAGAACTTACCGAATTAACTAAAGCTGGTGCTAGCAATTATCAAGCACTTCGCGCGGCTGGTTTAGGATCTGCGGAATTGCTTAAGATTGATCAAGATTACGGTTCTTTAGAAGTGGGAAAATATGCAGATTTCTTAGTGCTGAAAGATAATCCGTTAAAAGACGTATCTGCAGTTGAACAAGCTGATAAACAAGTTTACCAACATGGTGAAAGAAAATTTTAATAAGCAAAATGGTCTTAGTGTGAGCTAAGGCTATTTTTTTGCAGACAAGCGTCTGGCTTTTTTAATTCATCTAATTAAACATTTTATTTATTCTAGTAAACTATTTACTAAAAGAAGTAAAAGAGATATACTAGTAGCTGAAAACGATTACAGTACAAATTTGAGGTACAAACAATGAATAAAGAAGAATTACTTACTGAATACGAAAAAACTTTTGGTGAAAAGGGACAAGATGTATTCTTCTCACCAGGTAGAATTAATGTTATTGGTGAACACACCGACTATAATGGTGGGCATGTTTTCCCAGCCGCAATTAGCTTAGGTGTTTATGGCGTTTATGGTCCAAGAGAAGACAAGAAAGTACGTCTTTTCTCAGGCAACGTTGATGGTGATATCGTCGAATTTGATATTGATGATACCACTGTAGAGAAGGACGATCGTTTCTGGGCTAACTACTTTAAAGGCATGATCACTTATTTACGTGAAAAATACGACAACATCAATCATGGCTTTAACCTGTATATTAAAGCCAACTTACCATCAGGCTCAGGCTTATCATCAAGTGCTGCCATCGAAATGTTGATGGGGATTATCTTAAAAGATGAATTCAACTTAGATGTTGATCGGATTGTATTAGCTAAGATGGGTCAAAGAACCGAAAATGAATTTGTAGGCTTGAACTCAGGTATTATGGATCAATTTGCCTGCATTATGGGCAAAAAAGATAGTGCCATTTTCCTCGATTGCAATACTTTGAAATATGAATACATGCCACTTGCTTTAGGCGAATATGAAATTATTATCATGGCCACTAACAAGCCACATACTTTAGCTGATTCTGCATATAATGACCGTGTTCGCGAATGTCATGATGCAGTTAAGAAATTACAACAAAAGCTTGATATTAAGGCTCTAGGTGAGTTAGATAACGACACTTTCGATGAATATTCTTACCTTATTGATAATGAGACAGAGCTAAAGCGTGCTCGTCATGCCGTTAGTGAAAACCAAAGAACTTTGCGGGCAACTAAGGCGATGAAAGATGGCGACTTAGAGAAGTTGGGTCGCTTGATCAATGCTTCACACGTTTCACTTCATTATGATTATGAAGTAACTGGTAAGGAACTTGATACGTTGGCTGAAGCTTCATGGAAGCAACCTGGTGTATTGGGTGCCAGAATGATTGGTGGTGGCTTCGGTGGTAGTGCAATTGCCATTGTTAAAAAGAGTGAAGCAGAGAACTTCAAGAAGCATGTTGGTGATATCTACCGTGACAAGATTGGTTACGATGCCAGCTTCTATGATGCAGAAATCGTTGATGGTACTAAGAGAATATAATTTTTATGGAAGGGTAAGTTATGAAGGTTATTGAAAAGTTTGCGGATAAAGTAATTAGTAGTGGTGCTTATAAGCCGCTTGATCGTGTTTATGTAATTAATAAAATTCGTGGTCTGGTTGGTGATCATGATGAAGAAGAAAATGATCAAGTAGCTGTTAAACAATTAGTAGATATGGCTGTGAAGAATAAAAAAATACCAGATGATGTAACTTCACGTGAGATGCTGAATGATCAACTGTATGATTTAGCAACCCCAACTCCATCTGAGACTAATAGTATCTTTTGGCAAAAAATGGAAAAATCTTCTGAAAAAGCAACTGATTGGTTTTATAAGCTTTGTGTAAACAACAATTACGTTAAAAAAGAAGCTATTGCCAGAAATGTTGTCTTTTCAGGAACTAGTTCAAAAGGACATGGCCTTGAAATTACGATTAATTTGTCCAAGCCAGAAAAAGATCCAAAGGCTATTGCAGCAGCGGCTCATGCAACTGGCAAAAAATACCCACAATGTGCTCTTTGCCTTGAAAACGAAGGCTACTTAGGTGGCTATGGTAAAAATGCTCGTTCTAATTTGAGAATTATTCGCATGAATATTGCTGGTCGTCCATGGGGTTTCCAATATTCACCATATGCTTACTTCAATGAGCATTGTATTTTCTTGGATCAAAAGCATATTCCCATGGTTATTAACCAGCAGACTTTGATTAACTTAGTTGAAATTGAAAAGACTTTCCCACATTACTTTGTTGGTTCAAATGCTGATTTACCAATTGTTGGTGGCTCAATGTTAGCTCATGAGCACTATCAAGGTGGTCGTCATACCTTCCCAATGATGAAGGCTAAGATTAAGAAATCTGTTGTCTTTAATGAATATCCAGATGTTAAGGCTGGGATTGTTGATTGGCCAATGAGTGATTTGCGCCTTATTAGTAATAATTCACTTGATCTAATCGATCTTGGTAGCAAAATTATTAAGTTCTGGGATCAATATTCTGATGCTGATCGTGATATTAAGGCCTTTGATGGAGAAACGCGTCATCATACAGTAACTCCTATTATGCACCGTGAGGGTAAGAGCTTTGTGCTTGATTTGGTACTGCGTGATAATAATACTAATAAGGATTATCCACTGGGTATTTTCCACCCACATAAGCAGTTGTGGCACATTAAGAAAGAAAATATTGGCTTAATTGAAGTTATGGGACGTGCTATTTTACCAGGTCGTCTGAAGAGTGAACTTGAAGAAGTTAAGAAATATTGGCTTGGCGAAGATAACCAAATGGCAGCCAGCCATCAGGAATGGGCTGACCAAATTAAGGCTGAAAATGAAATTACTAGTGCCAATGTTGACACTGTGATGGAGCAAGCCCTAGTTGAAGTCTTTGAACAAGTCTTGCAAGATGCTGGCGTTTTTAAGAATAATGAATATGGCGATCAAGGCTGGGATAAATTTATTACTGCTTTAACTGAGAATATTTAGGATAAATTAGACAGAAAGCGAGATCTAATGGGTTTCGTTTTTTTGTTAGCGGTAACTGATATATTCTGCTGGGTAAATAATTTATAATATTTTTGAAAGCGAATACAAAAACGGGAGAATAAGCAAATGAAGACAAGTTTTATTAAATATGGTCGCAAAGACAACAAGGATCTTTGTGAGGTTACGTTGGAAAACGATCATGGTATGACCGCGAAAGTTCTCAACTATGGTGCAACCTTAGAAAAAGTTTTGCTTGATGGTGAAAACATGATTTTATCATTGGACAAACCAGAAGATTACGACAAGGAACGCAATTATTTAGGCGGTACAGTAGGACGAGTTGCTGGCCGCGTGCGTCGTGGCATCTGGCGCCATGGCTTAGAAATGCACCAATTGCCAATTAATGAAGGAGAAAACCATATTCATGGTGGCAGCGGCATTGACACCGAAGTGTGGGACTTTCAGCCAAGTTGCGATGACAAGGCCGCTTGTGTTGATCTGACCTTGCTTGATCCTAATGGTCATAATGATTATCCGGGCGATTTAAAGATTCATGTACGTTATGAATTGGATAATGATAATACTTTGCACTATTCAATGAATGCAGTTAGTGATAAGCTGACTATTTTTAACCCAGTTAACCATACTTACTTCACCTTGGGTGAACCAGAAACGATCAAAGATTTGCAAATGCAAATGAATGCTGATTATTATTTGCCGGTTGATAAGACCGGTTTACCTGATCAAGGAATGACTGAAGTGGCTGGTACGGCCTTTGACTTTAGAAAAATGAAGCGAGTTGGAGATGCACTAGAAAGTAGTGATCTGCAAATTAAAAACCGCGATGGAATGGACCATCCATTTATTTTGAATGGTAATCTGCCTAATGCCGTCTTAACGTCATCTAAGCATAAGCTAACAGTGACGACTGATGCTCCTTCCTTGATTATTTATACGGGTAATGGTTTTGATCATACTGGTAAATATACTTCAAACTTTGGTCCATATTGCGGAATTACTTTTGAAGCGCAAGTGCCACCGGCAGAGGGTGACGATTTAGGTCGGATTACACTTTTGCCAGGTGAAGAATTTAAGCGGACCGTTGATTGGAAATTTGAATAGAAGATATTGAAGAAAACAGAATTCGTATTTTGAGATTCTGTTTTTTTCGTATCTAAATATTTTGAAAAAAAAACCAAGGACATTATAATAAATCTTTAGGTTGATCTCGAAAATTAAGGTGAGTGTACAAGTTAGGTAATGAGTAATAAAAAATAACAAACTGCTAGTATATTACATAAGTTGTATATGAATCAATAATTATGGGAGGAATTATATGAGTAAGAATAATTTCCAAGAACGTTTAAGAAAAATGGAAGACACTAAACAGCGTTTTTCAATTAGAAAGTTTAGTATAGGTGCAGCTTCGGTCTTAATTGGACTGACTATTTTTGGCATGGGCAATGAAACTGTTCATGCGGCTGAACAGCCTGCTCAAAACCAAAATGGGGGGGTACAGACTTCTGCTGTAAATAAAGAAGAGAGTGATGCTTCTAAAGCAAAGCAAGAAGCTGAAACCTCTGTAAATGTAAATTCTGAAGTAACTGAAAACATGCAAGAAGTTTCAGTTGATCAAAAGGCCAATACAGCACAACTTGAAAAGAAAGCACCAGCATCTGCTGTGAAGGAAGAAAAGACTGTTGCTGATCCTACTCCAGCAAAGGAGCAAAATGCTACAAGTAAACAAGACTCAGCTTCAGCACAAACTAGTCAACCTGCTGTTGATTCTGTTAAGCAAAATGCAAAAAAAACACAGCAAGCAGGCAATGGTAAGGCAGCATTAGCAACAACTATAACTCTTAATGAACCCAAAAGCAGTGTAGTTGAATTAACTGAAAGTAAAGCTACAGTTCAAGATGAAAATTCTACCACTGTTGTAACAAGTGCTAAAGGATTAATTGATGCAATTCAAAAGGGAACCGCAAATACAATTAACATTGGTGCGAATATTGATTTAGGTACTATTAGCAGCTATACCAATACCAATATTTCTAATAAACGTAACATCATAATTCAATCTGTTGCTGGCAAGCACTGTACTGTAGACTTTAACGGTTATGGCTTTAACATGTACAGTAGCAATTATGGAGTTACTTTCAAAAACTTAGACTTATATGGTAGAAGTTATTTCGGTATTGTTAGAAGTGCTGGATCATATACTTTTGATAATGTTAACTATACCGGGGCAGAATTAATTTATACTGATCCGGGATATAACACGACAGTTAACTTTGATGGTAATGTTACTGCTTATTCAGTGGGTTCATATACCGCTCCACTAAATGGTAAGCTTCGATTGTGTCAGGGTGGCAATAATCAACAGGTAATTCAATTTGCCGATGGAAAAAATACGATCAACTTTAATTCTGGGAGTAATGTTACCTTAACCACTACTAATTCAAACGTTGTTGAAGTTGATAAGGGAACAACAACGATCAACGTTAAGAATGGTGCTCAAGTTTCCTTAAATCCACATACTCAAATTTTCACAGAACAACATAGGATGAGGATGGATGGTATTGCCCGTGGTATTGCTTCAGATGGTAATACTACTTTGAACATTGATCAGGGTGGTAACCTAGACATTAACTTGACAAAGAATACCAAAGATTGGTACCTTTCTGGTGCTCTTTACTTGAATTCTGGTGCAATGATTAACGTTAATGGTAATTTGAACATTAATTCTAATGGTAAACCATATTACCGCTCTCAAGGCTGGGATGATCCGGTTTACATCAACAGTAATGCCACCATCAATGTTAATGGTGGTTCATTCAAGGTTAATGCTACTAACATGGGTGATGATTACATAGGTTCAATTGTTACTTCAAATGGAAAGATCGCCATTAATCACCATGGTACCTTTGATGTGACTGGTGATGGCGCAAAGGCTACTGGTGTATCACTTGGTAATGGTAGTACCTTTACTTCAACTCAACCAGAGTTATTTAACATTTCAATGCCAGATGGCGCCACTGCAATTAAGAACGGTAAAGTTCAATTTAATGGTGTAAAGACCTCAGCTGATAGTCAACCAATCGGTGAAATTGACATTACTTATGCTAGTGATGGTACTCCAAAAGTTACTAAGGTAACTAGTTATGATGAAGCTACAACTACAGCAACTAGAACTGCTGGAAATAATGCTAAAAACAAGATTAACTTAGTTGCTGCTGGTAAAGAAGTTGACTTAAAAGATATCATGTTTACTAAAGACGCTGATGGGAACTATATCATGAGTGGTATTGCAAATACCGCTGATAATAATGGCGCATATGTTTACATTTCAGTAAATGGCACAGTTCATCAAGTTGCTCCAACAGATTCACAAACTCTTTATACAGTTGGAGAAACTGGCGACCCAACTCCTTCTCAAGTCCCTTACACTGCTGAAACAGGAGCAAATGGTAAATTTAGCGTTAACTTAGGTAAATTAAAAGATACTGACCAAGTTTCACTTTATGCAGCTAAGGACTTTGTAACTAGTGATACAGATACCAAGACCGTTTCTGAATGGATGACTAGTTTTTACCGTGATCAATTGCAAAAGTTAGTTGATGAAGCCTCTACTGTTGAAGTTGGTTCTAATTACATTAATGCTACTGACAGTCTTAAGACTGCTTATACTAATGCAATTAGTGATGGTAGTGCTCTTCTTCAAAATCCTAGTGTTACTTCAGAACAACTTGAAGCTGCAGCTACTGCCATCACGACTGCCAAGACTGCTTTAAACGGTGATCTCAACAAAGTAAAACAAGATCTTCAAGCTGCTGTTGACGCAGCTCCAGACTTTGAAAATACCTCTGCAACTTATTACAATGCCGCTTCTGCTAAGCAACAAGCATATAACACAGCAATTAGTGCTGGTAGCGATGCCTTAAAGGCTCAAAATCCAACAGTTGAAAGCTTAACAGATGCATTAAATAAGATTAACGATGCAAAGGCTGCATTAGATGGCCAACCAACCAATAAGCAAGCTCTTCAAGCTGCAGTTAATAATTCTAAAGACGTCAAGGACAGCAATAACTACGCTAATGCCGATCAAAATGCAAAGACAGCATACGACAATGCAGTAACAGCTGCTCAAGGCGTTTTGGGCAACTCAAACGCAACCCAAGCTCAAGTAACTCAAGCATTGCAAGATCTTAATACTGCCAATGATAATTTGAACGGTGATGCTAAGACAGAAGCTGCTAACAGGCAAGCTCTTGAAGATGCAGTAAAAGAAGCACCAACAGTTGAAAAGACTGATTCTAAGTACTATAACGGCACTGAAAAAGCACAAGATGACTATAAGAATGCCGTATCAGAAGGTCAAAAAGTATTAGATAATGCAAATGCTACAGCAGATCAAATAAAGACAGCTTTAGATAATATTAATGCTGCAAAAGGCGCGTTAGACGGAGATCCAACAAATAAAACTATTTTACAAAATAGTGTAGATAATGCAGTAGATCTGGATAAAAGCAATGCTGATGCTCAAGCTAAGAAAGATTACACCGATGCTCTGAATAAAGCTAAACAAGTATTGGCATATCCAAATGCAACACAACAAGCAGTAAATGAAGCAAACGCAGCATTAACTAATGCAAAGACAGCATTAGATAATAGCTCAGCATTACAAAATGCCAAAGATGCATTGCAAAGAGCAGTAGATGCCAAGTCAACTACAGAAAAGACTCCAGCATACTACAATGCCGCTTCTGCTAAGCAACAAGCATATAACACAGCAATTAGTGCTGGTAGTGATGCCTTAAAGGCTCAAAATCCAACAGTTGAAAGTTTAACAACTGCATTGAATAAGATTAATGAAGCAAAGAGCGCATTAGATGGTAAGGCAACTGATACCAGCAAGCTTAAAGCAGCAGTCGATAATGCCAATACCGTAAAAGCAAGCAATGACTACAAAGATGCTAGTG
>UMGA01007595.1_pt1 | contig 33474 bp, 32 predicted proteins | sample 1965171 | NCBI WGS metagenome assembly UMGA01 (sample SAMEA4836062, study PRJEB28245) | human gut metagenome | biome: gut microbiome; material: fecal sample | place: Denmark | collected 2008 | reverse complement strand
GACGTGTGATCATTGGTTCCTCGGATCCTAATCCCCTGGTTTCAGGAAAAGGAATCCGGATTCTGAAAGAGCATGGGATCGAAGTAACGGAAAATGTTTTAAAAGAAGAGTGCGATAAACTCAATGAAGCATTTTTCTATTACATACAGAATCAAAAACCATATGTAGTCATGAAATATGCGATGACCATGGATGGAAAAATTGCCACTTATACAGGCGCATCCAGATGGGTGACAGGCGAAGCTGCCAGAATGCATGTGCAGAAACAGAGATTGAAATATACGGGGATTATGGCTGGAGTGGGAACTGTGCTGGCAGATGATCCGATGCTTACATGCAGACTGGAAAACGGCAGAAATCCTGTGCGTATTATCTGTGACTCCCACTTGCGGACACCACTGAATTCCAGAATTGTGAAAACGGCATCAACAATTCCAACAATCTTTGCAACCAGCAGTAAAGACCAGCAGAAGATAAAGAATTATGAAGATATGGGATGTAAAGTTCTGGATGTCCCGGAAAAAAACGGACACATAGATTTAAACAGACTAATGGAACTTCTGGGAGCTGCAAAGATAGACAGTATCTTACTGGAAGGAGGAGGCACTTTAAACTGGTCAGCACTCGAAAGCGGTATTGTTCAGAAAGTCCAGACCTATATAGCACCCAAACTTTTTGGGGGAGAAAGTGCAAAGACACCGATAGAAGGAAAAGGATTTCCTGATCCTGCCAGCGCAATATTATTAAAAAACAGCGAAATAATCAGAATAGGAGATGATTTTCTTATAGAGAGTGAGGTGAAGAGTAATGTTCACGGGAATTGTTGAAGAACTGGGAACTGTGAAAAAAATAAAAAAAGGAGCAAATTCAGCAGTATTTACGATACGGGCAGAGCAAATTCTGGATGATCTGAAAACAGGGGACAGTGTAGCTGTAAATGGAATCTGCCTCACTGTAACTGCATGTCTGGAAGATGGTTTTACAGCAGATGTGATGCATGAGACATTGAATCGTTCTGCGCTGATTCAGCTTTCTTTGGGACAGCATGTAAATCTGGAAAGGGCAATGCCTGCAAATGGAAGATTTGGAGGACACATTGTTGCCGGGCATGTGGATGGAACAGGAAAAATCACGGAAATTCGCAGAGATGATAATGCTGTCTGGTACACCATTCAGGCTTCACCACAAATTATGAAATATATTGTGACAAAAGGTTCTGTAACAGTTGATGGAATCAGTCTTACAGTGGCAAAAGTCTCAGAAACAGACTTTTCCATTTCTGCAATTCCTCATACAGTAAAGATTACAGTCCTCGGAGAACGCAAAGAAGGAGATATCGTTAATCTGGAGACAGACATAATTGGAAAATACGTGGAAAAATTAATAACGCCTGTGAAAGAACAGCCGATAAAAAGTAATATTACACGGGATTTTCTGAATAAGTATGGCTTTTGACAGAATTAACCACAAAGCGGTTATTCGATTGATGCAGAACTGTACAGTGGATGTTTTATCTGCCTGACACGAACCAGATAAGCAGCCAATACGAATGATTTTGCCCTCTTAACAACAGAAAAATATATTGTATCAGAAAATACATTGCATAAGGAGAGAAAAAATGAACGGATTTGATTCAGTAGAAGAAGCTCTGGAAGAACTTCGGAATGGAAAAATTATTCTGGTAACGGATGATCCGGACAGAGAGAATGAAGGAGATTTTATCTGTGCAGCAGAGTTTGCCACAACAGAAAATATTAACTTTATGGCAACTCACGGAAAAGGACTTATCTGTATGCCAATGTCTGAGGAATATGTAAGAAAACTGCAGTTCCCGCAGATGGTAGCAGAAAATTCAGATAATCACGAAACTGCTTTTACTGTTTCCGTAGACCATATCAGCACCACTACAGGAATCTCTGCGGCAGAACGTTCTGTTACTGCCATGAAATGTGTGGATGAGAATGCAAAACCCGAAGATTTCAGACGCCCCGGACATATGTTTCCACTTCTGGCGAAGAAGAACGGTGTTCTGGAAAGAAACGGACATACAGAGGCAACTGTAGACCTGTGCAGACTTGCAGGGTTAAAACAGTGCGGGCTGTGTTGTGAAATTATGAGAGAAGACGGCACTATGATGCGGACTTCTGAGTTACGGGAACTTGCCGGAAAGTGGAATCTTAAATTCATAACAATTAAAGATATTCAGAATTACCGTAAATGCCATGATATTCTGGTGGATCGCGTGACGACCACAAAAATGCCGACCAGATACGGAGAGTTTATGGCGTATGGATTTGTAAACCGCCTGAATGGGGAACATCATGTAGCACTGGTAAAAGGTGAAATCGGAGATGGAGAAAACGTTCTGTGCCGTGTGCATTCAGAGTGCCTGACAGGAGACGTTTTTGGATCACAGCGTTGTGACTGCGGACAACAGTTTGCAGCGGCGATGGCCCAGATTGAGGAAGAAGGCAGAGGGATACTCCTTTATATGAGACAGGAAGGAAGAGGAATCGGACTGATCAATAAACTTCGTGCCTATGAACTTCAGGAACAGGGAATGGATACACTCGAAGCGAATCTGGCACTTGGATTTGCCGGAGACGAAAGAGAATACTACATTGGTGCGCAGATTCTGAGAAATCTTGGGGTAAAAGAGCTGAGGCTGCTGACAAATAACCCGGATAAAGTTTATCAGTTGGAAGAATTTGGCATCAGGATCAAACAGAGAGTTCCGATACAGATGAATGCCACAGCGTATGATCTGCGTTATCTTAAGACAAAACAATTACGAATGGGACATATTCTGAAGTATTAAATACAGCGGGGATTTTCATATATAACGATAACGTTCCCGAAAATAAAATTTACCGTATATAAAAACCTGTACAGGTTAAAAAATATAAATTTACAGATGAAAGGACCAGAAAAAATGAAAACATTAGAAGGAAAATTAGTATCAGATGGAATGAAAGTAGGAATTGTAGCAGCCCGCTTCAATGAATTTATAACTTCCAAGCTGGTAAGTGGTGCCATGGATGGGCTGACACGTCACAATGTAAAAGAAGAGGACATCCAGGTAGCGTGGGTACCAGGTGCTTTTGAAATCCCACTGATCGCGTCTAAAATGGCAAAAAGTGGAAAGTATGATGCGGTTATCTGCGTAGGTGCTGTGATTCGTGGAAATACCAGTCATTATGATTATGTATGCAATGAGGTTTCCAAAGGGATTGCATCAGTATCACTGGAAACAGGAGTTCCGGTATTATTCGGAGTACTTACCACAGAAAACATCGAGCAGGCAATTGAACGCGCAGGTACAAAAGCAGGAAATAAAGGCTATGACTGTGCACTCAGTGCCATTGAAATGGTAAATCTGATCAAAGAATTTGAAGCTTAAATAGACAACAGATCAGACCCTGAAAGTGAAACCAGTTCACGAAAATCGAAAGGTAATGGTGCTTCCAGAAGGAGCATTTCATCTCTGAAAGGATGCTGAAAAGAAACTTTCCATGCATGAAGGGCTGCCCTGGAAAAGGAAGCACAGGAAGATATTTTATCGTCTGAATGATAAAGAGTATCTCCAAGCAAAGGATGTCCTGTGGATGCCATATGGACACGGATCTGGTGGGTACGTCCGGTATCCAGCTTAAGTGTGATAAGCGACCAGTCCTGACTGGAAAAAAGAGTATGATAATGAGTAACTGCTGTTTTGATTTTTCCCGATAATGCAGATGAATGTAAGGAAAGATCAGCAGCAGTTTTCATTTTCAGATGATTCTCCGGGTCCTGCATCAGCGGTAAATCTAAGGTATGCCAGACACCAGGCATATCTACAGGCAAAGTACCGGATACAGCGGCAAGATATTGCTTGTGAATTTTGCATGGAGATTTTACAGATTGAAGCCTTGAAGCTGCTACCTGATTTTGGGCAAAAACCACAATCCCGGAAGTCTCCTGATCCAGCCGCCCCACCGGGCGGACACAGACCTGTTCATTTTTCTCTCGAAAGTAACCGGCAACAAGATTGGAGAGGCTGTCTGTATAATGCATTCCCGTCGGATGCGTAACCATTCCTGCCGGTTTATCAACTGCCAGAATATCCGTATCTTCATATAAAATATTCAGAGAAAAAGAAGTTTCGGAAACTGGAGCTGAAGCTTTGTTGGAATGGAAATCCGACAAATCTTTACTTTTGATTCCGTCATTATAATTTTCAAGATGCGCAGAAGCAGTCCCGGCTTCCTCCAGACAAACGCGGATCACATCGCCTGGATATATTGTCTCAGTTACACGACAGCGAACTCCGTTTCTGGTAATCCCGTCCGGTCGAAACTTCGCCTGGCTGATCTGCCGTTTTGTAAGTCCTGCATTCTTTTTCAGAAATGCTTCCATTTTAAGTTCTGTAGTTTGTTCATCTATTCTAAATTCCAGATATCGTTCCATCTTAATACTTTTCCTGTGTAATATATTCTGATATTGATACCATTGATATTACAGGGCAAAAAATAAACTGTCAATGCAAAATTATGTCAGCGTAATGCATAAAATATACTGAAGAAAAATTGCAATTGTGCTATGATATAAGAATCAAAACAATGAAAGCGGGGCAGAAAATAAATATGAAATACTTAATCATTGGAGCCGGAGGAACCGGTGGTGTTACCGGATATTATATGAAAAAAGCAGGCAAGGACGTAACCCTGATCGCGAGAGGCGAACACCTGAAAAAGATCCAGAAACAGGGTCTTACATTGGAGAAAATGTGGGATAAAACAGAGGAAAACATAAGCATTCCTGCTACAGATATGGAGCATTATGCAGAGCATCCGGACGTAATTTTTGTCTGCGTAAAAGGCTATTCCTTACAGGAAACGATTCCGTTTATCAAACGCATTGCCAGGAAAAATACTATCGTAATTCCAGTGTTGAATATATATGGAACAGGTGGAAAAATGCAGAAAGAACTGCCGGATCTTCTGGTAACGGACGGCTGCATCTATGTTTCTGCCAACATTAAAGAACCGGGAAAACTTCTCCAGCATGGACAGATCCTGCACATTGTATTCGGCGTAAGAGACAAAGCAGAATTCCGACCGGAACTGAAAGAGATTCAGAAAGACCTCTGTGACAGTCATATCGACGGGACTCTTTCGGAAAACATCCGCCGTGAAGCACTGGAGAAATTTTCCTATGTATCCCCGATCGGGGCAGCAGGACTCTATTACCACGCAACTGCCGCAGATTTCCAGAAAGAAGGCGAAGCCAGAGAACTTTTTAAGACCATGATAAAAGAAATCGCAGCACTTGCAGAAGCCATGGGAGTTCCTTTCCAGAAAGATATGGCAGAAGTAAATTTAAAAATCCTTTCCAACCTCGCACCGGAAGCAACCACTTCCATGCAGCGGGATATCATGGCAGGAAAACAGTCCGAAATTGACGGATTAGTTTACGAAGTAGTAAGAATGGGAGAAGAATATCACGTTCCGGTACCCGCATATGAGAAAGTGGCAGAAAAACTCAGAGCCCTGTAGCGAAGCGGATTGCGAATATCCGCTTGACCACCGAAACAACATGAAAAAGGGATGCGAATTACTCGCATCCCTTTCGTACTCATTTGGACAATAAAATTATAATTTAATTATAATTAACTTTAATTCAGCAATTATAATTATAACTGAGGACCAGCTGCAACAAGTGCTTTACCAGCAGCGTTTCCTTCGTATTTAGCAAAGTTCTTGATGAATCTTCCAGCAAGATCTTTCGCTTTTTCTTCCCATTCAGAAGCGTCAGCATATGTGTCACGAGGATCAAGGATACCTGTGTCTACGCCGTTAAGCTCTGTAGGAACTTCGAAATCGAAGAATGGGATCTTCTTAGTAGGAGCGTTAAGGATATCTCCGTTAAGGATTGCATCGATGATACCACGAGTATCTTTGATGGAGATACGTTTTCCTGTTCCGTTCCATCCTGTGTTAACCAGGTAAGCTTTTGCTCCGCTCTTTTCCATTTTCTTAACAAGTTCTTCTGCGTATTTTGTCGGATGCAGTTCAAGGAATGCCTGTCCGAAGCAAGCAGAGAATGTAGGTGTAGGCTCTGTGATTCCACGCTCTGTACCAGCAAGTTTAGCTGTGAATCCAGACAGGAAATAGTACTGAGTCTGAGCTTCTGTCAGGATAGATACTGGAGGAAGTACTCCGAAAGCGTCTGCAGACAGGAAGATTACGTTCTTAGCTGCCGGTGCAGAAGAGATCGGGCGAACGATGTTTTCAATGTGGTTGATCGGATAAGATACACGAGTATTCTCTGTTACACTCTTATCTGCGAAATCAATCTTGCCTTCAGCATCAAGTGTTACGTTCTCAAGAAGAGCGTTACGTTTGATTGCATTGTAGATGTCCGGCTCAGATTCTTTGTCAAGGTTGATAACTTTAGCGTAGCATCCACCTTCGAAGTTGAATACGCCGTTGTCATCCCAGCCATGCTCGTCATCACCGATCAGGAGACGTTTCGGGTCTGTGGAAAGAGTTGTTTTACCTGTTCCGGAAAGACCGAAGAAGATAGCTGTGTTTTCGCCGTTCATATCTGTGTTTGCAGAGCAGTGCATGGAAGCCATGCCTTTCAGTGGAAGGAAGTAGTTCATCATAGAGAACATACCTTTCTTCATTTCTCCGCCGTACCATGTGTTTACGATAACCTGCTCTTTAGTTGTGATGTTGAACATTACAGCTGTTTCAGAGTTAAGGCCTAATTCTTTATAGTTTTCAACTTTAGCTTTGGAAGCGTTGTATACAACGAAATCTGGCTCGAAGTTTTCAAGTTCTTCAGCTGTTGGCTGGATGAACATATTTGTTACGAAATGTGCCTGCCAAGCAACTTCAACGATGAAACGGATAGCCATACGAGTATCTTTGTTAGCACCGCAGAATGCATCTACTACGAAAAGTCTCTTGTTGGAGAGCTCTTTTTTAGCGATTTCTTTTACTGCATTCCATGCTTCCTGAGTTGCAGGATGGTTATCGTTTTTGTATTCGTCTGTTGTCCACCATACTGTATCTTTGGAGTTCTCATCCATAACGATATATTTATCTTTAGGAGAACGTCCTGTGTAGATACCTGTCATAACGTTAACTGCACCAAGTTCGCTGACCTGACCTTTTTCAAAGCCTTCCAGTTCCGGTTTGGTTTCTTCTTCAAATAATACTTCATAAGAAGGGTTGTAGACAATTTCTGTAGTTCCGGTAATGCCATACTTGCTTAAATCGATTTTTGCCATCTTACGTTTAACCTCTTTTCTTCGTTAATGAAAGCGCCTGTTTAAACAGGCTTAAGATACCTTACCATAAAAGCGAATGGGTATCGCTTCTCTTTTACTATTATACATATTTAACGCTTAAAATCAACAGGATTTTTGCCTTTTTTTGAAATTTGTTAAAGATTTATCAACTCAAATTTGATGAAAAAACCGTCATTTTTCACAAAAGGTATGTAAATTTATTATGGTGGCAATATGGGAATACTATTCGTGGATATGATAATATTCTGTCTGATTGGAACAGGCAGGAAAGACAACCAGGAAATACTAACCAGGAGAGCTGCCACTATGTGGTTGTGCTGATAAAAGATGCATGTTAAAATAGGAAAGAATTATCTGTCTGAAAAATGACAGAGTATTATACAGCAGAGAAAAGTAAAGAGAGGATGAAGATTATCAAAACTTATTATTTAATTGATTATGAAAATGTAGGAAGTGAAGGCTTCAAAGGATGTGAAAAATTACGGGAAACAGATATTATCCATCTTTTTTATACAGACAACAGCAGAAAAATAGACCTTGATATTATCAATGATCACGGAGAGTCAAAACTGATCACGCATAAAGTACCGACAGGAAATCAGTCAGCAGATATGCATCTGGGCTCTTATCTGGGATATCTGATAGGAAAAGAGTGTACAGGTCAGGATGAAGAATGTAAAATTGTCGTAATCAGCAAGGATACAGGATTTGACCATATTATAGAATTCTGGAAGGCAGAAAAAAATGTGAAAATTTCCAGAAACGAGAAGATTTCCGGAAAACAGATACAGACAAAGAAACAGGTAAAAAAACAGACCAGTAAAGAAAAAGACAAACAGGTGGCAGAACAAACTGATCAGAAAACAGAAAAACAGTTGAATGAACAATCTGAAAAACAGTCTGTCAAACAATCAGAGAATCAGAATACAAAAAAGCCAAAACAAAAGATAATTGACATGAAAGCCGGAACAAAGAAATTACAGCAGGAATTAGTATTGGTTCTCGACAAGGCAGGCATGCCAAAGGAAGTGGTAAACTATGTTTCCACAACTGTGGAGAAAAATGCAGAAGACAAAAACAGAAAGCAGCAGATTTACAGATCTATCATTTCCAAATACGGACAGACAAAAGGACTGAATATCTATAACCATATTAAAAAGAAAATTTAATGGAATAGGACTGAAAAATATCGGAATAAAAGAAGGAGGCCGGGAACCTCATCGATTCCCGGCAAAAGTATGAAAAAGAAAAAGTTTTATTTGCAATTACTCTTTGCTCTGTACAGGTATTAATATAACCGGAAAATGTGAGAAATATGTGGTGAGAATTTGAAAAAAATGTGAAATAGATGGAAATTTAAAGTGAACAGGAACAACAATCCTCTGGAAAATGGGAGAAAGTATTAGATTATGAATATACAGATTTTTGGTACAAAGAAAAACTTCGACAGCAAAAAAGCAGAACGCTACTTCAAAGAACGGGGAATTAAATATCAGTTTATAAATATGAAAGAAAAAGGCTTAAGTAAAGGTGAATTCCAGTCTGTCTGCCAGGCAGTTGGTGGTTATAACAAGCTGATAGATACTGACTGCAAGGATAAAGACCTGCTGGCATTGATCACTTATATCGCAGAGGAAGACAAAGCAGAGAAAATCCTCGAAAACCAGAGTATCATCAAAGTCCCTGTGGTAAGAAACGGAAAACAGGCGACAGTAGGATATCAGCCGGAGATATGGAAGAACTGGAAGTGATAATTATAGCCTTTTACAAGCTTTCAGATTTTACAATATTATATTGAATAAAATAGCTGTTTGACATATTTATATGTGTTATAATATAAAATTATTATAGAAGTTACTTTATATTGTCGTGCGACAGATATAATGAACTGATTTATAAAAATGGAAATATTGAGGTGATGGAAATGCCATTAACAAAGATTGCAGCAGAGAATTTTACGGTATTTGAAGATATAAAGATTCCTTTTTGTGAAGGATTAAATGTATTAGTTGGTGAAAATGGTGTGGGAAAGACTCATATTATGAAATTAGCCTATGCAGCATGTCAGGCTTCCAAACATGATGTGTCTTTTTCACAGAAAACAACTATGTTATTTCGTCCTGATCAGTCTGGAATTGGACGTCTGGTAAACAGAGGAAAGAGTGGAAGCAATAAAGCCATGGTTTCTGTGGAATCTGATACTGCCAAAATAGGAATGACATTTTCAACCAAAACACGAAAATGGGATGCAGAGATTAATTCAGAAGAGAAATGGGAAAAGCAGATGTCTGATCTCACAAGCGTATTTATTCCGGCAAAAGAGATTTTGTCAAATGCCTGGAATCTGGATGCTGCAGTAAAAATGGGAAATGTGGAATTTGATGATACGTATCTGGATATTATTGCGGCTGCCAAAATTGACATTTCCAGAGGAGTGAATTCAACTGTAAGGAAAAAATATCTGGATATTTTACAGAAAATCAGTAATGGGAAAGTAACATTGAATGAGGATCGTTTTTATTTAAAACCTGGTACACAGGCAAAGTTAGAATTTAATTTGGTAGCAGAAGGATTACGTAAAATTGCTCTTTTATGGCAGTTGATAAAAAATGGGACACTGGAGAAGGGATCCGTTTTGTTTTGGGACGAGCCAGAAGCAAATATCAATCCGAAATATATTCCGGTGTTGGCAGAATTGTTGATCATGCTGGAGACAGAAGGTGTACAGATTTTTGTTTCTACACATGACTATTTTTTGTCCAAATATATTGAAGTAAAGCGGAGACAGGACAGCAAAGTGCAGTACATTTCCTTATATAAAAATGAAAACAGCAAAGTATTATGTGAGATAGCTCCGGAATTTGAATTGTTGGAACATAATACAATTATGGATACATTCCGTCAGTTGTATCGAGAAGAAATCGGGGTGGCATTAAAGTGAGTGTTATACCAGAATCAGGAATGAATTTTGGAAAATATGATGAAAAAGATTTATTTCATATTGAAACATCTGAAATTTATAAAAAACTTGGAGATGGAATCCCAACGGTTGAGTTTATCCTGAAATATAATGAAAATAATATAGTGTTTCTGGAAGCAAAGAAAAGTTGTCCAAATGTGGCGAATCGATATGAATCGAAAGAAAAAGAACAGAAATTCGAAGAATATTATGGTTCAATAACTGAGAAGTTTATATCATCTTTGCAGATATATCTGGCGGCAATTATGAACAGATATCAGGATACGTCAGAGATAGGAGACAATCTTCGATCAGTAAGCAATATGAAAGATGTAAAATTAAAATTTATTCTGGTTGTAAAAAACGCAGAAGATATTACGTGGCTAGCTGGGCCATTGGCAGAATTAAGAGCCAGATTGCTTAAGGTCAGAAAAATATGGGGTGTTGAGGTGGTTGTTTTAAATGAAGAACTTGCTGGAGAATATAATCTAACGTGTTAGAGCGTGAAATCAGTACTTTTCTGATTACATGAAGTAAGAACTATATACAGGAGATGATAAAATGGCAAAGATCAGAATCATAAAGAAAAATAATGACTGTAGCATGGAGTATGAAGTAGGTGATATTTGCGAGGTCACAGGTACCTGGTATGGCGGTGTTCACATCAACGGCCGTTCCGGAATCCCGGTTTCCCTTGATAAAGAAGAATATATGGAACTCAACACAGAACCGGAAGAACCTGACAGTGCAGAAAATGAAAATACATCAGAATCACCGGAACACGATATCCATACAGGCGACATTGTACAGCATTTCAAAAGAGAATGGGTATCCCCGGATACTTCCGAATATCTCTATAAAGTCCTTGCAGTAGCCCATCACACAGAAAATGGTGAGAAACTGATGATCTACCAGGCTCTCTACGCACCTTTCAAAATCTGCGCCAGACCCTATGATATGTTTATGAGTGAAGTGGACAGAGACAAATATCCGGATATTAAACAGAAGTACAGATTTGAAAAATATACTGAAAAATAGATGATTGATATTTTATGGAATTGCTATAGTAAAACAGGCACTTTTGCCTGTACAAAAACACTTTGTCGTTGTATAGTAATAACAAATAATAACAGCATACGTTTCCAGAGATTTTATGGGATTATCTGAAAAAATGTGCAGAAAGAACGGAAGGGAAGGAAATATGCAGAAGGTATTAGTAGTTGTAGATATGCAGAATGACTTCATCGACGGAGCTCTTGGAACAAAAGAGGCAGTTGCCATTGTACCTGGTGTAAAAGAGAAAATCAAAAACTTTGATGGAGTTGTTCTTTTTACCAGAGACACCCATGAGACTTACTATCTCGACACCCAGGAAGGAAAGAAACTTCCTGTACCGCATTGCATCCGTGACACTGAAGGATGGCAGATCAGAAGCGAATTAGATGCACTCAGAAAAACAGAACCCATTGACAAAGAAACTTTCGGTTCCACAACTCTGGCAGGAGAATTACAGATGTTAGATGAAGATCAGGGAATTGAAAGTATCACATTCGTAGGTTTATGCACAGACATCTGTGTTATTTCCAATGCACTTCTGGTTAAAGCATCTCTCCCGGAAGTTCCGATCATCGTAGATGCTAAATGCTGTGCAGGTGTAACACCGGAAAGCCATGAGAATGCACTGAAAGCAATGGAAGCATGCCAGATTCAGATTGACAGATAAATTGCGGAGTAGTTATTCGGCTATGAGCAAGCAGTAAAGCGGATGATTTGATCCGCCTGATAATTCAGATATGAGGAGTGACAAAATAATGAAGACAATTACACGAGACGAGGCATTTACATTATTAAAGAAATACAACAAGGATCCCTTCCACATTCAGCATGCCCTGACTGTAGAAGCAGTAATGAAATGGTACGCCAATGAGCTTGGCTATGGCGAAGATGCAGAATACTGGGGAATTGTAGGACTCCTCCACGACATCGACTTTGAACTATATCCAGAAGAACACTGCCTGAAAGCTCCGGAAATGCTCCGCGAAGCAGGCGTAGGCGAAGACGTGATCCATTCAGTTGTATCCCACGGCTACGGCATCACAGTAGGATGTGGCGCAACCATTGACGTAGCACCGGAACACGAAATGGAAAAAGTACTCTTTGCAGCAGACGAACTTACAGGACTTATCTGGGCAGCAGCACTTATGAGACCATCCAAAAGCACAAAAGACATGGAACTCAAATCCCTCAAGAAGAAATACAAGAGCAAAGGCTTCGCAGCAGGATGCTCCAGAGAAGTCATCGAGCGAGGAGCCGAACAACTCGGCTGGGAACTGCAGAAGCTGCTCACTATGACACTGCAGGCAATGGCAGACTGCGAGGATGAGATTAAGGCGGAGATGGATGCGGAAGAGTAATGGAATGTCTGATTTATTGACTTATTACCAGAAATGAATGATGGAATCAGAGAACCAGACTGTATGTAGGGGAAGAAACCTATGTGCAGTCTGGCTTTCTTTTTTATATGGAAGTTGATGAAAGAGAAAAGATATCAAAAAAGAAATATGCAACAGTTTTTGCGTATTATAGATAAGTGAATATAATAAAAAATGTCTGACGAAAATTGTTGCTGTTTATGTCAAAAAAATGTATAATATGTCACAAAGAAGTTAGATTTATCAGAAAAATTAAGGCATAAGAAACAAAACAGGTATTTTGCAGATAAAACAGGAGTGAAATCAGTGCTGGATGGCATTTGGTAGTGAATATATGGCAGATATAGATAAAACATTAAAATATTACAACGAAAATGCGCAGTCTTTTGCCTCTGGGACTGTTTCGGTAAAGTTTACAGAAGTGCAAGATAAATTTCTGGAGAAACTTAACCCAGATGAGTATATTCTTGACTTTGGCTGCGGTGCAGGTAGAGATACAAAGTACTTTCTGAGTCGTGGATATCAGGTAGATGCAGTTGATGGTTCAGAACAATTGTGTCGGATTGCAAGTGAATATACGGGAATCAAAGTCAGGCAGATGCTGTTTCAGGAATTGGATGAAAAAGAAAAATATGATGGCATATGGGCTTGTGCATCTATTCTCCATTTGCCGAAAAAACAACTGCGTGAAGTTTTGAAAAATATGTATGCAGCATTGAAATCGAAAGGATGGATTTATACCTCTTTCAAATACGGAGAATTTGAAGGTGAACGGAACGGAAGATATTTTACCGATTTTACGACAGATACATTTAAAGATTTCATACATGACATGCATGGCCTTAAAATAGAAGAACATTGGATCACAGGAGATGTCCGACCGGGAAGAGGTGAGGAAAAATGGCTGAATTTACTTCTGCAGAAAAAGTAAACATCGGGTATGAAAACGAATATTCCACAGATGCAATGACTGGCGGACCGGATAAAAGAAGACAGCTATATTATCAGCTGATACAGAGCATGAAAAAAGCAGAAAGCGTTGATATCATTGTCTCTTTTCTTATGGAATCCGGAGTGAGAATGTTGCTGAAAGAACTGGAACATACTTTAAAACGTGGAGCCAAAATCCGAATCCTGACAGGAAACTACCTTGGAATTACACAGCCATCAGCACTATATCTGATCAAAAGGAAACTTGGCAACAGAGCTGACCTTAGATTTTACTGTGAAAAAGGACGATCTTTTCACCCAAAGTCTTATATTTTCCATTATGCAGACTACAGCGAACTTTACATAGGATCATCTAATATTTCAAGAAGTGCACTGACTTTAGGAATAGAATGGAACTACCGTTTCAGCAGCAAAAAAGATCCGGAAAACTATGCTGAATTTTTTCATACATTTGAAGACCTGTTTGAAAACCATTCCATCATAATTGATGATAAAGAACTAAAAAGATATTCCCAGAACTGGCATCGTCCAGCAGTTACGAAAGATCTTGATAAATATGACTCTGAACAGGATACAGAAGATACCAAAATAAAACCAATGTATGAACCAAGAGGTGCGCAGATTGAAGCTCTTTGTGCATTGGAAGATACAAGAGCAGAAGGAGCAAAGAAAGCGCTTATTCACGCTGCAACAGGTATCGGAAAAACTTATCTGGCAGCATTTGATTCCAAAACATATGAAAAGGTTCTGTTTGTTGCACACAGAGAGGAAATCCTGAAACAGGCAGCAGAATCTTTCCGAAATGTAAGAAGTTCTGAGGATTATGGATTCTTTACAGGAGATGAGAAATGCACGGATAAATCCGTTATTTTTGCTTCAGTAGCAACACTTGGAAAAACAGAATACCTGAATGAAAAATACTTTGCACCAGATTATTTTAACTACGTGGTGATTGATGAATTCCATCATGCAGTTAATAATCAGTACAGAAAAATCATAGAATATTTCAAACAGCAATTTCTTCTTGGACTGACAGCAACCCCTGAGAGAATGGATGGCAAAAATATATATGAGATATGCGATTATAATGTGCCGTATGAGATTTCATTAAAAGATGGCATCAATAAAGGAATGCTGGTTCCATTTCATTATTATGGAATTTACGACGAAACTGACTACACAAAATTGCATGTGGTCAGAGGAAAATACGTAGAAGAAGAGTTGAATAAAACATACATAGGAAACGTTTACAGACATGATCTGATTTATAAATATTACTGTAAATATGGTTCAAAACAGGCATTAGGGTTCTGCTGTTCCAGAAAACATGCAGAAGAAATGGCAAAGGAATTCAGCAGAAGAGGAATCCCGTCGGCAGCAGTTTACAGCAATGCGGACGGAAAATTCTCCATGGACAGAACAGAAGCAATTGAGAAACTGGAAAGCAGAAAAATCAAAGTCATCTTTTCTGTGGATATGTTCAATGAAGGCGTAGATATTCCGTCAGTAGACATGGTAATGTTCCTCCGTCCGACAGAATCTCCAGTTGTATTTCTGCAGCAGCTTGGAAGAGGTTTACGGAGAAGTAAAGGAAAAGAATATCTCAATGTTCTGGACTTTATTGGCAATTACGAAAAAGCAGGAAGAGTCAGATACTTACTGACAGGAAAAAATAAAGTAGAGAAACAAGCTTATTCTCCGGCAGATAAAACGAATTATCCTGATGATTGTTTTGTTGACTTTGATATGAAACTAATTGATCTGTTTGCAGAAATGGACAAGAAACAACAACCACTTAAAGATCAGATAAAAAAAGAATATTTCAGAGTAAAAGAATTACTTGGCAAACAGCCATCCAGAATGGATTTATTTACATATATGGATGATGACGTTTATCAGAAGGCAATTGCACGCTCAAGTGAGAATTCATTTAAAAAGTATCTGGAATATCTGAATGAATTAAATGAACTTACAGATGAACAAAAAAGTTTTTGCCAGGGAATAGGAAAAGAATTCATAAAATTACTGGAAAATACCAATATGACCAAAGTATATAAAATGCCAGTACTGATGGCTTTCTATAATCATGGTGACATAAGAATGGAAGTAACAGAAACAGAACTTCTGGCAAGTTGGAAAGAATTCTTCTCTACAGGAACAAACTGGAAAGATCTGGATACAGGGATTACATATGAGCAGTATTGCAAAACTTCGGATAAAGATCATATTAAAAGAATTATTAAGATGCCGGTGAACTTCTTAGTGAAATCAGGAAAAGGATTCTTTGTGAAAAAGGAAGGGTCAGCGCTGGCATTAAGGGATGAAATGAAAGGAATCATAAAGAATCCAGTATTAGCAGAGCAGATGAAAGATGTAATTGAGTATAGGACAATGGATTATTATCAGAGACGATATAAAGAACAAATGACAGCTTTTTTACAGTGATGGAGAGATGCGTATGGAAGCAGAAAATTATGTATATAAAAAAGAGATAGATTGGTCTACATTAATGGAAGGATTCACATTGCCATTGGATAACCAAGTAATCTTTTTACACAATATGGAAAACTTTTTGCAACGTGGAGAGTCTAAAATTATTCATTTTTTCATGAATGGAAAAACGTATGATGCGAAAATAGTTAATGTAAATAATTCGGTAGAAAAGAGAAAAAAAGATGCATATCAAATCAGATATACAAGAAATGGCGAATTGGCACAGGCGTTACAGCAATACTTTTTCAAAAGTATGAGTTATATAAAGACAATTCGTGAAAGCAGAGATCCGAAAGACAGGAGCTATATAAAAGTGCCGGAAGGATTAAAAGAATATCTCGCTATTTATACGACTGAATATGAGGATACTTTTTTACTTGAACCAATTGCACAGGACGATTTTCAGGTTATGAAAAGAGCTATTCAAGGAATGCGGGAACGTTCTGTAGAGAATGAAATAGAATATGAACTTGAAGATGAAAATAGTGGTGTAGAAAAGAGATTACAGATTGTCAAGATTCGTAAATTGAACAGAAAAATAGGCGAAAATCTGAAACTGTTATATGGATACCGTTGCCAAATATGCGGTCAGATAACTGGTGAAAAATATGGTTCGCATATAGCGGAGGCACATCATATTGATTATTTTGTTAATAGTTTGAATAATGATGCGAATAATCAAATGATTGTTTGTCCAAACCATCATAGTGTTATACATGATGCAAATCCGGTATTTAATCGGAAGAGAATGATATATAGATTTGCTAATGGAATAGAAGAAAAAATTAAAGTTAATAAACATTTGATGTAATTTAAATAAAAAATGAAGAGAATAAGCAAGTAATGGAATGATGGGTGACAGATATATTGCTGTTTGATAAAGTTGTATGAGTAATTAAATTAGAATGATATGGTATTGAAAAAACAGAAAATAATACAAAAAATATTGATATTTATGAGGAAATATAATGGAGATTAAAGAAATTATTGAAAAAATTCCTGATATTAAAGTACTTTCAGGTCCTTTTCAAGGTGGACAGAAAGAAGTATATAAATGTGAAATTAATGGTAAAGAAAATGCGTTAAAATTCATTAAATCGACTGTAGCTGGAGATGAAGGAGAAATACGATGCGAACGAGAAATAAATACTTTATCAATGTGTAATTCAAAACATTTAATTAAATTGGGAGAAATTCCCTATACAGAGGTGTCTGAAGGAAGTAATCATATTGTTTATTATTCCGAAGAATGGGTACAAGGATATGAATTATATTCATTGTTGTCTGGAAATAAGTTGTTAACTGAAGCATTTGCAAAAAAGTTAGCGATAGAAATATCCTTTGCTATAGAAGAATTATGGAAACATAATAAAATTCATAGAGATATTAAACCCTTAAACATAATGTATGATGAATGTAATGATAGATTTGTTCTTTTGGATTTAGGAATGGTTTTTGATTCTGCAGAAGATGCATTAACAAGATATGGTTGTATACCTGGAACGGTGGGCTATTTTTCACCAGAACAATTTGATTTATCTAGAAAGAATGATCTTGATTTCAGGTCAGATCTTTTTTGCTTGGGTATTGTTCTTTATCAAATGTTAACGGGAATTCATCCATTTATAAAAAAGGGCGATACGAATCAAGATGTGTTCACAAAAATAAAAACATTGACACCACCATCAATCAGGGAATATCGATCAGATATATCCATGGAATTTGAAAAAGTAATTTTTCGTTTATTAAGAAAAAGACCAAGTGAAAGATATAGAAACACAAAACTTCTAAGAGATGCAATTACAGGAGGACAATAATTATATGGGATTATTAGCTCAGCATGCTTATGGTAAATCAAAAAAAATAAGTGTTGGTTTAGAAAATAAATTTTTGAATGGTGTGATTTTAAGCCCAAAGGCTGAAAAACCAGAAAAATTAAAGGAGTTCATTGATGAATTAAATTCTCTGGATATAGCAGTTTACTTTGATCCACAATTTTATATGTGCGCATTTGAGGGAAGTATATCTCTGGGTAAATTGGAAAGTTACGATTTTTGGCGTGATAATGAGATTACAAAGAAGTATCTTTCAGTTCCTCAAAATGTACGGGGAGTTGTAACTAGATATGTTGATTATCAAACGGAAGTGGATTTGAAAAATATTGTTTCACCTAATGTGTTTTTTGAAAGTTTTGATAGTAGAATGAGTCAAATATCGTTATCTTTAGCAAATGAAAGTATTTCTATGTGTGGTGATAAGGAATTATACATTAGTTTATGTATTAATGAAGCTGCTTTTTCAAATTTTAATGATGAATGTGAATTTTTAGATATAATAAGTTTATTTGAGGTAAAGGGATTTTATATCATTATTGAACGGAATACTAATGAAAATCCTAATATAATTGAATCTGAAAAAATGGCTAATATAATGTATTTTTTATATAATTTAGCTGAGATAAATGGATTTGATGTTATTTTGGGTTATAGTGATTATGTTGGCTTACCCTTTTATACATCAGGCATTAAACATATTGCTACAGGGTGGTATGAAAATACTAGAAAATTTGATCGTAATAATTTTTATCAAAAAGATGGCATGCGTAGACCAAATAAAAGATACTACTCAAATAAATTACTTAATTCCATTCTATTGATTCCTGAATTACAAATGATACAAGAAAAAAATTTATTAGGTTCTGTATTGTCGCAGACACAATATGATCATTACATGTACAATGATTTGGCAGGTTCTCTATGGACAGATAGTTATAGTTGTTTATCTAGATGGGAAGCTGAGAATCAGATATTAAAGGCAATTGATCAGCAACGAACGATATATAAAAAAATTGAATTTATGAAGCAAAAAATATATGATGCTAAGTATATATATAGCTTTTTGCCGGAAGATTATTTTGATGTAAAATCCAAATCTACGCATTTAGATATGTGGATGGTTGGATTACATGAATTTGAGCAGAAGATTGAGGAAATATAAATGAATGAAGCAGAATTTGGAAATTCGTTTGAAAAATATATAAAATCTAATCCATCATATTTTTTTACATATGATATGATATATAAAGAGGTTGAATCATTCCAGGGAATTCCAGATTATTTAGGAATTATTATGTCTCATTTATATCATGGAAGCGAGAAAACTATGCAAATTCCCATAAATCGTTGGCATACAATATCAATTATATTGGCTTTTATGAAAAAAAAACAGTTTCGTACACCAAATTATATCATTCAAAATACAGGATTGAGTCAAAATATAATTATAAGAGACCTTAACTTTTTATGTCGACTTGGAATTTGTGAAAAAAATAATGTAGGAAATTATAGATTTGTTGAGGACTTTGAAATGCCAATTGCACATATACATTCTTTTGAATTGAAAATGAGCAATTGGAAAAGAGCACTATTTCAGGCGATACGATATAAAACTTTTTCAGAATATACCTCAATTGTTATGCCGTTTGAAAAAGAACAGATTTTGTTACAGAATATTGATTCTTTTAAAGAGCGTAATATAGGGGTTTTACTATTTGATGCATATAGTTGTGAAACAAAAATGCTTTATCGAGCAAAAAAAAATTCAACAATATCATTACAGCATCTTTATTATATGAGCGGTAAGATACTGTTGAAATATCATTCCGATTTACAAGTAAGTTCAAACATACGGATTGAAAATTGAGTTGTGTAAAGGATGTGGTATAAGTGGATAATATATATTTAAATCTTATAGATAAAATGAGCGTTGGACAACCGTATCTTTTTTTAGGTCAGGAATTTTTGAAAAATGAGATACTGACTGATTTGTATCAAAAAATTTCGTTAAAGTTCAATTTATCTAATGATGGAACTAGCAATATTTATTTGGAATTAGATGACGAAAATCGAGATATAGAAAAATGTTTATCATGGATTCAGACGGAAGTTGATTATATATCAATACCTGATTATATTAGAAAAATAGCACATGTAAAATGGAACGGTGTTATTACATCGGCGGTGGAATATTTTATTGAAACAATTTTTCAATTAGAGAGAAGAGATATTCAACCAGTTTATAGATATAGTTCTGAGTTACCTTACAATTTTAAAAGTAAGCAAACACTTCATTTATCATATTTATACGGGTGCTTAAATCAAATTCAAAAAGAATATCGTCCACCGCTTTCGGTATTTGATTTGCCATTATATAAAAATAATGCTGACTCATTACTCAACCAAATTAATAAAGAATTTCTTACACCTTTGGGATGTTTGATTGTTGAGGGATATAATTTTTCAAATGATTGGGTAACTGATGAAAAATTTTTTAGTATTTGCAGTAAATTAGGTGAAGAACAAGTTTACTATTTTGGATTTCGAGATGAATATTTGGAGAATAGGTATATTCGTCGCTTGGTTGATAAAAAAATTATTATACCATTTGAAATATCATTAGCAGAATTTATTGAAGAATGTGAAGAGCGTGATTTACTGATTGAAAATGAAGATGTTTTATCAGATGATATTATCATTTCTGTTAATAATAAAAGATGCAAATTAACAAAAAGTAAATATAATAAAATTTCAAGATCATGTGAAATATTGGATGATTTTTCGCTTGATATTGAAGACTATGATGAAGTTGAAAAAACTGCTCTATTTAGTGATTTTTTGTATAATTCTTCTATTAAACCTGTTTGGTATGCATATAAATATGGTATGAATATTGAACGTGAGTTTGAACTAGAGGCATATAGTAAAATTAGCACTTTGCTTCAGAAAGGAGGATTATCACAGAAGCCGATTATCATCTATGGACAAACGGGAACAGGAAAATCAGTTTCTATGGCGAATTTGGCATATAAGATTAAAAAAAATAATAAGTATCCGGTTTTGTATATAGATGGAAGAGTGAGCGAAGTAAAATATACAGACATATTAGAGTTTTGTGAATGGTGTGATGATACAAAAATAGTCATATTTTGGGATGCATCAACGCATGGAAAAGAATATGGAAAGTACAAAGAACTGAATGACTATTTAGCATCTAAAGGGAAAAAAGCAGTAATTGTTGGGACGTCTTATAGTATAGATGAAAAGATAAAAACTACTTTTAATGCAGAATTCATTGAAGCACCTGTAAAAATAGAAAAAGAAGAAATTTCTCGCTTCCATATAATATATAAGAAATTTATGGAACATGATTTAAGCTTGTTATGGCATGAAGAATATGATAACAACTTTTTAGTTTCACTGTATCGTCTAATGCCGAATTCGAATTATAGTATTAGAAAAAGACTTTTAAATGAATTGGATGTTGAGACCGTTGATTTAAGTACAATTGTTGTGTTGAAAGAATCTGAAACTACAATGATGAAATTATTACGTAAATGTGGCATACCGATTTTTTCGCAAAAAGAACGGAGAGAAAATTGTACAGTTAATATTAAAAATATAATTAGAATTGTATCTGTCATTGGACAATTTGGTATATCAATTCCATTTGATATTGTATTTCGGATGTTAGAAGGTGAAATTTCCTATCGTGTTGGTGTACTTTTGGAAAAGATAGATTTTTTGCATGTGGAAACAGATATTAATGGAGAAATTAGTATTTTTCCGAGGACAAGTTTAGAGGCACGGATTGTGGCTAATTCATCATATGTAAATGTAGAAGAACGTGTGTCTTTAATTCGAGAAATAATTGAATTGGTATCAAGAAAAGAACTCCGTTTTTTGGTTGAACTTTTGAAAGCAATAGGACCAAATGGTGATGATGACACCAAAATATATGCTCCATTTTATCCTCAGTTAGCATCATCTGTTGGTGAGTTACGAGATAAGAAAGGGGTATATAATGCGGCCAGTATTTTACAGGAAACGTCTTATATTAGAGAATATTTTAAGGATTCTTCAATTGAAATTAAGCAAAAGTATATAGATAAATTAAAAGACTCTCAGAAACTATTAGAAGAGGAAATAAAAAGATTAGAAGCAAGGAAAGCAGAAACGGGTGTAAGAAATATATATGGTAAGATGTTGATAGAATTGTCTTCAAACATTGGAGCAGAATTAAAATTTTACTGTGAAAGTAAAGCATCAGTAAAAACAATAAAACAAACATATAAGATGCTTGATAAATATTTAAGCCGTGCAATGATTTATTCGCCAGATCCATATTATCCTATAGATATTTGGGCATGGGCAATTGATGAGATTTTACAATTGGATAATATAGATGAGGATGAAAAAATAGAATTGACAGGAAAAATCGTTTCTTTATTTGAAAAAGTTTCAACTGAGAATCCAGAGGTGTTATATAGAACAGATTATAATAGAAGAATAGTATCTATTGAATCATTAGAGAATAATCAGGATTTAAAAGAAGAAGCATTTGAAAGATTGCTTGAAATGAAATCGGATGTAGGAATTTATTTGAGGGCGAGAAAATACATTAAAGACATTTCATTTTCCGCTAAACTATCGGAAAAAGATATACAGAATGTTAAAAATGCAATTCAATACATTCAAAATGAAAAATTTAGTGAAATTGTCAATACAAGTACAAAACTTCTTTTTATGCTATTTCGATTAAATTGGGTAGCCGTAACAAGGGAAGGGTTATTTTTTTCTGAAAAGAGGATACTTCCGTTTTCAAGAGAGCAGTGGAATATTTTATATAATATTCTAAAAAGAATTACTGAATTGTCAGATGATATTTCGGCACCTATAGCATATTTGCTTGGAATTTGTGAATTTCATTTAGGAATAGACCTTACAGCTGGATCTGAACGATTGAAAAACATTACAGATTCAATGGCAACGCGACGTCCTATATTATATTATATTGCTAGCGATACGAATCAAGTTGATTTACCAAGAGCATATAGTGGCGAATTCAAGTATGCAGATAAGGAAAAAGGTCGTTCTACATTTTATATCAGAGATTTAAGGAAAAATGTATATTATTATAATCGTGAATTTATTAACCGTGGAGCGGAAAAAGATGAAAAATTTAACAATATTCATTTAGGTTTTAGTTTCATGGGATTAAGAATCTCTGATATTGAATAAGGGAGATACTTATGAAAAATCAAATTACTATACAAATGATTGAGGCAGAGATTTCTGAAATAAATGGAGCGATTGCATTATTAAATCCGGAATTTATCTATTTTAAGGATACACAGCAAATATTACGGTCTGATAAAACAGAGGCGGCATATTTTAATAATATTGATTATTATTATGTATTATTTATTGAACGCAATGATATTTTCTCGAAGTTCATAGAAGAAAAAATTTTGTTATATGAATTAGATTATAAAAGTGTGATGGGTTATTTACAGATATTTCATGATTTAAGAACTTACAAAAGTCATAGGATTGATATGAACTTACAACGTGGAAAGAATATTGTAAAGCATGTGAAGAAATGGTATTTTGACCATGTTGGTACACAAAATCCATCTGTAGAAGAAAAAATTTCATGTATTCCTATATTGGATGGAATGGCATATTTGATTTTGACTAATATACATAAATGTTTGGAGAAGATTAATAAAGATTCTCGAAAGATTTCGCTTATTTCTGAAATGGAATTAGTTCAAAAAAAGTATTTACCAGATTATATTATTATGGAAGCGGCTGGAAAAGTAATAAAAAATATGCAAATTCAAGTTGATACATATAAGTTTGTTAAAAAGTTTGGAGCACAAATCAAGAAAAAAATGGAAAATCGTATAAGTACTAATAAAGAAGAAAGAGATGAAATTTTAAAATTATGTATTGAAAATGTGTTAATGGAAAATAAAATTGGATTATGTCCATTAAGTTATAATCAAATCGAGGAGGTTTATCAGGGTAGAACACAAAAAGAACTAGGAGATTTAAAGAAAAGAGCTATACAGATTAGTGATGCTAATATGTTTTTAACTGCTGAAAATATACTCCAAATACTTCTCAAAGAAAATCCATTGGATTAAAGAAGCGTAAATATTGCTTTTACTTGTCATTATAAAATGTGCTTTTAGAAAGACTTTAGGTGACTAACTGTGTGTCTGGTTAAGGCTATAGATATGTAAGAACGATGGGTGGAAAAATATCAAATTAAATTCCAAAACATGGGTACTAGAAAGCAAAAATCTCTGCATTTTAGTACTGCAAGGGTTTGATCGTAAATTGTTACTGACCTCATGAGCTGTCGCTGACTTGTTCGCATGAACTGTCATCTGTTTGCTTAACTTTCTGTCATCAGCCCTTGCAGGGCTGCCGCCTGAATCCAGGCGGCAATAAGTTTTACGTTGCTATGGTTCCTGGCATCTCATGCTCTGAATAATCCGGGGTCCGTGGTTCTTCCGCAATTATCCGTTTTGGCTCTTTTAGCATGATCAGATATATAGTATAATGTTTGTATTAGGATGTATGAGGAGAATTATTTATGGCAAAGTCTAATAATACATTATGCTTAGATAAATTTTACCCGGAAAAGGATTTGATGATAACAGATATTGATCAGCAAAGTGATAAAATTATAATTCAGATGAAATCAACTTCAAGTAGCTGTAAATGTCCAAAGTGTAATCGTATAACACAAAAATATCATGGAACATATACTCGTAAAGTACAGGATTTACCTATTTTAGGAAAAAATGTTCAACTTGAAATTTGTTCACATGAGTATGCATGTTTGAATGACGAATGTGAGGTTATTTCTATTGCTGAGACTTTTGATGGATTCCTTAATAATTATAGTCGTATGACAGAAAGATGTGTTGATTTTATCTGTACATTGGCTCTTGAAACCAGTTGTGAAGGCTGTGCCCGTGTCTGCCGCACATTAGGGATAAAAACTAGTGGTGATACCGTAATACGATTACTTTTAAAAAGATATGAATCTCTTCCCCAACCGGAAGTTAGTGATGTAATAGGTGTGGATGATTTTGCATATAAAAAGCGCCATACATATGGAACTATCATAGTAAATGAAAAAACGCACGAGCCTATAACATTGTTGAATGGAAGAAATGGGGATACATTGCGGGAATGGCTTAAGAATAATAAAAATGTTAAAGTGGTTACAAGAGATAGGGCAAGTGCATATGCGAAAGTAATATCAGAAGAATTACCCGATGCAATGCAGGTGGCAGACCGATTTCATTTACATCAGAATCTACTGGAAACAATAAAAAAAGCTCTGAATCAAGAAATCCCTGCAACAATAAGTATCCCACACAATGATACATCTATCGATGCAGAAGAACATTGTAAAAAAAATTGCATCTGATGTGGATAATTATGCTGCTTTTTCAGAAAAACGTTATCAAATGATCTGCCAAATACAAAATTTTTTAAAAGAAGGCTGTAGTTACCGTGAAATTGCCAAACGTATGGGAATAGGTCGCAACACAATTGCAAAATATCGTAAAGGTGATCCAAAAGAATTAAGTATGTATGGAATTCATCAAAGCAAACTTGATCCATTTCATGATTTTATTATAGATTGTCTTAAAGAAGGATGGAGTAAAAGCAAAACTGTAAAGGCAATATACGAAAAAGGATATTCTGGATCCAAAAGCAATGCTTTTGATTATTTGTGCAAAATAGAGCAAAAAGAAAATAAATGTTTTGAGCTACAGCCATATGTCAGAACAATGACAGAGTGTTTAAAATACAAAACTGGCAGTAAGGGAAAAGATAAAGATTATATTACACGAGAAGGTGTGTTTAGGTACATGTGGATGAATACTGAACTTTCAGATAATCATAAGGAATATATTTATGAAAAGTATCCAAATATTTGGGAACTTCAATGCTGCATAAGAGAGTTTAGAAATATTTTTAAAAATCATAATGTGCCAATGCTCTATTTATTTGTTGAAAAATATAGTAAAAGTCTTCTTAAACCCTTAAGAAGTTTTGCTGAGGGATTAAAAAGAGATATAGATGCAGTTGAAAATGCTGTAGCATATGATTACAGTAATGGATTTGTGGAAGGAACTAATAGCAGATTAAAAATGATAAAACGTACAATGTATGGAAGATGTGGCAGGCAGTTGCTTGAAGCAAAGTTGAGGTACATGGGATATAACAATAATAACGGATAATTGCGGAAGAACCTTTTTAGGAAACCACCATTCCGGTAAAGGAAACCTTTATCATAAATCCTTTAGAATGTAATCATGCACCAGCTGGTGTAAATTCATTCAAAGGAGATCTTGATCATGACCAAGTATCGAGAGATTCTCAGGCTAAAAAGTCTGGGGCTCAGTCAGCAGAGCATTGCCGACAGCTGCAATGTTTCCAAGAAAACGGTCAATCGCGTTTTGAAGCGTGCAAAGGAATTAGATATTTCCTGGCCGCTTGATAAAAGCGACACCGATGCTGTTCTTGCAGAAAAGTTTTTTCCTTCTGCAAAGCAAGTCAGATCCAGTAAAAGGATGCCTGACTACGATCATGTCCACAAAGAACTACTCCGCAACGGAGTCAGCAAGAAACTTTTGTGGACAGAATACATGGAGGACTGCCGTGCAAATGGCGAAGAACCACTCATGTATTCCCAGTTCTGTTATCACATCCAGCAGGATGAGCAGAAACGGCGTGCTACCATGCATATCAACCGTAAACCCGGCGAACAGGTTGAAGTAGATTGGGCAGGTGATCCCGCAACAATCATTGATCCTGATACCGGAGAAATCATTAAAGCCTACATATTTGTTGGTGTGATGACTTACAGCCAGTATGCATATGTGGAAGCATTTCTGGATATGAAACAGAGATCATGGATCAATGCACATATTCATATGTACGAATATTTTGGCGGTGTTGCCAGAATTCTCGTACCGGATAATTGTAAAACTGCAGTTATCCACAATGGTGGTTTTAAAGACCAGCAGGTCAATGAAACTTATCAGGAGATGGCCGAACACTATGGCACCGCCATTATCCCGGCACGTGTCAGGGCTCCCAAAGATAAGCCGAATGCTGAGGGAACAGTAGGAAATATTTCTACCTGGATCACAGCTGCGCTTCGGGATGAACAGTTCTTCTCCCTTGCCGAATTGAATCAGGCAATCAGAGATAAGCTGGAACTGTTCAACCAAAGGCTCTTTCAGAAAAAAGAGGGTAGTCGGCGAAGCTTATTTCTTGGGGAAGAAAAACCATTGCTGGCACCATTACCTGCTACCCGTTTTGAACTGAGCGACTGGAAAACAGCCACTGTCCAGTTCAATTATCACATATCTGTGGACGGAATGCTATACTCCGTTCCATATGAATATATCAAAAAGAAAGTTGACGTAAGGGTAACATGTCTGTCCTGTTGGGTTATAAACCACCTATTCCGGCAGGCGTCCCTCATACATAATGCTCAATTCACCATATACCTGCGCCCAGTTACGGATCGTCGTTGTCCATTTTTTCGTTGCCTCAAAGGTGGCAAGATACAGCGCTTCAAGCAGGGCTGTATCACTTGGAAAAACGCTTCTCTGGCGGTTCAGCTTACGGTAAGTGGAATTCAGGGATTCAATGGCATTTGTTGTATAGATCACCTTTCGGACGGTTGCTGAAAACTTGAAAATAGGGGAGATGGCATCCCAGTTATCCTTCCAGCGTTTCATAGAATTCGGATATTTTGGAGTCCATTTTTCTGTCACCCTGTCTAACGCGGCCAGAGCCTTCTTTTCATCCGCAGCCTGGTAAATCGTTTTCAGATCTGTGGCAAATGCCTTTCTGTCTTTATCTGGAACGTATTTTAAGGTGTTGCGCACCTGATGCACGATACAACGCTGATACTCCGTTTTCGGGAAAGCAGCAGCAATCGCTTCTTTTATTCCAGTAAGTCCATCCGCACAAATGATCAAAACATCTTTCACGCCTCGGTTTTTCAATTCATTCATGACCGAAAGCCAGTATTTCGCACTTTCATTATCACCGACCGAAATGCTAAGGACCTCTTTTTTCCCTTCCATGTTGATACCAAGATCACATAAGCAGCAAGCTTACGGATCACACCATTATCGCGGACAGAGTAATGGATCGCATCGATGTAGAGGATCGGATATACCTCATCTAACGGGCGGTTCTGCCAGTCTTCGATCTGGGGCAGGATTTTGTCTGTTACATCTGAGATAAAGCCTTCGGATGTCTCAAATCCATAAATATCCTCAATCGTTTCTGAAATCTGTCTGGTAGTCATTCCTTTCGCATACATAGAAAAAATCTTTTGATCAATATCGGAGATATCTTTTTGACGCTTTTTTACGATCTGCGGTTCAAACGTAGATTTACGATCCTGAGGGACATCGATCTCCATAGATCCATAACTGCTGTTGACTCTTTTTCGCTTATAACCATTTCTGTAGTCGTCATTATCTGAGCGTTCTGATTTTTCGTAGCCAAGATGATCATCCATTTCAGCCTCCATCATTTCTTTGATTGTTCCACCCAGAAGATCTTTCAATGCATCCTGAATATCTTCAGCAGTTTGAATATCGTACTCTTCAAGGAGCTGGTGGATGATATTTCTTTTTCCTTCTGTCATTTGTACTCGATGTACCGGTTTCTTTTGTCTTGCCATAATAAAAGGCTCTCCTATGATTTTTTATTTTATCATAGAAGAACCTCTATTTGCTAATTTACAGAAAAAGTTTCACACACTCAGTCAGGCTCTTGTTGGATTAAAAAATATTTCATATTGGACTATTTTAATTGGCTATATGTAACCCCCTTTCTAAATGCTTCCATAGCAAAATCTTTATCGATAGCTTCCATGTCCATAAAAATCCGATCTAAAAGTGTTTGCTCGTATGGGAGAAGATTTTCTCGTAATTTGAAATATTTCTTGTTGAATTCTTCAATGCGTCTTTTACATTCCGGGGATTCTACGTAGTCTCCCATAATGTCATCAATAAATGGATTTAAATTATCATGTTCAAAAATATTCATGATGCCTCCTATGATATTATGCAAATTAATGAGATTCCAAAAGTAAGGTATAATTTGCATTATCAGAGGAGTCACGTTCACGAGAGAGTCGTAAATATGTTTTTCTAATCCGATAAGAGTAAGTACAGAATTTGGCAATTCTACCCGGTGGTCTAACACAGTTTATTGTAAGTACTGGATTGTAGGCAATTGCAGCTGATAGAAGTTTGGGCTCGGTGTAGTAGAAGATAAGGTCTTTTAAAAACTGTTTAAAATCTTCTATCATATCATGAATAAGATGAAACATTTCTTCATAGGCTTCCTGTATTTCCTGCATACGCGCGGCAATGGAAGCGCCGATAAGCTGTGTTGTTAATCCACTGATTCCAGTAAATAGTTCCAGAATTCTACTTGATATTTTCTTTGGTGGAGAAACAAATTCTTCTATCGCTGATTCATTCATTGCCGCTGATTCTTCAAGGAACATGGAAGGAACATTATTTGAAATGGCATCTGCAGTTTTGAATATATCTTCCTGGCTTACAGAAGAGCCATAAACATTTGAGAATGCTGAAGTAGCGATAGATTCAATAAGAGAGTTGTCGATTATATCGGATGTCATATTACAAACTGTTATTGCACTTTCTATTGGTTCAGCATAAATAGAAGCGGCGGTTGAACTCATGTCAGAAAGAGCCGCTGACATATTTGTAACATTTACCGTTTGGCTGACGATATTGTTAGCAGTTATAATATCTTCCAATCCATTTATGTGAGAAGTAAGAATATTTGGAGCAATTGCATCATACATATCCTGACTCAAAATTTCACCACCTTTCTCAGATATATTTTTATAAAATTATTATACACTACTACATATAGCACTTCAAGTAAAAAAAATACAATATATAGTTTGACTGTTGGAACTGTAGTAAAGCCTTATGAACAGAAAAGGACACAGCGTAAACTTATATAAAAGTAAGACGCTGGCCCTCGTGAGTTAGGCTGCTTGAAACATTTTCATCATTTGCAATTCAAATGGCTCATATTCGATGGGACCATATAGCAACCATTTTTCATAGTATGCGTAAAGGTATATGGAAGCTTTATCGGATACGTCAAAAATTACTGCAACGTCACAAGGACATTGGCATTTAGCGAGACTAATAAGTGGCGGTGGGGCAATGCTATATTTGGCAAAAAAATTGGCCTCTGCTTCTTTTTCTTCATCAGAAAGATTATTACACTCGAAATGTCCGAGATATATGTGACCGATTTCATGAAAAATAGTCCATCGCTGTCGTTTCTTGTTATTGAAGTTATTATAAAAGATAAACCAACGATACATCCCGGTATCAGGCATCTTTCTTAATATAGAGAAACCATCGGAGCTAAATTCCATAGCTAATCGGAGCTGATGATCTGTTAGAGATGAATATGGAACAAGTATGTAATATAATTTCCGGGCAATCTCATAGCAGTCAATAGGATAAGATACAATTTCGCATTCTTCATACATGAAAAGAACTTCTTTCTTTATCTGGTTGTATCTGTTGATAGTTAAAAACAAATAAAATCATCCTTCCTGGTCATCTGACTCAAAAAGTGCGTTTACCAACTCTGTTTTTTGTTTTCTTGTCATATATTGCGCATTACGAGCAATCAATCTATGAATCTGATAGTATTCACTATTGAAATCTTTTTTTTCTTCTGTACCTAATAAGTAATCAGAAGTAGTGTGCAGCGCATTTGCGATATTGGCGATAACCGGTCCCTTAGGGGTTCGGTTTCCACTGATATATCGTGACAAGGATACTTCTGTAATACCAACTCTGTCAGCAAGCTCTCTTTGCGTCAATCCGCTTTGTTTCAATAAATCGGCAATTCTACCTCCTAAGTTATTTTCATTCATTATAGTTTACCTCTTTCTAAATATGGATTTGCATATGCTTTGCATGGCTCTTTCTGCTCTGCGTCTTTTGCATTTTGCAGTGTATGGCTTACTTCTTTTAAGGTGGGCTTGAGTTCTTTCATATCATATATAGTGTGGGCATCATGCCAAAAGATATTTTTATTATACATAGCCCCAGTATTTTTATTCAGCTTCAACTGATTGTTGCATTAATGACTGGCTCTATCTAGTCCTGCTCTTTAGCAATTGCGCAAATACTCTTGCTTTGTCATTTTATTATTTGATAATTATTTAATTTGATTCAATTAGAATTGCCTATTTATTTACCAAAAGTATAACAAAACTTACCAAATGTGTCAATAACAAAAATGAATGGAAAGTAATAAAATATCATAAAAGTCTAAAAATAAAGGAAAAAATAAGAATGAAAGAAAAAATAAATGGTAAAATTGGCATTGACAACTTTCCATTTGTTTAATATAATACATGTAAACTTACTGAAAGGAGGAAATGACATGAATGTTCATATGATTAGAGTAAAACATATTGAGACCAATTTTCGTCAGAAGAACTTGAACAATGCTTTTGGAATTACAGAGAAAGTAATGTGTCATAAAGAATGTAGCGAAGAGAATAATTTCAAAGCGATAGAGATGCTAACTCTGGTTGACGAATTAGACTTATTGTTCGCCGAGTTCAATGCTATTTTTAATTTCAATTTACCAAATGTTTAATAAAAATAGAAAAAAACAAACAAATGGAAATTAACAATGGAAGAAAAAGGAATGGAATCAACCAACCGCCCTGGAAAGCTAATGGAAGATACACATTCCAAATTCAATTAGAAAAAGTATACCATAATTATTCTGGAAAGAAAAGAAAATTTTTACAAAGATGTTGTATGTAAAAGAAACTAAATATATGATTCCCGGAAAATAAAGGAGAAAGGATGCGCTATATGAAAAAATATGTATCAGATTATTTGAACAAAGGAGTAAAAGGTCATTCTAATTATAGATTTGTGGATGTAATTGTGAATGATGATAATTCGTTATTTATTGATCCAATATTGATTGAAATTTCAGAAGATCAGTGGAGTAAAGAGGCTAAGATATTAATTCAATCGTTCTTTGACGCTTTTTTCGAAGCATATAGTCAAAAGAATGAAATAAAAAAGACAGAGTTACTGTCCCATGCTGGAGAGCAAAATGGAACGCGTTTTGGTTATGGAAGAGGAGATAATGGTAAGGGCAATACAGCTGAAGGACTCCTTAATATTTTTGCTCCTTTAGAAAATCTTATACAGGAAATACCTACTATGGAGAAACCTGAAGATTTACCACTTTTGATTCCTGGCTTTGCGGAAGATGGACTTTCGGATTTACTGACTAATATTTTACATGCTCAGTTGAATGCATTTACAATGCAACAAATACATAAATATGGACTGAAAAGTAACGGAAATGCACGTTTTTGGAGTTGGGATAAGGAAAAAGTTTGTTGGGTTCAAGTAGAAAAGCCATCATTCTATATTGATGGTCAAGAGTTATTACTTGTCCCTAAGCAGATTGTTAGAAAAAAATATCTGTTCAGTACAAGTCAGTATTTTAGCAGGATCATATTGGAACGTATACGCGAAAATGGTGGATATATGGATGGGGACAAGCCTATTTCTAAGAAAGAAATCATAAAGGCAAAACGTTTTTCTGGAGAGCATTGGCAATATGATGAATCTGTTTCATATACAAAAAAGAACAATGATGCACTTGATGAGTATCATAAAAAGTTGCCGATATTTTATTTTGAAAACGGAAATTCTATGCAGGATGATAAATTGGATGAATTGATTTATGGATATTCTGTTTCATAAACGGTGAGGAATATCAAGGGTCTGACAACCTAATCAACAAATAAATAAAATAATCAATTAGTAAAAGATTTTTTTTAAATTCTATAAATTGCCAAATGACATAACCAAATAGTTTTTAAGAAATTTTTCACGGTAATAGTTATTATATTATTGCAACCTAACATACAGAGATAATCGGAGACTGTTTGGGAAAAGGTGATTTATAATATGGATTCAAAATTAAATAATGATTGATATGTAAGAGCATAGCTTTTTACATAGAAAAAGCCAGAGATTAACTCTGACTAATTCCCTTGCCAAAGAAGGTCTTTGGATTTATTTTTTCGCAGACTAATAATAACAAAGAATGCCTTCTTCTGCAAGGAGATTTTGTAAAGGGAGGTATTGGAATATGGCAGTACACCATGGCGGTAAAGTTGGTAGTGCAGCTAAGAAGTTAGCTAGTAAATCAACCAGCAAGAGCACCAAGAGTAAGGCTGGAAAGACAATGGCTAATCACAAAGCAAAATACCATTAATTTAAATAATCAATAATCACAGACCTGAGCATGTCTTAAAAAGGCTCTGTTTTTAAAACATTGGGGTCAGACCGCAATGTGGTCAACCTAGCGTCAACTTAGGGGCATATTAGCGAA
>UMGA01006732.1_pt1 | contig 34185 bp, 31 predicted proteins | sample 1965171 | NCBI WGS metagenome assembly UMGA01 (sample SAMEA4836062, study PRJEB28245) | human gut metagenome | biome: gut microbiome; material: fecal sample | place: Denmark | collected 2008 | reverse complement strand
CCCGCATTAAAATACGGGGATTTTCGGGCGTTTTTCATTAAACACACGATTTACATGATACTTAACACCTGGCTTAGCCTTGCGTGAATTCTTCACCAACTTACCCTTTTTATTAATCGTGACAAATCTTCTGCTTTAGCTTTATTCAAGTTCTTTAAAGCCGTTTGAGTACTAATGCTGGCCTTAACTTCAGTAGTCTTTACGCTAAAAATTCCGCTACTAACTGTCGTCGCGACCAACAATGCAGCCGCAGTCTTCTTGAAAGTCTCTTTTTTCATCAATTCAATTCTTTCCATTATTAATTTCCAATCGTAATATTAGTACTCTTTTTTATAATTAAAAATAAAATTGCACTGATACTTATATAAGAGGACTCTAAAATCAACTTGATCTCATCTTTTTTGATTGCGCTGTCACCCTAAACAGGTAAACTATAATTAATAAGAAAAAAGGAGCGAAATAAATGAAATACAATCAATATGCCTACGTCAAAACTGGCTTCAACCAACAAGTCAAAGAATTAATCGATATCAACTTCCTGCCTAGAAACTACGAAGATTGGTCATTCAGTGACCTACTCGCAAAACTTGTTAAAAATGCAATCGCTGAAGCCAAGACTGATGCTGCTAAAACGGCCAAGTTGAACGAATTCGCTGTTTCAGATCATGAAACTTTAGCAGATTTCTTAAAAGAAAAGCCTGAATCCATCGGTACCGAACAATTCTACAACGTTGCTTTGCAATTGCTTGGCTACCACGTTCACTACGATTATCAATTTGATGACCCAACTGGTTTTATGCAAAAGAATGCCTTGCCCTTTGTCCAAGACATCAGCGACACCAACAAATTGATCTCAGCCTTCTACCGTTTACTCAATACTCGTAGTAAGAACGGTCAAATCTTGCTTGATGTAATGGCTGGTAAAGGCTACTTCACTCAGTTCTGGGGTCAAAACAAGTTCAAATTCTTCAATGGCAAATCTATCCCTGTTTTTGACACAAACAAAGTCATCCGCGAAGTCGTTTATGTCGAAACTGATCTTGACACTGATCATGACGGTAAGAGCGATTTAATCCAAGTTACTGTCTTCCGTCCTGCCGAAACTAACAAAGACCTCAAGGTGCCAGCACTTTACACTGCATCCCCATACTTCGGTGGAATTATCGCCAATGAAAAGCGCAACCACAACGTCGACGAAAACTTGTCCGATGCAAGTACTTGGAACGACCCACAATATGAACACTCTCCAATCGTTAAGGCTGAAAAGCCAGATGGTTCAAGCCGTCCAGCCACTGAAGAAGCAGTTCACAAGTCATCTTACCCATTAAACGAATATATGCTTGCTCGTGGTTTTGCTAGCGTCTTTGCTGGTGCCATCGGTACGCGCGGCAGTGACGGTGTCCGCATCACCGGTGCACCTGAAGAAACTGAATCAGCTGCTGCAGTTATCGAATGGCTGCATGGCGATCGTATTGCCTACACTGACAGAACTAGAACTGTTCAAACTAAGGCTGACTGGTGCAACGGCAACATCGGGATGACTGGTCGTTCATACTTGGGTACTTTGCAAATCGCTATTGCAACTACTGGCGTCAAGGGTCTGAAGACTGTTGTTTCTGAAGCTGCTATTTCATCATGGTACGACTACTACCGCGAACACGGTTTGGTTATTGCTCCTGAGGCTTGCCAAGGTGAAGACCTCGACCTTTTGGCTGAAACTTGTCAATCTAACTTGTGGGATGCCGGTTCCTACCTCAAGATCAAGCCAGAATACGACAAGATGCAAAAGGAATTACTTGAAAAAGAAGACCGTAAAACTGGTCAATATTCTGACTTCTGGGAAGCAAGAAATTACCGTCATCACGCAGATGGCATCAAGTGCTCATGGATTTCAGTTCATGGTTTAAACGACTGGAACGTTAAGCCAAAGAACGTCTACAAGATCTGGCAACTAGTATCCAAGATGCCAATGAAGCATCATCTCTTCTTGCACCAAGGCCCACACTACAACATGAACAATTTCGTCTCAATCGACTTCACAGATTTAATGAATCTTTGGTTTGTTCATGAATTGCTTGGTCTTGAAAACAATGCCTACAACCAATGGCCAACAGTCATGATTCAAGATAACCTGCAAGCTGATAAGTGGCATGAAGAAAAAGACTGGAGCGATGAATTAGGTCAAGAAAAGATCTACTATCCAACAGATGACCATGAACTTTACCAAGATGGTAACGGCAAGGCAAAGATGAGCTTCACTGATGTTGGTGGCACTGAATTTAAGAAATCTGGCATCTCAGAAAGCGACTGGCAATACAAGTTTATCTGTGGCGATGAAAAATGGGCTAAACCAAGCCTACGTTTTGAAACAGACGAATTTATTCATCCTACTACGATCGTGGGTCGCCCAGAAGTCAAAGTTAGAGTCTCTGGTAGCCTTCCAAAGGGTGAAATCTCCGTTGCTTTAGTTGAACTTGGTGAAAGACAACGATTAACTGCTACTCCTAAGTTCTTAATGCGCGGCGGACAAGAATTAGGCTACCGTTTTGGTACTGATACCTTGCAAGAATTTGTTCCAGACAAGAAGACCAAGGCTAAGTTAATCACTAAGGCTCACATGAATTTACAAAACTTTAAGGATATGAAGAAACCTGAAGCAATCGATGCCGATAAGTTTTATGACTTAGACTTCTTGCTTCAACCTACCTACTACACTATCCCATCTGGTAGCAAGCTTGCTTTGATTATTTATTCCACTGATCAGGGCATGACTAAGCGTCCACTTGAAGATGAGACCTACACAATTGATTTAGCTAATACCGAGATTAAGTTTTACGAAAAATAATTAATAGTAAAGAAAGAGACAGATATTCATGTTTGAATACCTGTCTTTTTTATTATTCAAATAATTTTTTATATTCTCCGTATCCTGACTGATCAAGCTTATCATATGGAATGAATTTTAACGCAGCCGAATTAATGCAGTAACGCAAGCCGCCCTTGTCAACTGGTCCATCAGTAAAGACATGGCCCAAATGTGAATCAGCTTCGGGGCTTTTCACTTCTGTTCGCTCCATTCCGTGAGATTGATCACGATGATATGTCAATTTCTTAATCGGTTTAGTAAAGCTAGGCCAGCCGCACCCTGCATCATATTTATCTTCACTAGAGAAAAGCGGCTCACCAGACACCACATCAACGTAGATTCCTTTGTCATAAAAATTATCATATTTTCCTGTAAAAGGGTACTCGGTCGCAGCTTTTTGGGTAACGTTGTATTCTTCTTCGCTTAACTTTTTTAACGCTTCTTCTTTATTAAACATGTTCCGTTCCTCCTGGAAAGAAATTATCGATTTTCTTTTCATAGATATCGAAACGATATCTAGTCAAAAATTCATTAGCAGGATCATAGATTCTTACTTGCAGCATTTCATCTTTGCCATTCATATGTACTTCTTTATTTGGCATATCTAAAAATGGCTTAAAGGCGGCAATCACATTTTGATATGAACTATAAACATGGACGTTTTGTTCAATTACTTCACCATTTTTAGCATATCGCCGTGCACAGATTACATATACAACGTTGTCATTCATAGAAGAGGCTCCTAACTTTTACTTTTCTTGTTTCTTACTATTTTAATTCATTTGCTTACTAAGTAGATAAAAAAAGCAACAGATATCTAAATTAGACATCTGTTGCCAATTTGCTAAAATACTGAAGTTAAGACAGCACCAGCTACAATTAATACCAAACCAATTGCAGTATAGATGTAACCCTTCTTGGTCTTTTGTTCATGTAAGAAGATAATACCACCAAGAGTTGAAATAACCACGCAAAGTTGTGACATGACGAAAGCTAAGTTAACACCATTCATCTTTACTGAAACGATATATGCAAGTGCAGCTACGGCATAAATCAAACCTGCAGGAATAACTTGGTAGCTTTCCTTTTCTTTAACAACGTCAACTTTCTTAGTTGCAAGTAAGTAAATCACAGTGGCGATCAACATACCAATGGTTTCACCAAAGAAAATCATGATGTTATCACCCTTCAAAGCCTTAGGAATTGAGCTTGATGTGATGTAACCCAAAGTAGTCAAAACCAAAACAATCATAGTAGTTGTTTGGTTCTTCTTGCCACCTTCGGCAGTACCCTTATCAGTCAATGAAGTACATGCAACACCGATGATCAAGGCCAAAATTCCTAAGAAACCAAAGATCTTAGATTGTGTACTTGCCCATTCGCCGAAGATTAATACTCCGACAAGTGGTACACCAATTAATTGCAAACCGGTTGAAATTGGCATTGTTTCAGAAACACCAACTTTAGAATAACTGTAATACTGTCCGACCTGACCAATTACCCAGGCAGCTCCAGCAAGCATTGCTAACATAAATGTAGTGCCATCAAAAGTTGGACGTTTAATGAGAGTCATTACAGCACCAAAGATAAATGCACCGAGCACAGTACCTAAAATTTGGTGGTAAATGTTACTCTTCTTGACCCCAGCAACGAACATCGGCATAAGTCCCCAGCCGATTGCTGGAATGAATAGAAATAAATAACTCATTATTTTTCTCCCCTATATTTGTAAAAAAGTTACAAGGAGCATTGTATCAATGAAAGCGGATACGTTGCAAACGAAAAATAAGTGCGAGTTAAAAAAGATGATCTTTCGATCATCTTTTTTACTTCTTATTTACCTTTAATCCAAACTCTTAGTCGCAAATGATATATTTTCTAGCGATTTAAGCAAGGCATCCGCAGTGTCCAAAGCTGTTAATAACGGAACGTTTTGTTGGATTGCCATTTGTCTAATAATGAAGCCATCTGAATTCTTTTCAATATCATGTCCCATCGTATTGATCACTAAATCAATTTGACCATCGCGTAATTCGTTCAGGATGTTATCGTCAGCATGTTCATCATCATGTACTTTCGTCACGAGTTCTACGTGCAAGTCGTTCTTTTTAAGGAAGTTGGCTGTACCCTTAGTTGCAAAGATTCTGTAACCAATTCGTGCAAAGCGCTTCGCAATTGGCAAAATCTTTTCTTTATCTCTATCTTCAATAGTAAGAAGAACATTGCCATTCTCAGGTAATTGCATCTTAGCACCCGCAAATGCCTTGTATAATGCCTTGGCAAAAGTATGATCACTACCCATTACTTCACCAGTTGATTTCATTTCTGGTCCCAAGTATGAGTCAACATCAGCTAACTTACTAAAGCTGAAGACTGGTGCCTTAACTGAGATCATATCAGGTTCTGGTGCCAAGCCATCACTGTAGCCTTGTTCAGCCAAGGTTTCACCCATAATTACATGCGTAGCAACTTGAGCCATTTCAATACCAGTAATCTTGCTCAAGAATGGGACAGTTCTACTTGCACGTGGGTTTACTTCGATGACATAAACTTCACCGTCACGCACGATGAACTGAATATTCATGATGCCGACACAGTGCAAGGTCAAAGCTAACTTTCTCGTGACGTCGGTAATCTTTTCCTTAACTTCTTCAGTGAAGGTTTGTGGTGGGTAAACTGCCATTGAGTCACCTGAGTGAACACCAGCGTGTTCGATGTGTTCCATAATACCTGGTAAAAGCACATCCTTACCGTCACAGATCGCATCAACATCACATTCACGACCATCCAAGTAGTCATCGACCAAGATCGGGTGATCAGCCGCAATATCTACGTGGTCTTGCAAGTATTCTTCAAGTTCATCCTTGCTGTAGACAATTTCCATTGCCTTACCACCCAAGACATAACTTGGACGAACCAAAACTGGGTAGCCTAATTTTTCTGCAGCTTCGATAACGCCTTCGTGAGTAGTTGCAGTTAAACCCTTTGGTTGGTTAAGCTTCAAGTCCTTGATGATTTCATCGAATAACTCACGGTCTTCTGCACGGTTAACGTCCTTAACCTCGGTACCCAAGATCTTAACGCCATGCTTTTCAAGACCAGCTGCCAAGTTGATTGAAGTTTGGCCACCGAATTGGACAATTGCACCTACTGGCTTTTCCAAATCGCAGACGTTTAAAACATCTTCAAGGGTCAATGGTTCAAAGTAAAGCTTGTCAGAAACCGAAAAGTCAGTTGAAACAGTTTCTGGGTTTGAGTTAATGACGATTGCTTCATACCCCATCTTTTGCAAGGCCTTAACACAGTGCACAGTTGCGTAGTCGAATTCGACACCTTGACCAATTCTGATTGGGCCTGAACCAATTACAACCACTGATTTCTTACCTGACTTATGTGATTCGTTTTCTGTATCATAAGTTGAGTAGAAGTATGGCGTCTTTGATTCAAATTCTGCGGCACAGGTATCAACCATCTTGTAGACTGGAATGATGCCGTTAGCTTTTCTGAAGTTTCTTACATCATCTGCGGTTTCGCCCCACAAGTTGGCAATGGTTGGATCGCTGAAGCCGTATTTCTTAGCAAGGCGCAGTGTATCTACATCGTCTTTGTTTTCTTGCAAAGTCTTTTCCATTTCGACCATGTGCTTTACGATATCCAAGAAGTAGAAGTTAATCTTAGTTAATTCATGCACATCTTCCAATGTATAGCCACGTCTGAATGCTTCAGCTAAGTAGAATAAACGGTCGTCTTGTGCTTTTACTAGTTTTTGTTCAAGCTTATCATCACTAGCTACATGAGCTTCTTCAGAGTAAAGATCCTTTTCATCGATTTCAAGAGATCTAACAGCCTTTTGCATAGCTTCTTCTGCGGTTCTACCGATGGCCATAACTTCACCGGTAGCCTTCATTTGAGTACCTAAAACTCTGTCCGCCTTAGGGAACTTATCGAATGGCCAGCGTGGAATCTTGCAGACAACGTAGTCAAGAGCTGGTTCAAATTCGGCATAAGTCGTACCAGTTACTGGGTTCTTAATTTCATCCAAAGTCATGCCCACCGCAATCTTAGCGGCCATCTTGGCAATTGGATAACCAGTAGCCTTTGAAGCCAAGGCACTTGATCTAGAAACTCTTGGGTTAACTTCGATAACGTCGTAGTTAAAGCTGGTTGGATCAAGGGCAAGCTGTACGTTACATCCCCCTTCGATCTTAAGTGCTCTAATCAAACGCAGTGAACAGTCACGCAGCATTTGGTATTCCTTGTCTGACAAGGTTTGACTTGGTGAGAAAACGATTGAGTCACCGGTGTGGATACCAACTGGATCGAAGTTTTCCATACAGCAGACGATCATCGCATTATCGTCGTGGTCGCGCATTACTTCGAATTCGATTTCCTTGTAACCAGCAATGGATTTTTCAATCAAACATTCAGTTACGGGTGAAAGTTCCAAACCATTTTTGGCAATTTCAGCTAATTCTTCACGGTTGTGGCAGATACCACCACCGGTACCACCCATTGTGAAGGCAGGACGTACGATGATTGGATAGCCGATTTCATCACCAAAGGCCAAAGCATCTTCAACTGTATTAACCGTCTTGGATGGTGGCACAGGTTCGCCCAACTTTTTACATAATTCCTTGAACTTTTCACGGTCTTCAGCTTGTTCGATTGAATCAAGCTTAGTACCCAAAAGTTCAATGTGCAGTTCATCTAAGATACCAGTCTTTGCAAGAGCCAAAGCCATGTTCAAACCTACTTGGCCACCCAAGGTTGGCAAGATGGCATCTGGATATTCTTGACGAATGATTCTTGAAATTGATTCAACGGTCAAAGGTTCAATGTAGACCTTGTCAGCAATTGTCGTATCGGTCATGATGGTTGCTGGGTTGGAGTTAACCAACACAACTTCGTAACCTTCTTCGCGAAGAGCTAAACAAGCCTGAGTACCAGAATAGTCAAATTCTGCAGCCTGACCAATAATAATTGGACCAGAACCAATCACCATAATCTTATGAATATCTTTTCTCTTAGGCATGACGCTCTTCTTCCTTTCTTTGATCAATCATTGACATAAAGTCATCAAATAGTGAAACCTCATCGTGTGGTCCTGGAGTTGCATCTGGGTGGAACTGGACTGAGAAGGCTGGGTACTTCTTATGACGCAATCCTTCAACAGTGCCATCGTTTACTTCAACGTGGGTAATCATCAAGTTATCTTTATCAACTGAATCTGCATCTACAGCGTAGCCGTGGTTTTGTGAAGTAAAACCGATGTTGCCAGTAGCAATTTCACGGACTGGGTGATTAAAACCACGGTGGCCGAACTTCATCTTGTAGGTCTTAGCACCGTTGGCTAAAGCAAAGACTTGGTGTCCCATACAAATACCCATCAATGGTACATACTTTTCAACTTCACGAACCATGTCTGTAGCACCATTTGCGGCCATTTCCTCTGGATCACCAGGGCCGTTTGAAAGAAGGACACCATCTGGATGAAGGTTTAACACTTCTTCAGCGGTTGCGGTATATGGCAAAACAATACAGTTGCAGTCACGCTCGGCGAGTTCACGCAAGATACTGTGCTTGATCCCGAAGTCGATAACCACAATGTTGCGCTTTGAACCGGGAACTGGGTATGGACTCTTAGTTGAGACGTGGCTGATCACGCCTTGAGTTACATTTTCAGTTTGTAAAATCTTGGCAATCTTGTCTGCATCTTCCTTTGAATCTGCGATCTTACCTCTTAAAGTACCGTGGACACGAAGCTTTTTAACTAAGGCACGGGTATCAATTCCTTGAATGCCTGGGATATCCAAATGCTCTAAGAACTTAGGCAAAGTCGTTTGCATTCTCCAGTTGTCCGGATGGCGGGCAACTTGGTGGCAAATCACGCCCTTGATCTTTGGTTCAAGTGATTCATAGTCAGCTAAAGTAATCCCGTAGTTACCAATCAATGGGTTAGTGAAAACCAAGATTTGATCTGCGTAACTTTGATCAGTGATTGCTTCTTGATAACCGGTCATCCCTGTTGTGAAAACAACTTCACCGGTTGTTTCGCGATCGGCGCCGAAGCCTTCACCGGCATAGATACTGCCGTCTTCTAAAATTAAATAGCGCATTGACATTTACTCTGCTCCTTCCTGGTAGATAACTTTACCGTCAACCATTGTCATCACTGTTGAACCATAAACCTTGTGGCCGGTAAATGGTGTATTGACACCCTTAGACTTAAAGTCTGCTTCCTTGATTTCTTTTTCATGCTCAAGATCAAAGATAGCAATATCAGCAGGTCTTCCTGGTTCGAGCACACCGGCGTTTTTAAGGCCGAAGGTCTTAGCTGGCTTATCGCTGAGCCATGATAATAATTGTTCAAGCGTAAAGACTTTTTCGTTTTTTACAAACTTGGTGTACAAGGTACTAAAAGCTGTTTCGCTGCCTGTGATTCCAAATGCGGCACCTTTCATCCCGCCTTGCTTTTCTTTCTTAGCGTGAGGCGCATGGTCAGTGGCAATCAAATCAATTGTGCCATCAAGTAACCCAACTAACAAAGCTGCTTGATCTTCCTTATTTCTCAAAGGTGGATTCATCTTGTAGTAGCCGTTGTCCTTTGGAATATCGTCATCAGTTAACAAAATGTGGTGCGGTGCGACTTCACAAGTGACGTTGATGCCGCGGGCCTTTGCCATACGGACCAGTTCAACGCTCGTTTTAGTTGAAACGTGGCAGATGTGGTAGTGCACGCCAGTCTTTTGCGCTAAGAGCAAGTCACGCGCAATCTGCGTAGTTTCCGCAAGCTCAGTAACAGGTGGCAAGTTCAACCTTTCTGCGGTTTTTCCGGCGTTGACGATGCCGTGATCAAACAATGAATCATCTTGAGCATGAGTTGCGACAATCAAGTTGTTTTCCTTAGCTTTTTGCATAGCCAGGTACATAGTTTGGGCGGTTTGCACACCGTAGCCGTCATTACTTAAGGCAAAAGCACCAGCTTTTTTCAAAGCGGCATAATCAGGAATGACATCAGTTGTTTCATCATTAGTGATTGGACCGTATTGGAAGACGTGAACGATGCCCTTCTTCTTGTTTTCCTCAACCATCTTTTCCATTAATTCTGGTGTGTTAGGTACAGGAGTGACATTTGGCATGGCACCGACTGTGGTAAAACCACCGCGGGCTGCAGCTTCGCTACCTGTCCTAATATCTTCCTTATAAGTTTGACCAGGGTCGCGGTAGTGAACGTGGACATCAACTAAGCCGGGGCTGACTAACTTACCTTTAGCATCAATTACTTTGTCACCTGTTAAATCAGTACCGATTGCTTTAATTTTTTGACCGTCAATTAAAACATCTGCTTTAACTAAGCGACCATTTTGATAAGCGGTACCGTTCTTAATTACTGTTGTCATTATTCGAGACCTCCGAGCTTTCTTCCGCGTAATACTGCTTCAATCATGACCATTCTCATGAAGACGCCGTTTTGCATTTGACGGACAAACATACACTTGTCGCTTTCGACCAAGTCACCGCTAAGTTCAACGTCGTGGTTAATTGGACCTGGGTGCATGATGATTGTATCTGGCTTTAATTCATTGTAACGTTTGTGGTTGATGCCATATTTTTCATGGTATGCTTTTGCATCAAATTTCTTTTCATTAGGATCACCTGCATGACGTTCATGTTGTACTCTAAGCAGCATCATGACATCCATGTCAGGGATCAACTTGTCTAATTCTTCATACTTACCGTATTTATCAAATTCCTTTGAATACCAGTAGCTTGGACCTGAGAAGTAGACTTCTGCGCCTAATCTGGTAAGCAGTTCCATGTCACTTTTTGCGACTCTTGAGTTAGTGATGTCGCCGACGATGGCTACTTTTAAGCCTTTGAAGTGGCCGAAGTGTTCGTGGATGGTCATCATGTCGAGCATACATTGACTAGGGTGTTGACCACTACCATCACCTGCGTTGATCACACCGATGTTTAAGTGTTGGTGATCTTTTAAGTTGATCAAATCGTTGTAGTACTCATTTTGTGAGTGGCGGATCACTTCAAGATCAACACCTAAGGCATTCATGATGAGTGAAGTGTCGTATAAAGTTTCACCTTTATTAACTGATGAGTGAGCTGGATCAAATGGGATAACTGTTAATCCCAACTTTCTTTCAGCCATTTCAAAACTCGTATGTGTTCTGCTTGAGTCTTCAAAGAACATGTTGGTCACGTATACCGGCTTGGTTAAGCGAGGCGTTGCACCGCCTTTTTTGAAGTATTCTGCTCGCTTGATCAAAGCCTCTACTTCATCAACATGCAAATTTTCAACACTAACAAAATGTGGTAAACTGACAAGATTTAAATTTTCCATTTTCGATTCTTTCTATCAAAAAAAGCCTGAAGCATTTAATTGCTCCAGGCTTTTTCTTCGCACTTTTGTATGCGAAAAACTAAGCAACCCTTCTGGCCCTCTCTGGAGTCAATTAAATGGTTGAATTATTTACTTTTTCTATTTTTTATTTTGGCAAAGCCTTCAGTTCAACTGAATCCTTGCCGTCCTTTTCAACTACATTAACAGCGACTTGTTCGTCGGCAGAAGTTGGAATGTTTTTACCAACAAAGTCTGCACGGATTGGCAATTCACGGTGACCACGGTCAACCAAAACTGCCACTCTGATCGAACTTGGTCGACCAACGTGCATCAAGGCATCCATCGCAGCTCTAATTGTTCGACCGGTGTAGATAACATCGTCGATCAAGACAACGTGCTTGTCATCGATGTCGACACTAACTTGATCAGAGTTAACAACTGGATCTTGCTTCAAGGATGCATCATGACGGTCATCACGGTAAAGGGTGATGTCAAGTTCACCGACCGGAACATCAACGCCTTCAAGTTTTTGAATTCTGTCATGGATGCGGTCAGCTAGGTAAACACCACGTGTCTTGATCCCAACTAATACTAGATCATCGGTACCCTTATTTTGTTCGATGATTTCGTAAGTAATACGCGTTAGCGCACGCTTCATTGCAAGCGCATCCTGAATTTCTTTTGCCAATTTAACAGCCTCCTAATTTTTGCCCATGAAAAAAGCTCCCAGTCTTCTCTGAGACTAGGAGCTTTCTGTAAAGTCGAAACTTAATTTAAGCCTGCCTTGCTAGCCTCACGGGACTAATTTTAAAGGACATTCATTGCTTTAAAGTTACTGTAAATGACAGCGTTTGTCAAGGAATTAATTGAATTTAACTTGACCGACTAAATCGTTGATATCGTCAACGCCTAATTTTTTAAGTTCGACTGGCAAACTATCTGCAATATGCTTGGAGGCGATGCTGTCGTGGAAATGAGCAGTCCCTACGGCAACAGCACTGGCACCGGCAAGCATGAATTTGACGACGTCTTCGGCTGAACTAATGCCGCCCATACCGATGATTGGTAAGTTCACACTTTGGTGAACTTGGGCAATCATGCGCAGAGCAACTGGTTTAACAGCTTCACCGGAGAGACCACCCATGTTGTGACCAAGCACTGGCTTTCTCGTTTTCACATCAATGTCCATACCAAGCAAAGTGTTGATCATGGAAAGACCATCAGCACCGCCCTTTTCGGCAGCTTTGGCGATAGTAACTACATCAGTGACGTTTGGTGTTAGTTTAACGTAGATTGGAACGTTGACCACGTTTTTGATTTTCTGGGTTAACTCTTCAACGACGTCAGGATGCACACCAAAGCTCATACCGCCGCGATCAACGTTAGGACAAGAAACGTTGATTTCGAGTGCATTAACTAAACCTGAGTCAGACAACTTCTTAGCGACTTCAACGTAGTCGTCTTCGCTATCGCCACCCACACTAGCCATAATTGGCAGGTCTGGATATTGTTTTCTAAGTGGAACAAGTTTCTCACTAATTACTACGTCAACACCTGGGTTAGTTAAACCAACTGAGTTTAAAACGCCGTCGTCTAAAACAGCGATCTGTGGTTGCGGATTACCGGTTGTCGCATGTGGCGTCGTGGTCTTGATCACCATCGCACCCAATTCGTTTAAATCGAACTTCTTAGCTGCTGGCACATCACCAAAGCCAAAGGTACCACTTGCTGGCATCACTGGGTTCTTCAAATCTAATCCTGGTAAACTTACGCGTGTATTTGTCATAATTTTCCTCCAAAAATGAATGCTCACGGACATTCGCTTATTTTTTAGAACAGATTGTACACGCCTTTTTCATTTTTTCAAAGTCCAAAATTTTATTTGTATTTTATTTTCGATGGTGTTAAACTTCGTTTTGATCAAACTTTAAACGGTACAGAGAGACCGCAAGTTCAAAATATTGACTTAAATTATCTGGGGAAAGTCTATACCTGGTGTCTCTCTGCGCCACGTATAGACTTTTTTTGTGGAGGAAAAAAATGAGTAGACCTGTAATTGTTGCCCTTGATTTGGACAATGAAGAAAAATTACACGAAATTCTGGCAAAACTTGGCAAACCGGAAAACGTCTTTATCAAAGTCGGCATGGAATTGTTTTACAACGCCGGCATTGGCGTAGTTAAAGAATTAACCGATCAAGGCTACAAGATCTTCTTAGACCTTAAGATGCATGATATTCCAAACACTGTTTATAACGGTGCTAAGGCTTTGGCAAAACTCGGCATTACCTTTACTACGGTGCACGCACTTGGCGGCAGTCAAATGATCAAGGCCGCTAAAGACGGTTTAATCGCTGGCACACCCGCTGGCAAGAGCGTACCTAAGCTTTTGGCTGTCACTGAATTGACTTCAATTTCAGACGATGTTTTAGCCCACGAACAAAACTGTTCTTTACCAATGGACAAACAAGTACTCAGCCTGGCCAAGATGGCAAAAGCTGCTGGTGCAGACGGCGTTATCTGTTCACCACTTGAAGTCAAAGAATTGCACGAAGCAATCGGCGACGATTTCTTATATGTCACTCCTGGCATTCGTCCAAAGGGCAACGCTAAAGATGACCAATCAAGAGTTGCAACACCAGCCGATGCTAAGGAATGGGGTTCAAGTGCCATCGTTGTTGGCCGTCCTATCACTTTAGCCAGTGATCCAGAAGCTGCTTATGAAGCAATCAAGAAGGAGTTTAATTAAAATGCATAAAGATCAAATTATTTCTCAACTTATCCAAGAAAAAATCATCACTATCTCACCTGACAAACCATTTACCTATGCAAGTGGGATGCTTTCACCAATCTACACTGACTTGCGTTTGACTGTTTCTTACCCAGAATTACGCGACATGATTGCCAGTGACTTAGCTAACTTAATTGCAAAAGAATTTCCTGAAGCAACCATTATCGGTGGTGTCGCTACTGCCGGTATCCCTCACGCAGCTTGGGTTGCTGACAAGCTTCATTTGCCAATGATCTACGTTCGTCCAAAACCAAAGGATCATGGCAAGGGTCGTCAAATCGAAGGTTGCTTTTCAAAAGACGACAAGATCGTTTTAATTGACGACTTAATCACTACTGGTGGCTCAGTTTTGAACGCTGTTAAGGCAACTGAAAAAGACGGTGGCAACGTAATCGGCGTATCTTCAATCTTCACCTACTACTTGCCAGACGCCAAGGAAAACTTTGCTAAGAGCGGCGTTAAGTATGCTCCACTTCTTTCCTACCCAGAACTTCTCAAGAAGGAAAACGAATCAGGCCATATCTCAAGCGAACAATACGATGTCTTGAAGACCTGGCACGAGGATCCATGGGCATGGGGCAAGAAATTTGAAAAGTAATAAATAATTACCCGTTGCTAACCAGACATCAATGAAATAACCGTTAAACAGCCAGAGATTTATCCAGCGAGTAATCTCATGATTAAGCTTGCTAGGATTTTTACGCTTAAATTGAACGTAAAAATTTAAACCAATGACTAAGCATAAGAATACTAACTGAAAAATATTACCTACAGTGTGTCCTCGCTTAGGAATCATTTCTAAAATTGTTACGATTAGTGCAAAAATCATTTGCACGTTAAAGATCTGTTGCCAGCGTTTGCGCGGCAAAATCACCTCATTCATATTTTCCCCTCCAATTCATGATTTTTAATTATATTATTTTTTTATTGCCAAGAACAATGTCGTATGATTTAATTTTAATATACATATAGGGAGTAACCGACAAATAATTGTATTTACGGCGTCATATCACGAAAGCAATTTCCGCTGTAAATTTAAATGGTGAGACTATGCATAAACTTTTTTAAGTTTGGGCATGGTCTCTTTTTTTGTCTAGACACTCCCAATTCTGGAGGATTATATGAAACAGTATTATTTACAGACCAAGGACGAGGTTTTAAAAGAGTTTAAAACCGGCAGCGATGGTTTATCGACTAAGCAGGCTGAAGAAAACTTAGCCAAATACGGTAAAAACGCCTTAGTTGAAGGCAAAAAGAAAACGGCCTTTCAAGTTTTCTTAGAGCAGTTTAAAGATTTGATGGTCATCATCTTGATCATCGCCGCAGTTATTTCTGCCTTTACTGGTGATTTAGAAAGTACGCTGGTTATCATTGCCGTACTGATCTTAAACGCAATTTTAGGAACGGTGCAGCACGTTAAAGCAGAAAAATCGCTTGAATCGCTCAAGTCGCTGTCCTCACCTAGTGCCAAAGTTCTGCGCAATGGTGAAAAGATCGAAATCGATTCAAAAGACGTTGTACCTGGCGACATCATGCTTTTGGAAGCCGGCGACATGGTTACTGCCGATGGACGAATTTTGGATAACTATTCTCTGCAAGTTAACGAAAGTTCTTTAACCGGTGAATCAACCAATATCGATAAGGCCGACGTTGACTTCGATCATGAAATCCCATTGGGTGACCGTCTCAACATGGTTTACTCAAGTTCACTAGTTACTTACGGCCGCGCTAATGTGTTAGTTACCGGCACGGGGATGAACACCGAGATCGGTAAGATCGCTTCCTTGATGAATGAAACTAAGGAACGTCGTACCCCACTTCAAGTCTCACTTGATAAGTTCTCATCCAAACTGGCCACGGCAATTTTGATCATTTGTGCCATCGTACTTGGCTTGCAAATCTGGCGCGGTCAACCGATTATGGATGCACTTCTTTTTGCAGTTGCCTTAGCTGTAGCCGCAATTCCTGAAGCCTTGAGTTCAATCGTAACCATCGTGCAAGCTATGGGTACACAAAAGATGGCCAAAGAAAATGCCATCATCAAGAACTTGGCTGCCGTTGAATCTTTAGGTTCCGTTTCCGTTATTTGTTCCGATAAAACCGGTACTCTAACCCAAAACAAGATGACCGTTGAAGACATCTACATTGGTGGCGAAGTCTTAAAGCCTGATCAACTAGACTTAGGCAATCAATTACACCGCTACCTTTTATACGACGCAGTATTAAACAACGACTCAAGCTTAAAAGACGGCAAGAGCATCGGTGACCCAACCGAATCAGCCTTACTTGAAATGTACCGCAAGGTGCCAGGCATTGATTTAGGTAACAATCAACTTGGCTTGTCTGAAAGTGATCTTCGTGGTCTTTTAACTCGTCAGCAAGAAGTGCCATTCGACTCTGACCGTAAGTTGATGAGTACCAAGCACTTGATCCACACCGTACCTACTATCTTCGTTAAAGGTGCCATCGACGTCTTGCTTGACCGCTGTGACAACATCCGTATCGGCGATGAAGTTCGCCCAATAACTGATGAAGATAGAAAGAAGATTTTAGCTCAAAACGAACACTTCTCAGAAAATGGTTTGCGTGTTTTAACCTTTGCCTACAAGGAAAAAGACGAAGATCTTACTCCTGAGACAGAACACGGCTTTACCTTCATTGGTTTGGTTTCCGAAATGGACCCACCTCGTGAAGAAAGTATTGAAGCTGTTGCCCGTGCTAAAAAAGCCGGTATCCGTACTGTCATGATCACTGGTGACCACAAGGTTACTGCCGTTGCCATTGCCAAAAAGATCGGTATCTTTAGCGATGGCGACATTGCCGTTACTGGTCTCGAACTTGATAAGATGAGCGACGAAGAACTTGAACAAAAGATTGAAAAGATCGCCGTTTATGCCCGTGTATCGCCAGAAAACAAAATCCGCATCGTTAACGCATGGCAAAAGAAGGACAAGATTGTTTCTATGACTGGTGATGGCGTCAACGACGCCCCTGCCTTGAAGAAAGCCGACATTGGTGTTGCTATGGGAATCACCGGTACCGAAGTATCAAAAGATGCAGCCAGCATGATCTTGGCCGACGACAACTTCGCTACAATAATCAAGGCTGTTGCCAATGGTCGGACCGTTTTTGAAAATATTAAGAACGCAATTATGTATCTTCTTTCAGGTAACTTATCTGCAATCATCACTGTCCTTTTTGCCTCAATTGGTGGCTTTCCAGTGCCATTTATCGCAGTTCAGCTTTTGTTCATCAACTTGGTAACCGACTCCCTTCCAGCTTTGGCAATCGGAATGGAACCTGGTGCACCAGACATTCTTGATAGAAAACCACGTGATCCTAAAGTCGGCATCCTTGATAAGAGCTTAATAACCAAAGTAACTCTTCAGGGGATCATTATCTCAGTTGGCGTTATCGCTGCCTTCATGATTGGTCGTCAAACTAGTGCCGCTGTCGCATGTACCATGGCCTTCTCAACTTTGACTTTTGCTCGTTTGCTTCATGGTTTCAACTGCCGTTCACAGCACAGCATTTTCAAGATTGGCTTTAAGAACAACTGGTACAGCTTGGCTGCCTTTGCAGTTGGTACATTATTATTAGCTTTAATTTTATTTGTACCAGGTCTTCACAGTTTGTTCGCTGTAACTCCATTGACTAACACCCAACTTCTTTGGATTATCGGGTTAGCATTAATGCCTACTATCATCATTCAAATTGTTAAAGTAGTTCAAGAAAATAGATAATTTTTATTCAATATCACATGCAAACAGCCCTGAACAAGGGCTGTTTGCATGTGATAAGATAAAGTTGTACTAAACTTCAGCAATAAGGAAATGATTATGATAAAAACTGCAAAACAAATTTTAAGAAAACCGTTTTCCAGTGACATGTCTTATCACCTGTACCGGGCGATTCTTGTAGGCATCATCACCGGTCTAATCGTAAGCGTCTTTCGCTGGGTAATTGACCATACGATGCAGATCCTCAACTTTATTTACCCGAAGATGGCGGCACAACCAATGTGGCTTGTGCCCTATGTTATCTTGATGATCGTTATCTGCCTTGTACTAGGTCACATCACTAAACCATATTTGAATCAATTAGTCGGTTCTGGTGTACCGCAAATTGAAGCTGTTTTCTTAGGTGAAAACAAGATGCCATGGTGGTCAATCTTATGGCGTAAATTTGTTGGTGGTCTGCTGGCAATCTGCCCTGGCCTAATGCTGGGACGTGAAGGTCCATGTATTGAAATGGGTGCCATGGTTGGGCAAGGGTTAGCCGAAAGCATCTTTGAATCAGACAAAGATCAAATTAAGGAACTGCAAGAATGTGGTGTTGCGGCAGGACTTGCGGCTGCCTTTAGTGCACCAATTGCCGGCGCAATGTTCTTAGTTGAAGAAATCTCCTTCAGCTTTAAACCCAAAAAGGTGGTCTCAATTTTAGCCGCCAGCTTTTCAGCTGACTTCATGACTATTCTGTTCTTCGGTAACAAGCCATGTTTATACTTGCCAGTTCGCGGCTACTTCCCAATCAATGCCTACTGGACTTTGCCAATTATCGGTATTGTATTAGGACTTTTAGCTTACGGCTACCAATATACATTGCTTAGCTTGAAGCCCATCTTCAGTAAACTTAAGAAGATTCCTGCTTACTACCACAGCATTATTCCTTTGATCTCGATTATTCCAGTTGGTCTTTGGAATTCTCACCTGCTCGGTGGTTCACACGTTTTGATCACTGATTTGTCCAACCATAAGCTCGACACACAATTACTGCTTGGACCATGGAGTTTGGTAATTATCCCTATCATTCTCTTCGTCATTCGTTTTGTCTTCTCAATGCTGTCTTATGGTTCATCAGTGCCTGGCGGTATCTTCATGCCGATCCTGGTTTTAGGTGCGATCTTAGGCATGATCTGTGCCAACGTCATGATTAAATTAGGCATCATTCCGTCAATGTGCTTCGTTCACATCTTGGTTATTTCAATGGCCGCCTACTTTGGCGCGATCGAAAAAGCACCCTTTACTGCGATCATGCTGTTAACCGAAATGGTCGGTACTGTCCAACAAGTCTTGCCATTAATCATCGTTACATTTATTTCTTACTACGTACTCGACTTGCTTGGCGGCAAGCCAATTTACGAGGCCTTACGCTTGCAAATGGGTTACAAATAGTTAGATAATGCAAAAAATTAAATAGAAAGCCGATGTATCAATGAATGCTTGGAACGATACTAAAGCCATCAACTTTAAGCAAGTTACTGATTATCGCAAAGCCAACATCATTGTGAACGCTGGTAACTACAGCAACACTGGTTGGGCTGGTATCACACAACTGCCTGCTGTACCACGTGGCTACCTCTACGGTTCAATCATTTCACTTAACAACTTCTTCTTGGATCAAGTAAATCCAGAAATTGCATTGTCTGTGCTGAACACGAATTGGGTCACGCTATTGGTTTGGAGCACAACGATAGTCAACCATCAGTTATGAATTCTGCAATTACTGATCAACGTGCTTACACCATCCAACAATGTGATATCGATGCTGTTAAAGCTCTTTATAACGAAAAGTAAAAAAGCCGCATAATTGTTACTTCTTGTAGCAATTATGGGCTTTTTATTTTCTACATATTTAATTCGTAAGCCAAGCGGTTTGGATCAACTTCATCATCGACTTGGATAATACCACGATATTCAAAACCGTTGCCGGTTGCCAGCTTTTGCATTGGCTTATTCAAACGGTGGGTATCAACACGGAAGTTTCTGATACCGGTCGCATATTCCAAACTGATGATATCTGACATGAAGATCCTACTTAAGCCTTGACCTTGATAATTTGAACTCAAGCAAATGCGGTGAATCGTTGTATAAGGATCATCGTTGTCGCTCCAGCTGCCACCTTCAATTTTCAGATAATGGGGATCTACACCAGTAATTGCGGCAGTGTAGCCAGCCACCTTATCGCCAACTACTAAGACATATCCATCGCCATTCTTAATATCATCTAAAATTGATTCTTCATTTGGATAGCCATTTTGCCATTGCGTGCTGCCTGACTTTTTCAAAAATACCTTGGCATCCCCAATAATAGCCATAATCTCAGCCAAGTCATCTTTAGTTGCTAATCTTGTGTACTTTTGCATTCTGATCCCTTTCCCACAAATAAAAACGAATTTGTCACAATGGCAAATTCGTATTTTTTATGGATTTATTTTTTTATATAAGGCTTAATGATGTCAAGCAGTTCTTTCAAAGCTACCCAATCTGACATCTCTTGCACTGAGAAAGGCTTGCCAGGTTCTGCAGGTGTACCATTGTCCAAGAACAAGTAAGCATATCCTTTAAAGATATCGATGTTTACGCCGAAACTATTTGCACTTGTGTTAGTTTGACGCAACATCAATGCTGGATAACCTAACTTATCCTTTAAGTGGTGATATACACTCCAATTTTCTGATTCTTTGACGCCCTGTTCAATCTGTTGAACAATTTCTTTATCTTCCATCGTTCTCTTCCTTTTCTTTCTACGCCAAAAATATATATTTACTACTATATTAATGATACCATTCTTATCAACTAATAACCGACTTTAGGGGTTACTTTTTATTAAAATAAGCTAGTCATGTATTCGCTTACCGCACGCTGTTGCATTTCTTGCCAATTATTAAATTTCGTCTCTTTTTTGACAAAATCGTCGATTACTTTGTCATCAATCTTTTCGATCTCTTGGAAGTCCTTCAAGCCAAGTTCTCTTACAAACACATCAATCGTAGCAAAGCTGGTATTCTTTTGCATGAACATTGGACTGAACAAGTCTTGATAAGATACTGCTTGCTGGTCGCCGCGTTCTTCAGCAACCTTCTCTAAATTTTGCTTCAATTTGTCTTTTTCGTTAGTCATAATTTATCCTTCTCTAAAAACGATCTTTATTATGCTACTAAATTATACTGAAAATGTACAAGAATAAAAAATTTTTATTTTAGTTAGATTTCAGTAATTATAATTACAGTAATTACGATTACTCTATTTCTCAAAATATTGAAAATCATCGCAATCTTTACTTATCATTTTCCCATTATCCGTTATAATGAGAAACGAAAATTATAATACATTAGGGGATCTTACAATGGAGAATCGTTACAAGAGCGTCTTTGACATCATCGGACCTGTCATGGTCGGACCGTCAAGCTCACACACTGCCGGTGCCGTAGCCATTGGCCGTGAAGGAAACCGCTTGTTCGGCGGCGTACCTAAAAAAGTTACTGTTCATTATTATGGCTCTTTTGCGCAAACGCACCGCGGACATGGTACTGACTATGCCATCGCTGCAGGAATCTTGGGCTTTACTACAGAGGATTTGCGTGTGCCGCGAGCACCTGAGATTGCGCGCCAACGCGGAATCGATATTCGCTTTGTTGAAGAAGAAGGCCAAAGCCCCATCGGCCACCCTAACACTGCGATTTTGGACATGTCAGATGGTGAAAAGAAGGCCCAATTATCAGGCTGCTCTATCGGTGGCGGTGCCATTGAAGTGCGCGAGATCGTCTTACACGGCATCAACATCAAGCCAGCTGGTTCTCTACCAATCGTGATCTTAGTTGATTTTGAGAGAAAACTTAATCACGAGAGATCCTTATCTGACTTTTTGAAACTCAAGGCCCCTTTTAAGGAAAAAAGAATCTACAAGTCGCACGCTTGTTACATCTATGAGTACGATATCCAAAATTACTTCAAACCAGCCTTAACCGGTGAATTACGGAAGAAATATCCTCACATCATTTGTTTATAGATAGGAAGAAATCATGTACAACCACATTAAAGAAATTGTCGCCGACTCCGAAAAAACAGGCAAACCTATCTCTGAATTGATCATTGAGCAAGAATGCCAAATGTCAGGCTTACCTCGTGAAAAAGTCTGGAACAAAATGAAATACAACCTGGAAACCATGCGCGATGCGGTGAAAAAAGGTCGCAGCGGCAATGGTGTGTTTTCTAGCACTGGCTTAACTGGCGGTGAGGCCGTGAAGATCAAGAAATATATTGAGAAAGGCCACACCCTTTCTGGCGATACGATCATGACTGCCGTACAGAATGCTGTTGCAACTAACGAAGTTAATGCGGCAATGGGTGTCATTTGTGCTACGCCAACAGCGGGTTCATCCGGCACCTTACCTGGTGTCTTGTTTTTATTAGAAAAACGACTCAACTTAACTGAGGAGCAAATGATTCACTTCTTGTTCACTGCCGGTGGCTTTGGTATGGTGATCGCCAACAACGCCGAAATCGCTGGTGCTACTGGCGGCTGCCAAGCTGAAGTAGGCTCTGCCTCTGCCATGGGTGCGGCTGCGGCAGTTGAAGCAGCTGGCGGCACCGCCGAACAAAGTGCACAGGCTTTATCGATTGCAATGTCGAATTTGCTTGGCCTTGTTTGTGACCCTATTGCAGGACTGGTTGAAGTGCCTTGCGTGAAAAGAAATGCGATTGGTGCTGGGAACGCCTTGATTGCGGCAGATATGGCGCTGGCGGGATGCACTAGTGTAATTCCGGCTGACGAATGTATCGATGCCATGAAAAAAGTTGGCCACCAAATGCCAGCATCCCTACGCGAAACAGGAATCGGTGGCTTAGCTGGTACGCCAACCGGACAAGCAATCAAAGCAAAGATTTTTGGTGAGGATGCATAATGAGAGACGGCGAAACAATCAAAAACGACATCATTAACCACCTCGCTCAGGTGATCGACCCTGAATTAAACGTCGACGTGGTTAATTTAGGCTTAATCTATGGTATCGACTTGGACGAAAATGGCATCTGCTTAATCAACATGACTTTGACCACTCCAGCCTGTCCCTTGACCGGCTTTTTAATCGATGCAATCACTAAAGAAGTTAAAAAAGTTGAAGAAGTAAAAAACGTGGACGTAGAATTTGTCTGGTATCCGGTTTGGTCGCCGGACCGTATGAGCGACGCCGCAAAGAAGTATTTTGGTTATGAAAAGAAGGATTAATTAAGGGAGTAGTAATGGATATTTGGTATCAAATCGGAATTTTTGTAGGTTTCTTTTTCGTGGGCCTTGCACTTTACATCTTCAGGGGATGTCGCCAAAGCAGCTACCCTGCCAATTTCACTAACTTCATCTTTTCCATTTCGATCTCAACGGCTGGCGTTTTAATCATTATCACCAGCCTGGCCGCAATTCAGCCGCACAACTGGTACACCAGTAGTCAATTCTGGAGAATGCTCATTATAGGCTAAACAAAAATACTTAATACCAATTAGGTACTAAGCATTTTTTATATTCTTTTTATTTAATTAGTGAGTTTGCAAATCAACAGCAATACGGTCACCTAAGTAATCAGGATACTTGTTGCCTTGAGTTGCCATACCAAGCTTAGCTTCAAATGCAAAACCAACACCGATAGTCTTGTTAGCCTTGCTCAAAAGTGACTTTCTGTGAGCCCAGTTTGAAGCTTGGTCGTGGTAGATAAATTCGTCAAGAAGTACCTTAGCAGCTTCCTTAGGTGTAGTTGAAACTTGAACGCTGTTCAAAGCAATGTTTTCTTCGTATGCAGTTCTCTTGCCGTTTGGACGAATGTGTGAGAACTTGTTAACGACTTCTTGCGCACGAGTTTCAGCATAAGCTTGCAAACTTGGCTTAACAGTAAGCTTTGGCAAACCTTTTCATCAAGCAACTTGTTGTTTTCCTTGGTAGCAAATCTTGAATCATTCATTGGGTTGGTCTCACTGTACATCCCCCTTGGTGAAGGTTCACTTGAAAGTGACCATGAAGCCATAAACATTTCGATGCCTTTATCGTCGTGGTCAAGTTTGTCATAGGGGGATGCATAGTAAAAAGCTGTCATTGACATTGAGCGACAAATTTTTCATTTATTTAACTATTCTAAATACATTTGGAATAATTTTTTTATTACTTTTCTTCCTTCTCTTTGGCATATAAATTAACGGCCGTACTTCCAATTCAAATTCTTTTCTGCTAATCGGCTTAATCAGATCATCATCAACGTTGAAAAGCTTCAGCTGACCCTTCACATGAATCGGCTTGATCACATCGACAAGCTCGATATTCCAATAGTAGAGATCTTCAAATGGAAAATATTGAATGCTCTTCAAATTCACGACGCAAATTGCGTAACCAGGTGCAGCACCTGCCACCTTTTTAGCAGTCGAACACATCAAAAGTGGTCCACGATAGTTTGTCTTCCACGTTCTATATTCAATTTTCTTCTTGCCGGCAATCATATCCATGATGTAATCGCCACGTACCGATAGTGCCTTCATTACTACCTCCGTATTTTGCTTAGCTAGCACTAAAATTATTGTTTTATATAAAGCCAACTAAAAAAGAGAACATTGTTCTCTAAATCAAATATTTAATTATCTCTTTTATCAAAGAAATCATTATCAATTTCAAGTAGTTCAAAAGTATGTTGCACTTGAACCCCAACCTTATATTCAATCATCAACTTAGTTAGAGCTTCACCATCGATCAATCTAATATTAAACTTTTTACCAGCTTCTTCCGCACTACGAGTGAAAGATGAAGTTGTAATAAATACACCTGAGCCTGCGCCTTGTAAATCTAGATCACCGTGGAATTGACTTATAGTTTGGCGACCCACTGTATTATCTTCAGCATAACGTTTTACTTAACCATAGAAACTCTCTTCAATTGTCATCTCCTTTTTACTATGTTTTAGAGTTATATTCTCTTCTCATCCTATAATGATCTTTATTTTCAGTATAGCAAAAACGGAGATACGCTCGCATCCTCGTTTCATTCTACATTTAATCAATATGGTCTTAGTGTCTTTTTTATTTCTGTTGAATCAAAACCACATTTTGTTAAATATGTTTTTAATTCTTCAATTTTAATAGGTATATCAACTGCCCCATATTCTTTAGACTCAGTCATATGATTAACTATGATCTCTTTTAAATTATCTGGAGTTATTGGAGCTAAATATTTAAATTTATTATTTTCAGTCAATGAAATAAACTTACTTTTTTTATTATCCAATGCTTTCAAAATAACAAATCGAATTTCTTTTTCATTTGATAAAACGGGTGGTTTGAAAACTAAAGAATAAAAGATTAGAACATTTAAAACGTATGATTCCTCTACTAATCTTTTTATTGCATCTTTATTGTTAACAGCTTCTATAAAGAACTGCATTAAATTACGAATATAATTGTGCTGATCTTGTTTATTGTAACAAACCTTTAAAACTAAATAATGAGATACACCTGGATCTTCCCTAAATCTAGCTCTTAAATTCAAGTCAATTTGCATAGAGTCTAAACCTATAGCCGTATCGCCATATTTTTCCATACCAGCCGCTGCACTATTTTTTAAAAATGACCAGATAAAGATATGTGAATAAATCTTTGTCTTAATTATTTCATCAAAGGCCTTTAAAACCTTATCCGAAGCATGCATTTTACGTAATTCTTCTCTAGCAATATTAAAGGTATATTTTCCCTCATTCTGGTCGTTCATATTACATTGTTCACCTACTAAAAAAGTTCTTGAATCAACTATCTTCTTCAAGTCTTGATCAGGTAAATAATGATATAGTAAGTGCCTATCTGTAACATCATACGCAAACCGATACTGGTAAGATAAAGGACTTAAGCATTTATATCTTTCAGGATCTGCTTTAAAAGATCTATAATTGCTTTCCAATGATTCTGGATTTAAACCTACCTCGGCAATTGCCCTTTGAGCTCTTCTGGGAATTTTACAATATTCAAAGATTTCTTTTAATTTAGGCGACACATTTTTAACTTTCAATAATCTAGCCTCCTCAAAATAAAATCTATTGCAAATTCAATTATAAATTTTAGGAAAACATTTAATCTTCTAATTAAAGTAAAGCAAACAACTGAGCAATTTTAACAGCAATTCGATTTTGCTCTGAAAGCGGTGGGAGCGGAAAAATGAACTTACTTAGCTTTGTTGCGTTAACGTTGGGCTGTCCTGTTCCACTTTGCTTTTTAGAGATAAAAGACCAATACAAAGGTGACTGCATTACATACTTTGTATAATCTTCTTTTCCAACTAAAAAAAATCTAATACGAATTAAATATGAAGCAAAAACAGACGTCGTTGGAATATTTTCTATTTTATAACTCTTCCCTACTGTTCCTCCTGTTCGTGCTATTAACATATCATCTTTCAGTAGTTGTAAAGCTTGAATCTTGCTATCTGGGACACTACAAAAAGGAACTGTATTCCAATTCACCCTGCCATTCTGAATATCTGTAATTCTAATAAATTTGGAATTACCATTTTCCTTAGCCGAGGCAGTATATCCATATCTAATATCTTTGGATATATCACCTAATCTCACCCATTCCCAACTATCAGGAATATCAAATGGCTTCTCTTCATCAGTAATTGGAGGGAGCGGCTTACTCTTCTTGATCTTCTTTTCCTTAACAAGCTCAGCTTTTTCAGCCTTAATCTTCTCTAGCAATACACTTGTTGGCTCATCATTGGGATCTTGCTTGACCAACTTTCCGCGTATTGCTAAATCCAGCACCTTAGTCTTCAGCAAAGTCTGAAGTTCTGCGTATTGTTGAGTAGAAGATTCGACTTTGCGAAGCAAAGCGAATAGCTGCGCTATTTTAGCAGCGATTCGACTTTGCTCTGAAAGAGGTGGAAGTGGAATTACCGCCTCAGAAATTTGCTGTAAAGTTAGATTTGGTATAGAAGTTGTCTTCTTTCTTTTTATAATTTCTTTAGATTGATTACCCAATGCAAACGATAAGTATTTTTCATCAAAACTAGAACTATTAATCAATCTTACTATTGCTATAGCTTGATTAACATTAGCTGGTAAATTATTTTCCTTTACAACAGCTACATTTCCTAAAGTACCCGCAATCGTAATCAATAAATCATTAAGAACCAATTGTGATCGTCTTAACTGACCAACATTTATTTCATTAGATATAAATTTTATTGGTTCGGATGTAATAGAATAGTTTTTTATATTTTCACCCCTATAAAACTTTATTCCATTATCTATATACGCATTTTTTCCACCACGAGGTGTTGTTCCTTTGGTAACAGTCTTAGCAACTTCCCCTAACCTAACCCATTCCCAACTATCAGGAATATCAAAAGGCTTTTCATCATCAGTAATTTCAGGAAGTGCTTTAGTCTTCTTAATCTTCTTTTCTTTAACAAGCTCTTCTTTTTCAGCCTTAATCTTTTCTAGCAACACACTTGCAGGTTCATCATTAGGATCTTGCGGTACAAGCTTGCCTCGCATTGCTAAATCCAAGATTCTTTCTCTCAAAGCTTGAGCATCAAAATCTAAAGTATTAGTCTTCATCGTCGATCCCTTCTAATGCCTTATTAAGTTCCGCAATTGCATCACTAATTGCCTTTGACTTCTCATTCATTTCTTTCAAGATCTCACCTAATGAACGATCATCATGATTTTCTTCTTCACTCATCCAAGTAATATCTAAGCTTGTATTAGGACGTTTCTTAATTTCATCAATACTGAATTTACGCCAACGACCATTAGGATTCTTCTTTGCATCCCAAGTTTCTTTTCTCTTTGAGCGGTCATCTGCGCAGAATAACTTTTCAAAATCAGCAAAGTCCTTCTTATTTAAAGGATTACGTTTACCAAATGAACGCATTTGATGACGCATATCATAAATCCAAACATCCTTAGTATTATCCTTGTCACTTTCACCGCGAGTGAAGAACAATACGTTAGTTTGAACACCTTGAGCGTAGAAGATTCCTGTAGGTAAACGCAAAATTGTATGCAAATTACACTTATTCATTAAGTCTTGTCTAATTTGTTCACCAACACCATCAGCAAACAAAACATTATCAGGAACAACAACTGCAGCTCTGGCCTTACCATCCTTTTTAAGTGAATTATAGATAATTTGTAAGAAGTTAAGTTGTTTGTTACTTGTTTCGTAAGTTAAGTCATCACGAGTTGCACGTTCGCCACCCTTTTTAGTACCAAATGGAGGGTTAGTTAATACAACATCGAAGTTCTTCATCCACTTACCATTAGCAGATAATGAGTCACCTTGTTCAAGTCGGCCATCCATACCATGCAAGTATTGGTTCATCATAGCCAAACGATGAGTATTAGGTACTAATTCCATACCAGAAAAGGCTTCTTGTTCTTGGAATTCTTCTTGTTCTTCATCTAGAGTTGAGTAATCATCAGTCTTATCTTTCAAGTATTGATCAGCGGCAACCATGAAACCAAAAGTACCAGCTGCAGGGTCATTACAACGATCACCAATTTCAGGCTTAGTCATTCTAACCATCATGTTAATTAACACACGTGGAGTAAAGTATTGACCAGCACCAGACTTAACTTCGCTGGCGTTCTTTTCCATCAAACCTTCGTAAAGATCACCCAAACCTTCTTCACGAGCTGAGAACCAATCAAGTTCATCAATATCTTTGATAATCTTTTCCAAGTTTGCTGGTTCGTCAATGGCAGTTGAAGCATTGGCATAAATAGCGTTGATTCTTGGACTCTTAACAATTTCAGGATTACCCAAATCAAGTAAAAGTTGACGGTAGAAGTTCTTTAATTCAAGTCCTTCTTTAGAAACAAGACTATCCCAACGATACTTTTCAGGAATATCATCTTCTTGTCCTTGTTCCTTACTCATCTTCAAGAACAAAATGTAGGTCAATTCGGTGATGTAGTCTTGATAACTAACACCATCATCACGTAAGACGTTACATTCATTCCATAATTTTTGAACTATTTCTTGGTTGGTCATACCCATTTAAATAAACTCTCCTTAAACGTATAAGTTCTCATTCAATACATAAATAATCTGATCGGCATTCTCTGGGAAGATCTTCTTCATTCGTTTATATCCGCCTTGTTTCTTAAAGAAATGATTATCTTCAAATGCTTGCTCCGCATTTGGTCCTAATACAGTAGAAGCCATTAATTGATTTTCAATCATCTTCAACCATTTCTTTTGTTGGATGTTCCAATCTGCCATGCCATATACTTTATCCATTGCATATTCAATTCTGGCCTTATGGTTAACTAGTTTAGATCCCACAGCCGCTTGACGAATAAAGCTGATAATATCTGCCGTAGTTTGAACATGATTTGCACTCTTCCATGCCGTTTGTAGCTCCTTTTCTTTGAAACCATTTTGTTCAAGTTTCAATTTAATATCCTTTAACTCATCAAAAGTTAAATCTTTAGGTCTTGTAGCAACAATTTGTAAAGCAGGGATAGTATTCACATTCTTTTTAACAAAGTCAGTAAAACTCTCAAGATAATCCTCTGGCCTTTCATTACCAGTACCATAACCGCGAGTAACATTAACTACTTCATCAGGTGCATTAGAAATAAATTGATGCGGTCTAGAAGGATTAATGTGATCAAGTTGCTCAAATTTAGGCCATTGCTTTAAGAACTCTTTCTTATTTAACTTGCTTAGATCTCCAGCCCATTGATCAACTGACTTAACTTCAGCTAAACGTTCAAATTCTTTTCTCTTCTTATCATCTAAACGCTTAATTTTTCTTTCAACTGCAGCTGACATATCAACTTGATATTGATATGAATCTTCTTGTGTTTCAAAGTAATCCTTCTTATGACCTAAGAAGTAATGAACATTATGTCCAGGTTCTTTAACTACTGGCTTCATGTTGGTTACTTTGTTCATTGCATCGTAAATACCAACGGCATCATAGATCGTGAACTTATCTTTATGAATTTCAGGACACAATCTAGTTGCACGACCTAGCATCTGTTCATACAGGATTCTTGATTGAACTCTTCTCAAAAAGACAATATTTGTAATCTCTGGAACATCAATACCAGTGGTTAACAGATCAACCGTGACAACAATATTAGGATTAGTTTCATTCTTGAAGTTCTTAATCTCTTGGTTTGGATGACGAATTGAACCAGTGATTTTTTCGATTACATCATCATCTACCGGTCTGCCTTGATCCTTAAATGCTTGCTTCAATAAGTCAACTACCATATCGGCATGAGCATCGGTTGCTGCAAAGATTAATGTCTTACCTAGTTCTGGATCTGTTGGATCAAGATAATTCTTAACTAGCTCATCACAAACCACCTTATTAAAGCTCCTAGTGATTACTCGATGGTTGAAGTCTGCTACATCGAAATTCATATTATCTGGAAGCTTTTCTTTATTGATGGTCTTTTCATCTTGATCAAAGATATCAACTTCAGAACCCTTCTTGAAGTGAATACCTTCTTTGGCCAATTTAGTTTGGATAATAATTGGCGCATCATGATCGACTAAGTATCCATCAAGAACAGCTTGCTGATAACTATAGGTATAAACAGGACTACCAAAGATTTCTGTAGTTTGAAGAGCTGGCGTGGCAGTCATGCCGATTGCAGTAGCATCAAAGTAATCAACTACTCGACGATATTGACTGACATATTCTTCTTGATTGTAGAACCTATACTCGTCATCACTTAATTCCTTGTCTTCTGCATAACCACGGTGAGCTTCATCGACAATAATAAAGTCATATTGACCAACTGATGGTTTCTCTGAATTATCATCGCTAAAGAATAAGCGCTTGATCATCCCTTGAACAGTAGCAATCTGAATCTTGGTTGAAGAATCTGGTACCTTATCACTTAATTCTTTCAAACCATAGATTGAAGAAATAGACATTGTACCGATCTTATTATCTTTAATTGCATTGGCTGTCTGTTTACCCAAAGAATTACGATCAACTAAGTAAAGAATTCTTCTAGCACGTTTGTGTTTTAAAAGACGATACATCAATGAAATAGCAGTTCTAGTCTTACCAGTACCTGTTGCCATCGCAAGTAAGATTCGTTTCTTACCATCTTTAATTGCATCTTCGATTGATTGAATCGCTTCAATTTGATAAGGGCGATCAGCAAATTTTGGATAGTCATCGTCATTAACTAAGTCGTTATCTGCTTCATCCTTATTTTTAGCAGTCAACTTTAATGCCAAGTCATCTGGCTTATGGAACTCTTCAAGAGCATAAGCATTTTCCTTAGGATTTCTTGCATCCCAAAACCAAATACCAGATTTTTCCTGATATTGCTTAAGGTATGGACGACCGTTAGCCGTATAAATAAATGGAACCTTGTATTCGCCCATTTCATTAGAGACTAACTGATAATCTGATCTAAAAGGAACTTCTTTTGAATACTCCTTTGGTTGAGCCATCTGACCAGCAATATCTTGATCCCACTTTTTAGCTTCAACAATACCGTAGAATTCTAAGCCTTTGAACAAGGCATAATCAGCTCTATGACCATTTGGCAGAACCCATTCAGCAATTGCCAAGTTACGGCCTTTTTCAGGTTCTGTTTGATGTGTCCAATTATTTAGACGATCACTGTCAGCTTCCCAACCTGCATCCCGTAATTGTTGATCAATCAATTGACGAGTTTCTGCTTCAGTTAATCTGTGTCTTTTAGCAAACTCTACATTGATATCATGTCTTCTTGTTTGCTCCTCAGCAGTAATCTTAACTTCTTGAGGGCGATTCTCTTGTAGTTGTTTAATCTTCTCTTCAAGAGCCTTGATCTTAGCTTCTTGATTCTTCAGAATTACTCTTTGATCTGTAGGTTTAACATAGTCTGGAACTTGATCTAATGAATAAACTTCCAAGAACCATTTCCATACCAAATAAGCCTTTTTATCTATTTCGAGTGCGTCAGACTTAGTTGCGATAAATTGGTCATCATGTGCCGCACTATTTCTTTTACGTCGAATGTCATTAAGTGCTGTTAACACAACGGCTGGATATTCATTCTTGGATAAAGCTAATTTTTCAATTCGTTGTTTTTGATTTAAGTCCCAATCGACTAAGTTATCCAAGTGCAGAATTTCTTTAGTCAATTGTTCACCAAAAGTACCGAAAACTGTAAGACTGCTTCTTGGATCAGAGTAAATTAATGATTCAGCACTGGAAGCCAATTTTGCATAGTCACGATAATCCTTTGTTAAGGTTTGAAAATTAGACATAATTCTTCCTCTATATCTATCTCAAGGTAAAGCAATATAATTTTATTTTACTCTGAATAGTTGATTTAACACAAGAAAGGTAGTTATTTAGACGTCATATGTTCGTGATAAATACAAAAAAGCCTCATCTTTTTATCGATGAGGTTATTTAGGTTACTTCTTCACTTTAACGCTAACCTGATACTTTACAGGAACAATTTGAGCTAAATCATCTTTCAAAGGATTTTTCACCATATAAATTATTGGTTTATTCTTCACATCAAACACTCGATAAATCCAATAATTAGGCAATGAGAGTGCATTTTGTCTTTCATTTTCCGTCATAACAAAACTAAATTTGTCACTAACTTTATCGGTAGTACTCTTCACTTCAATTTGACGTGGAGTGCCGTCTTCATCAAAAGACAAAATATCATAACCTATAGCATCTGAAGTCTGTGATTGCCACGCGATTTTTCTTCGAAGACCTGGGTGAGACTTCAATCTCTTCTTTTCATATGCAATGACTTCACGTTCACCCAATTCACCAATTGCAATACTGGTCTTTTGTTTAGCTACATAATCAATTTTAGAAAGTGATTCGAATTTAGAAGTTTTTCTTTTAGATGTAAATTTAAAAGCATCTTTTTTATATGCTTCTGGGAAAGCAGGCTCATCTTTTTTAGGCAGCACAGGAATCACTTGCTTAAATGAAACTTCTCCATAATTTTTACGACCATCACCTGATTGATTTTCTTCTCCTAATGTAGTTGCAGCTGGAAAAAGATGATATAAATAATTACCAAATTTAATGTTATTCCAATTTTTCGTAGCCTTATCTGTAGTCTTTAATTTAAGCAACAGCTTCTGTTTTTCATATGGAGAAACCTTTCTTGAAACAGAATCACCATAAAACTGATATACAAAGTAATCCAACATTCTCTCAGAGAAGATGTTTAGGTATTTCTCAGGATAATAAACTGACAATATCTTCATTTTGACCATTGTAGACAATGGATTATCTTCAATTACTTTTTGATTATCTGCATCCCCCGCTTTAATCAATTCAACAATTTTATCCTTCAATTTTTGAAACGATTTATCTATATCGGGATGATCAGTTGGAATTTGCCATACTTTATTAATTACATATTTTTGATGTTCCTGACTATAATAAATACCAAATTTCTTAGCATTTGAACCTCTTATACTGCCTAATCCAGCTAATCCCCTTTCTAGTTGATTGCAAAAACTACCTGAATTACCCTTTCCTTCAACATATTCATCAATTGTCATATTCTTTTCAATATAATCAATCGGAAAAGAATTTACGAATTCACTTCTTAAATCTTCCAAATATTGATCTTGTGAATCATAAGAATCCAGCATGTAGTCAAATTCAGTTAATTTTCGCATTTTATTTACTCCCATTTTTTATAAACTACTTTATTGATACTAGTAATATTATCATAATTATTCGATGTTTTATCAATCAGTAAAAAATCGCCGATTGTAAAATCAAGTTGAACACTTTATAAAAATAAAAGTCCATCTGGACCTGTTTGATAGAACGTTAATATCCACAAAAACATCTATTGGAGGTCACAAATGGACTCTTTACATTTTACCATGAATCAGCACGTTAAAGGCAAGCACTTATCATTTGAAGAGCGAGTTGTTATCCAAACCCGTTTAAAAGATGGTTGTTCTATTAGAGCGATTGCTCGCAAATTGAGCTGCTCTCCTTCTACAATTAGCTATGAGGTTAAACGTGGTACTGTTTCTCTCTATCATGACAAGCAGCAGCGTTATAAGGCTGATCATGGTCAGAATGTTTATCAGATTAATCGTCGCCACTGTGGTCGTAAATCAGACTTCTTGAAGAAAGCAAACTTTATTAGCTACGTCATTAAGCATTTTTTTGAGGACGGCTGGTCACTTGACGTTTGTGCCAATCGTAGTTTAGCTATCGGTGAATTTTCACATCATCAAACAGTCTGCACCAGAACTTTGTACAACTATGTAGAACAAGGCCTAATTGCAATTAAGAACTATGATTTGCCTGAAAAAATTAAACGTAATACCAAGCTCCATCATGTTCGCAAAAATAAGAAAAAGCTGGGACGAAGCATCGAAGAGCGGCCTAAAGAGAT
>UMGA01010949.1_pt1 | contig 35111 bp, 39 predicted proteins | sample 1965171 | NCBI WGS metagenome assembly UMGA01 (sample SAMEA4836062, study PRJEB28245) | human gut metagenome | biome: gut microbiome; material: fecal sample | place: Denmark | collected 2008 | reverse complement strand
GTTTTAAGAAATTAATTTAAGGAATCATTCATCCTTACACAAAATATTTTACGGTCTCCTTTTTTTCTTGCAGATACACTTTTATTTTTGATTTTTTAATGTAAATTTCTAAAATAAAACACTTCCTACTTAAAAGTAAGAAGTTAAGAGAGTCGTAGATATCATAAAAAAATGACTTAGAATCATTTCAATTCAAGTCATTTTCATTTTTTAAAGTATGGTCTATGTAATTTCTTATTGCTCACCCATTGCGTGTATTCAACGCCCTTTTCTTTGCTTTCTTTATATTCTTCAAATACTTGCTGCCATTCTTGCAAATCTCTGGAATTAGTTGCATGCATTGTTTTAAATATTATCGGTTACTTGCTGTATTTTTCTCATTACCAGCTATGTCAATCGCCTGTTTAAAGAAACCTACAGGATTAATTTTTCTAGCTTTTAAAAGCTTAACCAAAGTATCTGCATCTATATTATGAATCCCACGTTCTACTTTAGAATAAAACGATTCCGAAGCAACACCAGCTGCCATTTCAGTTTGAGTAAGTCCAGCTGCCAATCTAGTTTCTCTTAGTGATTTTCCGATCTTCACTGTTTTTACCTTTTTCTACAAAAAATGCCAACAGATCATTCTGTCGGCATAACTTTTTACAACAAATCTTGATCTTCTTCGATCTTATCGTTGATAAATTTTTCATTTGGATAAATTGGCATTACTTCAATTCCATCCATCGCTCTTTGAATCAAGCCTTCAACATCAAGACGAGCTTCGTATTCACGAGCCTTATCAAGCTTTGGCTTAGTCTTAGGACGTGGTGGAGCAAAGATAGTACAACAATCTTCAAATGGTTGAATTGAAAGATCAAAAGTACCAATATCTTCTGCCAATTTAATAATTTCAGTCTTATCCATTGTAGCAACTGGACGAATAACTGGTGTAGTTGTCACATCGTTAATAGCAACCATTGATTGCAAAGTCTGTGAAGCAACTTGACCAACAGATTCACCGTTAAAGATTGCAAGACCACCGCGCTTAGCACGAATACGGTCTGCAAGTTGCAACATGAAGCGACGTTGTACAGTCATCAAGTAACCTTCTGGCAATTTTTCCTTAATAGTTTCCTGAATTTCAGCAAATGGCACAGCGATAAAGTTAATCTTACCTGCATAGTTTGCCAAAATACCAGTTAATTCCTTAGCCTTAGCTAAAGCTTTTTCAGTAGTGTAAGGTGGACTGAAGAAGTGCACCATTTCAATATCAACCCCACGCTTCATTGCAAGGTATGAAGCAACTGGTGAATCAATACCACCACTAAGCATCATTACAGCTTTACCAGCAGTACCAACAGGCATCCCGCCAATACCGTGAAGCAATTGGTTAGAAATATAAACAGCATCTTGACGCACTTCGATTCTAAGTACTAAATCAGGGTGCTTCATTTCAGCCTTCAAGTGGTCGATATGATCGAATAAATAATCACCAATCAAATTGTTAAGTCGGTTAGTATCATATTCAAACTTGTGATCACTACGCTTAGTATTAACCTTAAAAGTCATGCCAGGCTTAAAAGTTTCATTCATTAATTCCAAAGAGGTTTTCTTAATATCCTCTAAAGTCTTAGGAACTTTAATAGCTGGTGAGTAGGTTTGAATACCAAAAACCTTTTTAAGTCGCTTATCAACTTCAGTAAATGGTGCACCATTCAAAATGATGTGCATCCGGTCGTGCCGTGGGTGAAATTCAATTTGAGGGAAATCCTTCAAGACTCTTTCAACGTTAGTAGCTAAACGATTGATAAAGTCTTTTCTGTTCTTCCCCTTAGTTGAGAGTTCCCCATAACGGACCATAACTTCTGTATATTCCATTAATTCTCTCCCAAATGATTAATTTTAGCAAAATGATTGTAGATCTTATCAAAGACCTTGATAAATTCATCTGCTTCTACAAGCGTATTTGTCTCATCAAAACTCAAACGTATTGCACTAGTAGCAATCTTATCATCAATATGCATAGAAACCAAGGTGCTTGCTTCATCTGCTGTCTTTGAAGCACAAGCAGAAGTAGTTGAAGTATAAATATCTTGATCTTCAAGCGTATGCACCAAAGTTTCTCCACGAATACCCTCTAAGGCAAAGCAAAGAATGTGTGGTGCAAAGTTGTCTTGAACTGGTGAAAAGATATCAATACCGGGCTTTTGCTTCAAATAATCAACAATCTTTGCCTTAATTGCAGCTTCTCTAGCAGCCTTTTCAGGTTCATCTTCAAGTAAAAGACGAATTGCTTTTGCCATCCCTGCAATTGCTGGTAAGTTTTCGGTACCTGAACGAAGGCCCTTTTCTTGGCCGCCACCATCATTAAGCGGACTAAGCATCTTGCCTTCTTTTTTATAAAGAATACCAATACCACGAGGTGCATGGAACTTGTGAGCAGATAAGCTAGATAAGTCTACTCTTGGTGTGAAGACTTTATCCCAAATATTCTTGCCAAGTGCTTGAACGTTATCAACGTGGAATTGAATCGTTGGATAATTTTCAAGCAAATCACTAATTTCATCGATTGGTTGAATGGTCCCAATCTCGTTATTGACACCCATGATTGAAACTAGCGTTGTATCTGAATCAATTGCATTTCTCAAATCATTAACGTTAACTCTACCTTCTTTATCTACCGGAAGTCGAGTCACACGCCAGCCCAAGTTTTCCAAAGCAGTGAAGCTATTGGCAACTGAAGCATGTTCAACACTAGAAGTAATGATATGCTTACCAAATTCCCGCTTTTGAATAGCAGTTCCCTTGATCGCTGTATTATTTGATTCTGTACCACCTGAGGTAAAGAAAATTTCATGTTGTTTTACACCTAATAATCCAGCAATTTGCTTGCGAGATGCTTCAAGCAATTGGTGAGCACGGTCCCCCATTTTATGCAAACTGGAAGGATTGCCCCAAATATTGGTTGCTACCTTGTTATAAGTATCCAATACTTGAGGATCTATCTTAGTTGTTGCACTGTTATCAAAATAAATCACAAATATTACCCCTTCATTAAAAAACGGCCAATTGCTTGACCGTTCATTGACTTCTAAATTTTAGCCCAAATAATTAAAAGCTTCAATTATTTACTCTCTTTGTTCTGAATAATATGCATTTTCAAGACGTTGGTAGCTGCCTGGTTCTACTTTTTCAAGTGCAGTAGCAATGGTATCTAATGCATCTTTGTAGTTATATTCATTGTACAGCTGCATTGCGAGCTTTTGGGCCTGCTTAATTGCATCTTTATCAGCGTACTTATTAGAATATTGCATTGTTAATTCAACTAAGTTAGCAGAATTAATAATATCATCAGCTTCGCGCTTAAGTCGCTCGACATCGTCAGAAATCTGAATTAATTCATTAGAAATCTTTTCCATATTAATTCTAACTTGGCTTAATTCATCACTGACATGACCAATTTCATTAACTACCAAGGTATACATTTGAACAAAACTATCTGGATTACCTGGTAAATTGCGTCTCTCAAGACGACGATATACTAATGAAACTTCTTGCTTGAAACGTTTAATAGAATCGTTAGCGACGTTTTCTGAATCATACAAGCCATCAACATCTGTTGACATCTTAGCTTGCTCTTGATCGATTTCACGCAAACGATCTAGCATTTGCAACCATGAATCTTGAATTGCGGAGTAAACACCTTTGCCGTCGGCAATACTTTGCGTATCGACGGTATATTGGCGATTCATATCATTGACTTCTTTTTCAAGTTCCTTACTCTTCTCAAGTTCACCGTGAGTTAATTCGTAACTTTCATCAATATGTTGCAATTTTTCAACGAGTTTCTTAGAAGCGGCTTGTTGATGAGCAATCAAAGTCAACATCTTATTTTGATTCTTCTCAACAAATGGACGAGCCTTGTATTCCTTAGCCAAAGCAGTATAAAGTTCATCGATTTCACCAGAGATCTTTTTATTTTCTTTGGCTAATTCATCAACCTTAGTCTCTGCAAGCAACTTGCGCGCATCATCAATTTCACCATGAATTTCTTTAATTCGCTTCAATACATCTATATCAGTAATGTAATACTTTTCTGAAACCATCTTCTTGTAGGCATCAGATAATTCACGCAATTGATCTTGGAAAACAACCTCTAATTGATGATTTCCTTCCTTAATCTTAGGCAAGCGTTTTTGCAATGCGCCTAAAGCCATTCTAATCTTAGACAATACGCGCTTAGCTTCAACATGATCACCTTGAGAAGAAAGGTTCTTGGCTTCGTCAAAGTCACTTTCCATTGATGCAAGTTGATCTTCAATTTGATCAATAGCCGCACCATATTCAAACGAACCAGCCAAAACACTCTTTCTAAGTTCATGATAAACCTTAATCAAAGCATCATATTGCATTTGATTTTCTTTGTTTGATTCAAGTAACTCTGTAAAAACAGCTTTAGTATTGCGAGCGTCTTCTAAAGTTGGCTTGATTATCTCTTGAGCTTTTTTGATATTTTTTCTAGCTTTGAAGAGCTTATAAGTGGTGTTTTCTTGGGCGGCTTCTTCAACTAACTGTTGCACGCGAGGCAATTTTTTAGTTGAAGTTTCATTGTAGCTCTTGCGCCAAGTATTTAATGTAGTTAGACTTTCACCGGCCAAATCCATTTTATCTAGTCGCGTAATGTCTTCTTCGAGATGCATTTTTTCAATTTCATTGACTGCTGCGTCAATTACTTCGATCGCACGCAGTTGCCTGCGGTTGACCCAAAGCATGAGTGCAATGACGACTATAATAAGGATGACAACGGCAATTATAATAATAGTTTGAATTGATGACATCGTTTATCCTCCAAAACTACTATAATTATAACAAAACATGGTCTGAAGATGTGAAAAAGCTGTCCTATTTCTTGATTTATTATTCTGAAGCCTATATAATACTAGTCGTGTAAAATATTTGCAGCAATAAGTGACAAGAACGTCAACATCTTGAAACGCTTTAGTGAACGAGTAACCCGCGCTGCATTGGGCGAAAATGTAAATCCAAGATGCACGAATGTTGAACTTATTCGTAATATTTTACTCCAAAAATTATCATTATAAATTTTATGGAGGATTTTTATGTCAAGATATACAGGTCCAAGTTGGAAACGTTCAAGAAGATTAGGTATTTCTCTTTCAGGTACTGGTAAGGAAATCGCTCGTCGTAACTACGCTCCAGGTCAACACGGTCCTAACAGTCGTGGTCGTTTGTCAGAATACGGTCAACAATTGCACGAAAAGCAAAAGTTACGTTGGATGTACGGCTTAAACGAACGTCAATTTAGAACTTTGTTTGCTCGCGCTGGTAAGATTCGTGAAGGTCAACACGGTGTTAACTTCATGATCTTGCTTGAACGTCGTTTGGACAACATTGTTTACCGTCTTGGTTTAGCTACTACTAGAGAACAAGCTAGACAATTAGTTAACCATGGTCACATCACTGTTGACGGCAAGCGCGTTGACATCCCTTCATACGAAGTTTCAGTTGGTCAAACTATCGGTTTGAAGGAAAAGTCAAAGAACTTGCAACAAGTTAAGGATGCCTTAGATGCAGTTACTGCACGTCCATCATTTGTTTCATTTGACGACAACAAGATGGAAGGTTCTCTTGTACGTTTACCAGAACGTGACGAAATGGAACCAGAAATTGATGAATCACTCGTTGTTGAATACTACAACAAGTTACTTTAATTTTTACATTTTATTTTGTCGAAAGGCTTTCCCCATTGTGGGAAAGCCTTTTTTTGTTACAATTGGTACTAACAGAAAGGATGAATCATATGACTGAAGATTTAAACAAACGTATTGAACAAGCTGCTCAAGGTATTACGCCTCAAACCAAGCCAGATGAACGTAGACTTTTTTTAGGTTCTTTACGTGAACGTGTTTTAGTTCGTTTAGATAATACGGAAGTAAAGAATTCTAAATTGACTGTCCTCTTTTTAAAACATATCGATGATTTCAAGGGTTACACTATTTTGATCAACGGCAATATCAAAGATGATGGCTTCTTGGGCGATGTTGAAGCAGAATGCAGTAAGAAAGATATTCCTTTTACTCTAGTTAATAATGAAACTGCTCAAACAGGACCAAATGATACCGCAGTTTTAGTTGTAGCCAAAACTGCAATTAACCGTCCACGAATTAAGATTAACCAAGTTTATCCACCTGAAATGCCTAAGACTGAACTTAATGCACCAGCCAAAAAGCATGAAGGCTTTTGGCATCATTTATTTCACGAGGATAAGTAATGAAACTATTAGCATACCGTATGCGGCCTAAAAATTTGGACGAAGTTGTTGGACAGCAGCATTTAATTGGCCCTGGGAAAATCATTCGTCGAATGGTTGAGGCTCGTTTGCTTTCTTCTATGATTCTTTACGGCCCTCCTGGTATTGGTAAAACCAGTATTGCTAGTGCTATTGCCGGTTCCACTAAATATGCTTTTAGAAAGCTTAATGCGGCAACTGACGGCAAGAAGCAACTGCAGCAAGTTGCCGAAGAAGGCAAAATGAGCGGTACTGTCGTTTTATTGCTGGATGAAATTCATCGTCTCGATAAAACCAAACAGGATTTTCTGTTGCCCCTACTTGAATCAGGACAAGTTATTCTAATCGGTGCAACTACCGAAAATCCTTATATATCTATTTCTCCTGCCATTCGTTCGCGGTGCCAAATTTTCGAATTAAAGCCTTTATCAAGCGAAGATGCTTCTAAGGCCATCGATCGTGCACTTGCCGATAAGGAAAATGGCTTGGGCAAATACAATGTTAATCTGACTGATGATGCTCGCCAGCTTTTAATTGAAAAAGGCAATGGCGATTTGAGAGCTACTTTAAATAGCTTAGAACTAGCCGTTCTTTCAACCAAGCAGGAACTTAAAAATGAGCATAAAGATGATTCTACTATTTTAATCACTCAAAAAGAAATGGCCGATTCCATTCAGATGAAGATTCAAAACTTCGATGCATCTGGTGATGGCCACTACGATCTAGTTTCTGCTTTCCAAAAGTCAATCCGTGGTTCGGATACTGATGCGGCATTGCACTATTTGGCTAGATTAATCGAATCTGGTGATTTAATTTCTATTTGTCGTCGTCTGACCGTAATTGCATATGAAGATATTGGTTTAGCTAATCCTGCCGCTGCCGAGCGAGCAATGACGGCTATTCAAGCCGCCCAAATGGTTGGCTTGCCTGAAGCTAGGATTCCACTTGCTAATGCTGTAATCGAACTTGCGCTGTCGCCTAAGAGCAACAGCGCCATTACTGCCATTGATAATGCACTCAGCGATATCCGAAATAAGAAGATTGACTCTATTCCCGCCAATTTGAAGGATGCACATTATTCTGGTGCTAAAAAATTAGGACACGGCATTAACTACCTCTATCCTCATGATTATCAAAATGACTGGGTAGCACAGCAATATTTGCCAGACAATTTAACTAAGGCAAATTACTTCCAGCCAAAAGGAAATTCTAAGGTAGAACAACGTTACAAAGCCATTTATCAAAAACTAAAGCAGATGCAAACTGATGATCTATCTAAAAACTGATTTTATTGACAAATATAGCCAGATCCCTTATCATAATAAGTGATCTGAGTTGATCGACAAGCTTAAATGTATAAAGTTGACCGATCAAACTATAAGACGTGGGAGTTGGCGAATAACTACCGAATCGGAATACTGCCTTAGTGCAGGATCCATATTCGCTGCGACGTCAACTCAAATTTTGAACACTGCGGGTTCAACAAGCGTCATTATGCTATGTTTAGTCAACTCAGATTTTTTAGAATATTAAATGAGACGGCCTTAATTGACCGTCTTTTTCTGTAACTGGAGATATTTTTTATGGTAATAAAAGTTGTAATGATCATTTTTATTTTTCTTTTACTGCTTACCTCTTGGTACCTGTGGCACAGAAGAAATGGTCATTTTTTGATTTTTGATGTTGGTGGCGACCCTCGTTTATCTAATATTTTAAAGTGGACTTCAATTGCGCTATTAATTGAAAGTGTCATTGGAATTATTATTTTATTTATGGGAAACAAGTATCTTAACCTAATCACGCTATTCCTTGCCTCCCTAACCATCTTGGTATTTGGTTTATCAATTACTGGAAATAAAGAGTAATATATTCCTAATAATAACCAAATTTTTGGTAGAATAGATATTAGGAAGAGGTGTTTAGAAAATGCTTTCACAATACAAAAATATTCAAGTTTCTGTAGATGGTTCAAAAGAAGCCGATTTGGCTTTTAGTAAAGCTGTAGCCATCGCTAAGCGTAATAATGCAACTTTGGAAATTTTACATGTAATCGATACCCGTTCTTTCCAAAACGTTTCAAGTTTTGATTCTGCAATGGTCGAACAAGTTTCCAAGGATGCTGAAAAGAGAATGAAGGATTACCAAGCTCGTGCTGTTAAGGCCGGCGTAAAGGATTCTCATTACTCAATTGAGTTCGGTTCACCTAAGACAATCATTGGTCACGACTTCCCTAAGAAGCACAACATTGACTTGATCGTTGTCGGTGCAACTGGTCTAAATGCAGTTGAACGTTTGCTCATCGGTAGTGTTACCGAATACGTTACCAGAACTTCAAAGTGCGATGTTTTGGTATGCCGTACCAAAGAAATTGCTAACGCTTTAGAGAAATAATTTATATTTTATACCCAAAGAGAACCGGTTTGTTCGGTTCTTTTTTGTTACCATTCTTTATTTAATATTATGGTTATTTCAACTAAAATAATCATAGTTAAACAAGAAGGTTATATCATGAAAAAGAAACTATTAATTTTGACTGCTTTAGCGACTACGGCATTATTAATTACCGGTTGCCAGCATCAGATAAAAGCTAACAGTAGAACAACTAATTTTAAAACTACGGCTGTTAAAAAGAAAACCAAAAAAATCGATTTGATCCTTAAGCACATGACTTTAAACGAAAAAATAGGACAATTGTATTTTGCTCATAGTACAGGCAACACCAAGCAAATGATGCAAGATGTTAAAAAATATCACTTGGGCGGTACTACTCTATTTGCACCGGATTTTCAAAATAAGACTAAGGCTCAATTTGATTCGGAAATGCGCAATTATCAAAAAAACAGCAATCATGGTTTACTAATTGCCACCGACCAAGAAGGTGGAACAGTTTCCCGAATTGATACCAATCCTAGTATTTCACAACGAAAATATCCTAGTCCCCAAGAAATTTATAATACTCAAGGTCTAACTGGCATCCAAAAAGAAGATCAAACAGTAGCTAAAATTCTGCATCAAAATGGTATAAACATGAATTTTGCCCCTGTTGCTGATGTTGCCAAAGATAAGAATAGTTTTATTTATGATCGAACCTTAGGACAAGATTATGAAACAACAGCTAAGTATATTCCAGTTGCTGTCAAAAGCATCCAAAGTCAAAAAGTTGCTAGTTGTCTTAAACACTTTCCAGGATACGGAGATGCCGGTGATACTCATACCGGTTTTGCCCAAATCAATAAGCCATTGTCTGAATATAAAAAGGAAGATCTTTTACCTTTTAAGGCTGGAATTAAAGCTGGCGTGGATGGAATCATGTTTTCACACATCGTGATCAAAAATATTGATGTTAAAATGCCGGCATCCCTCTCCCCAGCCGTGCACAAATTACTCCGTAAGAATTTAGCTTATCAAGGTCTAATGATTACTGACGACTTACAAATGGGAGCAATCACTCAGTACGCTAAGCAGCACCGCATTAATGCCGACGTTCTGGCTCTAAAAGCTGGCAATGATATGCTTTTAGGTGGGAATTATCAAACTGGCATCATTGCTATTAAGAAAGCCGTACAAAAAGGCACAATCAGCCAAAAGCAAATTAATGATTCAGTTAGAAGAATTTTGCAGTTAAAAGAAAAGTTAGGCATTCTTAAATAATTTAAAACCAACAAAAAAGGATCCAAGTTTTTACTTGAATCCTTTTCATTATCTTTAAAAATCGCCAGCCGTACTAAACATGTAATCACGATTGTGGAATTTCATTGATAAGATCAATCCAATACCAATCATGTTACCTAACAAGGCTGAACCACCTTGAGAAACGAACGGCAACGGAATACCAGTCAATGGTAATAAGTCAATATTCATACCGATGTTTTCAAATACGTGGAATAAAATCATCATGATAACACCAGTAGCGATGTATGAGTAAAATACATTTCTAGTGTCAAACGAAATTTTAACCATTTATACGATTAAGTACAAATAAATCAAAATCAAAGCTACACAGCCGACAAAACCGAAGTTTTCACCAATAACTGAGAAAACCATATCGGATCCACGAACTGGAACATATACACTAGCTTTGCCAAAACCATTACCAAATAATTGACCGGAACCAATGGCCTTCATACTTTGCCATAACTGGTAAGCACCGGATGAAGTATCACCGGATGGATCTAGCCATGATTTAATTCTTTCAAACTGATAAGCTTGGAAGAAGTGACTTAAGAAAGATTGTCCTCCTGGTGTAACAACCAGCAAGATAACTGTGATTGCGCCAATAATTACGATTCCATACAGTGGAACAATAATCTTCCACGATATACCTGATACTAATACCACACCACCAACAATAGCGATGAAAACTAACATAGTACCAAAGTCGTTTTGCAATTTTAACAAAATCGCAACTGGTGCTAACCAAGCAATAATCTTACCAAGCAACAGCCAATCTGTTTTAATGGTATGTTCATATTTATCATTGTGATCTTTAACCACACGTGCCATCATCAAGATAAACGCCGGTTTCATCAACTCAGATGGCTGGAAAGTAATTGGCCCTAACTTGAACCAACTTTTTGCCCCTGTATCTGCAGCTACACTACGGTTATACAGGAATAAAACTGCTATCAGTAAAATTATGCCAAAACCAAAAAAGATCGGCGCTATTTTAAAGAGCTGCTCCGCATCGAATTGCATCACGACAACAACAATTGCAATCGAGATCAAATACCACAGAGCCTGCATTACCACAGCTCTAACAGGTGAACCAACATGCGATGGATCCCCGAGTGCTGCAACGTAAATACAGTACAAACTGATTATAGCCAAAATTGCCACTGGAATAATAATGTTCCAGGCCAATCGGTCAATCAGACTCGTTTTATTTTCAACTTTTGCCATTAAATAATCACTACTTAAATTTTATTTTTCATGTAATGTGAAGTATGAAAGCAAATCGTTGATACTACTTTCAAGACTGTTAGCAAATAAAATGTTGCTAGTCTTAGTTGTAGTAGCGCGGTAACGGCCTTCAACCTTCTCAATTAAACCAATGGACTTTTTGTTAGGAATAATAACTTCCCAAGTTGGCAAATTCTTACCCTTAAGTTCATTAACTTCAATATCAATATTTTCTAACTTTTTAGACATAAATCCTCCTACTTGCTATCCGGATGAAACTTAGAAGCGATAATCTCGTCTTCATACCTTTCCGGATGTGGATTTCGAAAAATAGTAAAATTATCAGGAACTGGGTCCACCCCACCACGAATAAATGGGTTACATCTTAGTATACGACAAATCCCCATGATTAGCCCTAAAATAGGACCATGTTTTTTCAGAGCATCAATCATATAGTTAGAGCATGTAGGATAATATCTACAACTTGGTGGAAAAAGCGGTGAAATTAGTGTCTGATAAATACGCACTAAACCGATCAAAATCTTACGCAAGTAATCTCCTCACTTAGTGTCGTTGATGCTTTTCAATATTCTTAAGCAAAGTACCTGTACCTAAAGCAACAGCTTCCAATGGATGATCAGCTGTTAAAACAGGAACTTGTAAGTAATATGAAATTAGCTTATCAATATTCTTCAACAATGCTCCACCACCGGTGAGCATAATTCCACGGTCAATAATATCTGCTGAAAGTTCTGGTGGAGTAGTTTCAAGAACTTCCTTAGCGGCTGCGATAATTGACATCAAACCTGGTTCCAATGCCTTTTGAATTTCAGGTGCGGTAACTGTAGTTTGCTTGGGCAAACCATCAACCACATCACGACCGCGAACGGTAACTTGTTCATCTTCATCAGGTTCAAATGCACTACCTATTTCAATCTTAATTTGTTCTGCGGTTCTAGAACCAATAAGCAAATTATGCTTATTCTTAATGTAGCTAATTACAGCTTGGTTCATTCTATCACCGGCATAACGAAGTGATTGTGAAGTTACAATTTCACCCATTGATAAAATTGCAACATCAGTAGTACCACCACCGATATCAATAACCATATTTCCTTGTGGCTTGAAAATGTCTAAACCAGCTCCAACAGCTGCAACCTTAGGTTCGAAATCAAGATATACCTTGCCGCCACCTGATTTTTCAGCTGCTTGAATAATTGCCTTTTGTTCAATTGAAGTAACTCCAGTAGGAGCACAAATCAAAATATTTGGCTTAGACATGAAGCCTTTAACATTTAATTTTTCAATAAAGTAAGACAGCATTTCTTCAGTAATATCGAAATCTGCAATTACACCGTTTTTAAGCGGACGAATTACGCGGATATTACCAGGGGTTCTACCTACCATCTCGTATGCCTCTGAGCCAACCGCAACTACCTTGTTAGTATCAGTATTTACGGCAACAACAGAAGGTTCGTTTAAAACAATACCTTTTCCAGAGACATTAATTAATACATTAGCTGTCCCCAAATCAATTCCTATATCTCGTGCCACGATAACCCTCCATAATTATTCATCGTCCATTTTACCATAAATAACTAAGAGTTTCCTTTACTGTCCTTGTTTTAACACAATCTTTAAAACAAATTACTAAGTTGCATTGAAGTATCAATAAAAGTAATTACAAAATTGCCGATTAAAAAGCCTAACGCAATTGCACCAAATAAATATAAAAGTTGAGTTTCAAAAACTCTACCCTTACGCACAATTTTATCTAATTGAACAGCCTTCATTGCCTGAAAAGCTAATCCAATGGCAATCAAATAAATGATGATACTTATAATTGCATGAACACCTAATTGAAACATAAATTTTTCCCTTTAATAAAAAAAGACGGATGCAATTTGCATTCGTCTTTTTCACTTTATCTAGTGACCTCTATCATTGTAAACACTGATTCTGTTCATTGCTCGTCTCAAAGCAACTTGAGCACGTTCCACAGTACGTTCATCATGCTTCTCACGTGCTTCCTTAAGACGCTTCTCAGCTCTTTCCTTAGCGGCTTGAGCACGAGAAACATCAATGTTTCTAGCACGTTCGGCACTATCCGCAATAATTGTAGCTACGTTCTCTGAGAAATCAATATAACCACCACTAATAGCGATGTGATCGATTCTTGAACCCATTTCTTGACTACGTTTTACTTTAACTTCACTAATAACTAATGGAGTCAAAAGCGGGGTGTGATTGTACAATATAGAACGTTCACCATCAACAGCGCGTACATCAACGATGCTTCCACGATGGGAATAAATCATTCCATTAGGAGTTACAACATTTACTCTAAAAAGCTTTTCTGGATCTGCCATTTGACATCACCCTACTTTTCTAGCAATGCTTTAGCTTCTGGATCACTTGGAGTTACACCCATAGATTGTGCTTTCTTCAAAACATCTTCGATTGGGCCAACACCACGGAAGGCATCTTCTGGTAAATCATCAAGATGACCATCCAAAATAAGTTTAAAGCCTTTAATGGTCTCCTTAATTGGAACATATGAACCAGGTACACCAGTAAATTGTTCAGCAACGAAGAAGTTTTGTGACAAGAAGAATTGAACTTTACGTGCACGTGCAACGATCAATTTTTCTTCATCAGACAATTCATCCATACCCAAAACAGAAATAATATCTTGCAATTCGTGGTAACGTTGCAAAACATGTTGAACACGAGTAGCAACTTCGTAGTGTTCTTGACCAACAACTTCTGGGTCAAGGGCACTTGAAGATGATTCAAGTGGGTCAACGGCTGGGTAAATACCTTGTTCTACCAAGCTACGTTCCAAGTTAGTAGTAGCGTCCAAGTGTGCGAATGTAGTTGATGGAGCTGGGTCAGTATAGTCATCGGCAGGAACATAAACGGCTTGAATTGAAGTAATTGAACCCTTCTTCGTTGAAGTAATTCTTTCCTGCAATTGACCCATTTCTGTTGCCAAAGTTGGCTGGTAACCAACGGCACTTGGCATACGACCAAGCAAAGCGGAAACTTCTGAACCAGCCTGAGTGAATCTAAAGATATTGTCGATAAAGAGCAATACGTCTTGACCTTCAACATCTCTGAAGTATTCAGCAATAGTCAAACCAGTTAATGCAACACGCATTCTGGCACCAGGCGGCTCGTTCATCTGACCAAATACCATGGCAGTTTTACTTAAAACGCCTGAAGCTTTCATTTCGAAGTAAAGGTCATTACCTTCACGTGTTCTTTCACCAACACCAGTAAATACGGAAATACCACCGTGTTCTTGAGCGATGTTGTGAATTAATTCCTGAATGATAGTTGTTTTACCAACACCGGCACCACCGAACAAACCAACTTTACCACCACGTACATATGGTTCAAGCAAGTCGATAACTTTAATACCAGTTTCAAGGATTTCTCTACTGGTAGTTAAATCTTCATATTTAGGTGCTTCTTTGTGGATACCTTCACGAGGGTGATCTTTTGAAAATTTTGGACCGCCATCAATTGGTTGACCCAAAACGTTGAACACACGACCTAAAGTATCTTCCCCAACTGGAACTGAAATTGGAGCACCAGTATCTTCAACCTTCATACCACGGCGAAGACCATCGGTAGATTCCATGGCGATCGTTCTTAAGACACCATCACCGAGTTCAAGCGTAACTTCAAGGACGATGCTTTCATCCTCTGATTTGATTACGCGCAAGGCATTGTTAATATCAGGTAAATTCTTATCGATTGGGAATTTAACATCGACAACTGGGCCGATTACTTGAACGATTTCACCTTCACTCAAAACATCTACCTCCTTTTCTTTATTACTCTAAGTTTACTCTAAGGCATTTGCACCACTGATAATTTCGGTAATTTCAGTAGTAATTTGTGCCTGTCTAGCACGGTTTAATTTTGTAGTTAAACTTGATACCAAATCATTGGCATTATCAGTCGCACTTTGCATAGCTGTCATTGAACTAGCATGTTCTGCAGTCTTGGCGTCTAGAATGGCACCATAAATTGTTGAACGAGCATACTGTGGCAACAACTTAGTAAGCACACTATTAATGTCTGGTTCAATATCATATTCTAATTCTTTATGTGCTTCAGCTTCTTTTACGCCGATATCCAAATCAACGATTGGCAACATCTTTTCAACACGAAAAGCAGATGATAATGAGTTTACATGGTGAGTATAACATACGTAAAGTTGGTCATAGACACCATTTAAATACATCTTAATTGCAGTTGAAACAATTGGTAAAGCTTCATCAAAGGTTGGCACATCTGAAACTCCATCTTTTTCGTAAACAACATTAACGTTGTTTTTCTTAAAGAATTGAGCGCCGACAGAACCAACGGCTAAAACTTTAACTTCATGTCCTTGTGCACGTTCATCTTCAAAAATGCTCATCATATTTTTGATGACATTGCTGTTGTAAGAACCTACAAGACCACGATCACCGCTAATTACTAAGAAACCTGTAGTCTTAACTTTTTTGCGGGTTTGAATCATATCAGCAGTAATACCTAAACCAAACACATCAGTATAATCGATCTTCGCAACATTGTTTTTATCGATAGAGATACTCTTTTCACGCAGATTATCTACGACTTGGGAACTGATTAAACGAGAAATCGTTTTACGAACATAGTCGTTATAAACGGTATATTCTTTATCATGATTTTCAGTTTGATTCAATTTTGATGCTGAAACCATTCGCATGGCTTCTGTGATCTTACCGGTTTGTTTTACTGAAGCAATCTTTTTCTTTAACTCAAGTAAAGATGCAGGCATAATCTACCTCCTATTTTTCACTTGGTGTAAAGCTTTCACTGAATTCCTCAACGGCTGCTGATAATTTCTTATCATCAGGCAATTCACCAGTTTCACGAATTGTCTTAAGCAAATCAGCATGACTGCTGTCAAAGTTATCAAACAATTCATTTTGGAAGCGTGCAATATCTTCTACTGGGACAGAATCAAGGTAACCGTGAACCAAAGCATAAAGAATCAATACTTGCTTTTCAACAGGAATTGGATCATGAAGTGGTTGCTTCAATACTTCAACAGTTCTTTGACCTCTGTTCAACTTAGCTTGAGTTGCTTGATCAAGATCACTACCAAATTGAGCGAAACTTTCAAGTTCACGGTAAGCAGCAAGGTCAGTACGTAAAGTACCAGCAACTTTCTTCATTGCCTTAATCTGAGCGTTACCACCAACACGAGAAACTGAGTTACCAGCATCGATAGCTGGACGAGTACCGGCAAAGAACAAATCACTTTGCAAGAAGATCTGACCGTCAGTAATAGAAATTACGTTGGTTGGAATATATGCAGAAATGTCTCCGGCTTCAGTTTGGATAATTGGCAAAGCCGTTAATGACCCACCACCAAGTTTTTCACTCAACTTAGCACTACGTTCAAGAAGACGTGAGTGTAAGTAGAAGACATCACCTGGGTAGGCTTCACGACCAGGCGGACGACGGAGAAGCAAGGAAAGTTCACGGTAAGCGACGGCTTGTTTGGATAGGTCGTCAAATACGATTAATACGTCCTTGCCATTGTACATAAATTCCTCACCCATAGCAGTACCAGCATATGGTGCAATATAAAGCATAGGTGCTGGTTCACTTGGGCCCGCTTCAACAACAATGGTGTAATCCATTGCGCCAAAACGCTTTAAAGTTTCTACTTGAGTTCTAACGGTTGATTCCTTTTGACCAATAGCAACGTAAATACAAATTACGTCTTGTCCCTTTTGGTTAAGAATAGTATCAATAGCCAAACTAGTCTTACCAGTCTTACGGTCACCGATAATCAATTCACGCTGACCACGACCAATTGGAACTAAGGCATCGATAGCTTTAATACCAGTTTGAAGTGGTTGCTTAACTGATTGACGGTCCATAACACCTGGAGCTTTAGCTTCGATAGGACGAGTCTTATCAGCTTTGATTTCACCCTCACCGTCAACAGGTTGACCTAATGGGTTAACTACTCTACCAATTAAGGCATCACCAACAGGAACTTCCATGATTCGACCAGTTCTTTGAACACGGTCACCTTCACGAATGTTGTCAAATTGACCCAAAATAATGATACCAACATCGTTGGATTCAAGGTTTTGAGCGATACCGTATGAACCGTTATCAAATTTTAACAATTCACCGGCCAATACATCGTTAAGTCCGTGAGCCCGGGCGATACCATCACCAACGTAAGTTACAACACCAACTTCGTTAATGTCGAGCTTATCATCGTAATGTTCAAGTTGTTGCTTGATCAAGGAGCTAATTTCTTCCGCTTTAATGCTCAATGGTTTCACCTCTTTTAATTTTTATCAATTATTTGCGCACGAATCTTCTTCAGTCTATTTTTAACTGATCCATCAATCACGCGGTCCTTCACTTGGAGGACTACGCCGCCCAATATACTTGGATCAACTTTATTCTCAAGACGCACAGCGTTTAAATCATACTTTTTAGCATAACTATCACCTAAACGCTTAAGTTGATCATCATCCAGTTTAACTGCAGTAGTTGCAGTACCAGCTGCGATCTTCTTTTCATCGTCATAAAGTAAAGCAAATTCATCGATAATATCGATTAAATCAGCAAAGCGGTTATATTCAAGTAACAAATTCAAAAAGCCTTGTACTTCATCTGAAAAATCTTTTTCAACTGCAGTTAAAAGAGACTTTTTATCTTTACTACTTAAAATAGGATCGCTAAGGACACTGATGAATTTAGGATTGGCAACTGCTGCCTTTTTCAATTCCATCATTTCATCGTAAACAGTATCCAGTACTTTATTATCTTGCGCATAACCGAACAAAGCAGTACCGTAACGTGCAGCTATTTCTTCTCTACTTAAAGCCATTAATCATCCAACCCCTTAATAAATTGGTCGACTAAATCCTTTTGGTCTTCAGCAGATAAATTCTTTGCAATTACCTTTTCAGCGATTGCTACAGAAATATCAGCTACTTCATCACGTGCAGCATTCAAAGCATCTGATTTAGCTTTAGCAGCTTCTTCATTAGCTTTCTTACGAATTGCTGCGGCATCTTCGTTCGCACTAGCTACAATTTCCTTGCCTGTGTTTTGCGCATTGGTTTTAGCGTCGGAGAGAATCTGTGTTGCTTCTTGCCTTGAGTTCTTCAAGGCAGCTTCACGCTCGTTAGCAAGCGTTTCAGCCTTTTTACGATCACTTGCAGCTGAATCCAAGTCATTAATAACTTTTTGCCGCCGCTTTTCCATCATATCTGATACTGGACCCCAAGCGTAATGCTTGACCAATAACAGCAAGATGGCAAAACAAATTAAATACCAAATAGCATTACCAAGGTAAATATGATGTGAGGCTGCAAATAATGTTTGAATAGTCATTTACTGCCCTTCTCTCTTTATACTTAAATCCTTCAAACAGAAAATCTTTATTAAAGGAAAAGAATTAAGAAGGCAACAACAATAGACAAAATAGGAACGGCTTCGATCAAACCAACACCAATGAACATTGTTGCTCTTAAGTTACCAGCACTTTCAGGTTGACGAGCCATACCTTCAAGAGTCTTTGAAATAACTTTACCGTTACCAAGTGATGCAGCCAATGCTGCTAAACCAGCTGCGATGGAAGCAGCGAGATATTTAAAAGCTTCTGACATAAAAGTCATAAATTTATACCTCCAAAAATTTATTCTGTAGTAACTTTCTTACCAATGTAAACCATTGACAAAGTTACGAAAACATATGCCTGGATAGAGCCAATGAAGACAGAGAAACCTTGCCAAATCATGGCTAATGGAGCTGCTAGAATCAATGTAAATGGTCCACCAGCATGTGCTAGATCATTACCAATTAATGTTAGCAAAACTTCACCAGCATATATATTCCCATAAAGACGCAATGATAAGGTTAAGAAGTTGGTAAATTCTTCAATTACATTAACTGGAAGTAAAAAACCAACCGGTTGCGCATAATTCTTTAAATATCCGCCAACACCAAATCTTTGTACGCCGAATGTGAACGATAGAAGCAAGGTCATCATTGCAAACGACATTGTCGCTACTGGATCGGCAGTTGGTGATTTTACAAACACCCAATCATCAACTTTGACTTCTAGGAACATACCCAATTGGTTCATGAACCAGATGAAAAGGAACAATACAAAAGCATATAAAGACAAGTGGTTTTGAGCATCTACGTCGCTGACGTTATCTTTTACAATACCGTTAGTAAATTCAAGCAAATACTCAAGTACATTTTGTCTTTTATTTGGCTTTAGTTCGACTTTTCGTGCAAGCCAAAAGCAGATAAAGAAAACTGTCAAAGCCATTAGCGTTGAACCAATGATCCCAGTAAGATCAAAATTCAAGCCCATGAATTTAAAAACAAATGATTTCTCCATTACTTCGTGACCTCCCTTCTCGTGTTGAATAAAACTCGAACACGTAAATCATCTTAACACCAAATATCTTCTTTGTGTAACATGAAAGCGCATTAGAGAAAATATTTTTCAGAAAAAGGAAGTTTACTTAGTACCGAAGAGTCTGTCACCGGCATCTCCCAAACCTGGGAAGATATAACCGTTATCCATTAACTTCTCGTCTTCTGCTGCAGCATAGATATCAACGTCAGGGTTTTCCTTCTGAACAGCCTTGATACCTTCTGGAGCTGCTACTAAAACTGCTAACTTAATTTCTTTAACGCCACGCTTCTTTAATGCAGCAATAGCGTCATTAGCAGATCCACCAGTTGCAAGCATTGGATCAACAACTAAACATTCACGTTCAGCGATGTCCTTTGGAGCCTTGAAGAAGTATTCATGTGGTTTCAAAGTCTTTTCATCACGGTACATACCGATAACCGCAATTTTAGCTGATGGAACCATCTCAAGAACACCGTTAAGCATCCCCATACCGGCACGTAAAATTGGCACGATTGTCAATTTCTTACCGGCGATTTCTTTTTGAACTGTCTTACCCATTGGTGTCTCAATTTCGACATCTTCAAGTGGCAAGTCTCTAGTGATTTCATAGGTCATCAGACCACCAATTTCACCAACAATTCTACGGAATTCGTTTGAACCCGTATCCTTGCGACGAATAATTGTCAATTTGTGTTGAATCAATGGGTGATCCAAAACTACGAACTTTCCCATATATACCTCCTATTAACAAATAACATAACTCACTAAACATTTTAATCAAAAACGCAAAGGGTTTAAAGCCCTTTGCGTTTTATTTTTTATTTATTCAAATGATGTCCGCCCGCTGCTTTGTTAAGACGGTTCATGTAAGCTAAACTTTCTTCACCTTCATTGAAGCCTTGTACATAAATGGTTTCAATGTTGTCTTTGTCATCGAAATAGCGCAATGCACCAAATAAATTATGATCAGCGTCAACTAAGTTTTCACCTAAATCAAATTTATTGTCATCGCTTAAATCGATTTTAGCTAAAATTGAACCTAAAGCAGCTACACCAGTTTTTTCGTTAAAATCAATTTTGGCAAAATCAGCTGGATTATCAACTACGATTACAGGTTCACTTGGAGCATAGTGACGATACTTCATGCCTGGTGCTTTCGGCACATCTTTATCTGAAACCTTGCCTGTGTTGATTAAAACTTTTTCGCCTAAAACTTTGCTCAATTCTTCTGGCGTAATTTCACCAGGACGAAGCACGATTGGTGTTTTAACAGACAAATCGATAATCGTTGATTCAAGTCCAACACGAGTGGGACCGCCATCGATAATACCGGCAATTTTACCCTTTAAATCATGATATACGTGTTCAGCCGTAGTAGGACTTGGCTTAGTTGACGTGTTAGCAGAAGGTCCTACAATTGGGTAACCCAATTTAGCAATCAAATCGTGAGTCAATTGATCGTCTGGGCAACGAAAAGCAACGGTCTTAAGACCGCCGGTTACAGCATCAGGAAGTGTACCTGGTTTTACAAACAAAAGAAGAGTCAAAGGACCTGGCCAGAAGTGCTTAATTAGCGTTTTAGCCCGTTCTGGAACCTCTTTAGCGTAGCGTTCCATCATCTTTTCATCAGAAATCGTTACAATCAAAGGATTATCGCTAGGACGACCCTTAGCTGCATAAACACCTTTAACTGATTTTTCATTGGTTGCAATCGCACCTAAGCCATAAACAGTTTCTGTAGGGAAAGCAACTAATTCACCCTTGGCTAATAGCTTAACGGCTTCATCAAGTTGATCCTTTTTAAAAATCTTTGTTTCCATTTCTATTTTTGCCACCTTCCATGAACCATGCGTGGCTTGCCGGCCATATCTTTTCTAAATTCAATCTCAAAATCAGGCAATTCTTTGGCAAATAATTCTTTCAATTGTTCTTCTTCATTAAAGCCAAATTCTAAGAAAAATTCACCGTGACTATTTAAGTGGTCACGAACTTGTTTGGCAAACTTCTTGTAAAAGTCTAATCCATCTTTACCAGCAAACAGAGCTTCTTTAGGCTCATTTTGCAAGACATTCTTATCCATGTCTTTCTTCTCATTTGTTTTGATATATGGTGGATTAGAAATGATTTTGTCGAACTTTTCAAGACCAATTAATACATTAGCTTTACGGGTAGTGACGTCAAGATCATAGTTTAAAAAGTTTTCTTCACTTGTTCTTAAAGCACTATCAGTAATATCACTAGCATAAAGGGTCAGATCCTTGATTCCCTTCTTTTCTGCTTCTTTAGCAAGAGCAACGGTAATGCAACCAGAGCCGGTACCTAAATCAAGCACCTTATCACCACTTTTAAGTGACTTTAATGCCCATTCAACCAACTCTTCGGTTTCAAAACGAGGAATCAATACGCCGCGCTGCACCATGATTTTGTAGCCTAAAAACCAAGCGTAACCCAAAATGTATTGTGGTGAAACGCCTCTAGCCAGCTTCTTAATGTCTTTATTGGCTTGCTTGACTTGATCTTCTGACAAAACCATGTCTTGCTTTAATTCAAACTCGCTAGGAGTCAAATTAAGACGCTCAGCCAAAACAAAATCAATATCCTCTGGTCGAACATCTTCGGCAGCCTCTCCTGCCTTAATTCTGATTTGCTTTAAAGTCAACTTAGGCATTTTTATCAGCCAACTCCTCCAATTGCTTAGTTTGATTGTAAAGAATCAATGCATCGATAATTTCGTCAAGTTCACCGTTCATTACACGGTCAAGCTTATTAATAGTCAAACCAATACGGTGGTCGGTAACTCTGTTTTGTGGGTAGTTGTAGGTTCTAATTCTTTCTGAACGGTCACCAGTACCTACAGCATTCTTACGTTTTGCATCATATTTAGCTTGGTTTTGACTTTCGTAGTAGTCATAAACACGTGATTTCAAAATTTGCATAGCTTTTTCACGGTTTTGTTGCTGACTACGTTGATCCTGCATGGCAACTACGATACCAGTTGGAAGGTGAGTCATACGAACGGCACTTGAAGTCTTGTTAATGTGCTGACCACCGGCACCACTTGAACGGTAAACATCGACACGAATATCCTTTGGATCGATATCAATATCTACTTGCTCGTATTCAGGCATAACAGCAACAGTAGCAGTTGAAGTATGAACACGACCTTGTGATTCGGTTACTGGGATACGTTGAACACGGTGTGCACCATTTTCATACTTTAATTTTGAGTAAACTTTGTCACCAGTGATCATAATAGCTACATGCTTATAACCACCAACTTCAGTTGGTTCAGAATCAATCAATGAAACCTTCCAGCCTTGTCTTTCAGCGTATTTTTCATACATTCTAAGAAGATCGCCTGCAAACAATGAAGCTTCGTCACCACCGGCTGCACCACGAATTTCCATGATAATATCCTTATCATCATTAGGATCTTTAGGCAGCATCAAAATCTTGATTTGATCTTCCAATTCAGGAATTTCTTTTTCGATTTCTGAATTTTCTTCTTTAGCCATTTCGATCAAATCTTCATCAGATTCATTAGCGATGATCTTCTTGTTGTCTTCTAATTCCTTTTTATCTTGCTTATACTTCTTGTATTTTTGTACAACTTCACGCAAGTCGGCTTCTTCCTTGGAAATTTCCATGTAACGCTTAGTATCGTTAATAACTTCAGGATCGGCCATCATTTCTTGCAGTTCTTCATAGTGGGCTACTAAACCCTCTAATTGAGCCATAACGTTATCCATAAACTAATTTTCCTCTCTATCTCTTGCTACCTGGGTGAAAATAGTGATAACGACAAACAGGATAGTAACTCTCGTCACCACCGATTTGTACTTGTTCACCTTCATATACAGGTTTGCCATTATTTACTCTCAAATTCATTGTTGCCTTATGCCCGCAATAATGACAAATAGTCTTCATTTCCTCTATTTTATCAGCAAAAATCAATAAATTCTCGCTGCCTTCGAACAAATGATTTTGGAAATCATTCTTAAGACCAAAAGTCATCACAGGTATATTGAAATCATCAACAATTTTAGCGCATTCTAAGACATGATGTCTCTTTAAAAACTGAGCTTCATCAATTAAAACGCAAGCTAGTTTTCCATCACCATCAGCTAAGTCATGATCGTTCATTTTTTTGATATATTCGAACAAATTCATTTCACTGGTAATTGGAATTGCTTTTCGATGAAGGCCAATTCTTGAAGCAACCGTACCAACGCCGCTACGATTATCCAGGCCGCTAGTCATTAAAGCAATCCTACGTCCTTGTGCTTCATAATTGTGCGCTACCTTTAATATTTCAATCGTCTTGCCACTGCTCATTGCACCATAACGAAAAAATAATTGCGCCACTTCTGTCCTCCCCTTTGCTCAAAAAAAGTCTTTGCTTTAATAGTATAGTGGAAAAATAAAATTTGTGCAGTCAAATAGATGGTAAAACTCGTTTTCTATGCTAAACTAAAACATAGTTTTAAAGTGAGGGATGTACATGAGTTTTAAATCAGGAGTCGCTAAAGTCGCCGGAAAATCTAGTTACTGGTTTTTGCATAACGTCATGAAAGGCGGCACTAGTTTTCCTGGAAAATTAGCGATGAAAATCGATCCAAACGTGCTGAATTCTTTAGCTAAAGGCTATGAAACCGTCATTGTTACTGGTACTAATGGCAAGACCATGACCACAGCTTTGATCGTTGAAGCCTTGAAGAAAAAATATGGTGATGTTTTAACCAACCCATCTGGTTCCAACATGCAACAAGGAATCGTCACAGCATTTTTAGCACATAAGCACAAACGCGTTAAGCGCAAGATTGCTGTGCTTGAAGTAGACGAAGCAAACGTTAAGATGGTAACCAAGCTGCTTCACCCTAGCGTCTTTGTTTTGACCAATATTTTCCGTGATCAAATGGACCGTTATGGTGAAATTTATACTACTTATGAAAAGATCGTAAATGGGATTAAGTTAGCACCAGATGCAACAATTATTGCTAACGGTGATGCCAGCATCTTTTCATCAGTTAAGTTGCCTAACAAAAAGATTTTCTATGGTTTCAAGTTGCCTGGTGACAAGCCAGAAAATGACTTTAAGGCAGCTGTTAACACAGATGGTGTGCTTTGTCCTAAATGCGATCACATCTTGCACTACCATGAAAGAATTTACGCTAACTTAGGCGATTTCTTCTGCCCTAACTGTGGCTACCATCGTCCTGATTTAACCTTTACAGTTAACAAGATTATTGAGCAAACGCCTAACAGCCTAAAGTTCCAAATGGGCAACAAAGACTACTCAATCAACATCGGTGGTACTTACAACATCTACAATGCTTTAGCTGCTTACTCAGTTGCTCGTCACTTTGGTTTGACTGAAGCTGAGGTTGCACAAGCCTTTGCAGAAAACAAGCGTATCTTCGGTCGTCAAGAATTAATCCACTATGGTGGTAAAGACATCGACTTGATCTTAGTTAAAAACCCTGTTGGTCTTGATGAAGTTTTGCATATGCTTAATACCGAAAAAGATGACTACTCATTAGTCGCTTTACTTAATGCCAACCATGCGGATGGTATTGATACTTCTTGGATTTGGGATGCTGATTTCGAAGGATTAGATTGTAGCAAGATCAAGAAAGTACTTGTTGGTGGTCAACGTTGGCACGACATGGGCTTTAGACTTGAAATTGCTGGATTTGATCCTGGTGCAATGAACATCAATCCTGACGATGACAGCTTGATTGAAGAAATTAAGAAATTACCAACTAAGAAAGTTTACATTCTTTCCACTTATACTGCTATGCTTGCCTTACGTAAGACCATGGCTGAAAAGAAAATTATCAAAGCTGGTATGTAAAACTAAACGATCCATAATGTTTATGGATCGTTTTTTTGTATCAAAAAAGCTGGATCAAATCGATCCAGCCTTTGATTATTCATTCATCCTTATTGGGATATTGGGGCTCGAACCCAAACATCCAGGAACCAGAATCCTGTGCCTTACCAATTTGGCTATATCCCAGTAAATCACCCGTACGAGAATTGAACTCATAACTCCACCTTGAGAGGGTGGCGTCTTAACCATTTGACCAACGGGCGAATCAACACTCATAATTATGCTTTTTTCTGCTAGGCTTGTCAAGTCATTTTGTCTATAATTAGTGGTAATGGACGGTGAAAAATACAAATGATCAATTACAATAAAACGCAACATTTTATCGAGTCAATGGTGTTTGATCGCGTTGTTCCTGGAGTTAATTATACCTTTATTAATAAAAAGCAAATATTCACCTCGACAACGGGCTTTGCTAGCATTTATCCTGAGGTTACACAACTTAGCCCCTTCGCAGAATATGATCTTGCTAGTCTAACTAAGGTGTTAGCCACAGAAAATGTACTGCTTAAGCTTTATGATCAAGGCAAACTCAATTTCACTGAGCCCTTGCAACAATTCATTCCTGAATTCAAAGATCCACAAATTCGACTTTACCATCTATTAACTCATACCAGCGGTATTCGCGGCTGGATTCCTCATCGCGATGAGTTAAATCATGATGAACTATTAAAAGCATTGATTAATTTGCCTGTTACCGATGAATTTGAACACAAGATGCGCTATGCTGACACTAACTTCATTCTACTCGGCTTGGTAATCAAAAGCATTTATGGCAAACCAGTGCAAGAAGTGGCTACTCAAGAGGTATTAGATCAAATGCCACTTGTTAACACGACTTTTTCTCCAAAAAAAGAAGATTGCGTACCTACTGCCATTGTTGATGGTACGGTGTTGCAAGGCATCCCTCATGATCCAAAAGCAAGGCAACTAGGCAGTGATTGCGGCTCCGCTGGACTTTTCTCCAACATGCGTGATCTAGTCACCTTTAGTCAAGGATACTTAGGTCTTAAGCGAGATGTTCTTCCTTTTAGCCAAGATACTGTCAGCCAATTATTCGATGACAAAACACCTAGAGGTGTTAAGTCACGTTCATGGGGCTGGGACCTACGCTTTGATCCTAAACAAAATTACCCCATCATTTTACATACTGGTTTTACCGGTACTTTGATCATTCTCGATCGACTAAAACAAACAGGTTTGATTTTGCTAACTAACCGCGTGCATCCCACTGGTCATAACACTATCTTCCTGGCCATGCGCGAAAAAATTATCCGTAGTTTCCTCACAGAAAATTCCAAAGCATAGAAAAAAGACGACTATGTGCCAGCCGTCTTTTTATCTCTCACTAAATTTCATCATTCGTCTATTATTATAACTTATTTTCTTTATCTAGCCCAATTTATTTAGCTTTTTCTGCTCTAAACATTTTCCAATAACTAAACATAATGATCAAACTCATCAGCAAAGTAAAGCAAAAGGCTGCTTGACTACCTTGAGCTGTAGCCATTGTATAAGAACCATGACCTTGTTTTTGCCAAACTGACATAATTGAAGCAAGGATGGTCGTACCAACTGAACCGGCAAGCTGTTGACTAGTTTGACAAACAGCTGTGGCGTCAGCACGCAACTTACCTGTTTCTACCTTTAAAGCTTCTGCCATAGTATTACTGAAAGACATTCTGTGACCCATCATCATAATGCCATAGAAAATTATGATCATCATTGCACTTAGGTTCAAACCAAAAATAGCAAATAATAAACAACTAAGAGCCATAAAAAAGCCACCTAGATACAATGGTAATTTAGCACCACGTTTATCATGTTAGAAAATATTGGTTAAATATATCCACTTTATTTTATTTGAACACATTTTCCTATCTTATCTTCGTTTATTAATATCTGCTTTCAACCTTTTTAGTACACTCCCAAACTTTTGCTAGCTTAGAAACTATAAGGACAACTTTACAAAAGCGTCAACCGATAAACTTGGATAAGATTTATATTTTCTTTGCTAAGTAGTGCCCTAAAACTTAGGACTCCATTTAACTGGACGTAACACTACGCCCGCTATCTCGTCATTCACTTGGAAATTCGAGAATACTTTTCTAATTATTTGCAAAGCTCCGTTAATATCCGCATTGATTAAGCGGTCATCATTAGCTTTAAACAAACCACGTTTAATTCGTCTGTTAACAGGGCTTTTACCTTGTCGTTTTCTGCTTTTATTGCCGTTTTCCCAACAAGGCTGTTCATGATCTAAACTACTAGTTTGACTAGTGTAACTTTCGTTAGTTTGAATAACAGTAATTCCTGCTAAATTAGCCTTGTATTTAATCATGTCGATCATAACTTGGTGGGGAATGCCAACAAAGTTTTGATTATTTCTTTTCCCTATATTTGAACTTCTTTTCCATGACTTGTTCTTGCCGATGACAATTGTGTTTGCCTCACAGCTTAACGCATAATCCACGATACGTTTAGATGCTTTGTGGGCAAATTGCCTAATTTTGTCATTGCGCCAAGCAGTAATTTTCTTCATAGCTTGGGTATCTTGATAGACAACTTTCTTACCTTGTTTGGTATTAATTATTCGTTCAAGCTGATGGTATCTAGCTTGAAGCTGTCTTAATTCAGCACGCTTTTTATTATAATACTGGTTAACCGACTTAATTCCACGACCGTTAATGAGTAGCGGACGATTACCAGTGTTAGAAGCGCAAGCAAAAGCATTATCAATTCCTGGATCAATCCCAATATATTTACCGTTATCTGGTAAGTATTTAATTTCTTTATTGGCTTTATATGGAACAATTACTTTATAGCCATTAGCGACAGGTTTAAAAGCAACGCGTCCAATTTTTTCAATATTAGGCGCAAGTTTTAGCTTTAAATCCAATTTTGGAACAATCAAATAGCCATCTTTAACTTTAGCGTTTTGATTAGTTACAAAGAAGGTATGGCGTTTGTCCCGTAAATAACGGGGCAATCTTGGTTTTCCGCTAAACTTGCTAGGATTTACTTTGTAGGCTTTCAGCGCTTTAAAGAATGATTGCCAAACAGTTGTGACCTCTCTTAAAGTCTGTTGTGCCGATTGGACATAGCCTAAGCTATGATAAAGCATTAACTCACGCTTTTGATAACGTTCTTTAAATATTTGATCGAGTTGACTATAGCCTTTAATATATTTCTTTTTAAAAAAGCCTTGTCTTAAGTCAAAAAGGGCACGGTTGTACAAATTGTGTGCTACTAAAGAATACTCATCAAGCTTCGGAGTAGCTTTAATTAGATATTCACTGGCTAGTTGCTCATATTGCAAGTCATTTCTAGGAACTTGCTTATTCTTTTTTGCCATCTTTTTCACCGCCTTTCTGATTTAAGGTGCTTTCTATAAGCTTACGTTCCACTCGTCTATGAGAATATTCTCTCATAGAGAAGCAATGCAGTAGGCTGATAATTTCTTCAAACAGCTCTTCTTCATCAGTCTTAGGATTCAGCTCATTTGAGATAGTTTCAATCGTTGTCCCGTAGTTTTTAAACAAGTATTCAAATAGCTCAAACCCTACACGACTCAATCTATCTTGATGAGTAATGATTACTCTTTCAACTTTGCCTGCCAAAACTAAGTCTAATAATTTAAAGAACTGTTTTCGATTTTTAAAAGAGATGCCACTGGCAATATCTGAAAAGGAATTATCGACATGATAGCCTTTATTTTCAGCGAAATCACGTAATTCTTGCATTTGATTAGCTAAATCATGTTTTTGCTTATAAGTAGAAACACGACCATAGAGAATAGTCTGACGAGGAGTATGTTTATTTTTAAACAACCAAACCGAATCATCGTCAAACTCAAATTGACCTGTTGGCTTTTGAACAGCTTTAATAAAGCCTTTTTCACGATAACGCTTCAAAGTTGAACGGCTAATTTGAAGTATTTCCATTACTTGATTAGCTTTCATAGTTTCACCTCCTTGACTAAAATTATATCATATGTATTCAATAAATAGGCGAAAGTAAAATAAAAAGATCATATTATTACATCAAGACTAATAATATGATCTAATTTAGTTAATTATTTCTTACTATATAAGCTACCAAAATATGGATTAAGTAAACCAGCAATAATACTTCCTGGAAGTAATACCAAGCCACCAACCAGTGAACTTTGTTTACCTACAATTTGGATATAGTTAGGCAAAACGAAACTGATACCAATATTGTTAAATTGCAAAAGAAAGTATGCTAGTGCCCCAAAAACAAAGGCTTTTTGTTTAAATACTGCTAAATCCAATAATTTTTTGGATGATTTTTGTGATAATTTTACAAAAGCCCATACTAATAAGGCGGTAACTACTAACAAAATCCATAATAGTGGATTAGCCATGCCATAGCTAATTTGGTTAACGCCCAATGTTAAGGTGATGAATGCTGCAGCTAATGTAATAAATGAGAGATAATCAAAACTACTCTTAACTTGATCATGATATTTCCCTATTACTAGTGTTCCAGCAACAAATACAATCAGAGCAAAAATAGTAACGAAAACAAAGATCCAACGCCATTTTAAATAGAAGGTAGTAATACCACCAAAGGCAGGCCCTAAGGTTGGTGCCATTGCGACAACTAAACCAGCGATTCCCATATAAACGCCCCACTTAGATCGTGGCATAATCTCCGTTATCAAGTTGAACATTAGTGGCGTACTTAAGCCAGCACCTAATGCGGAAATCAGTCTGCCCAAAAGCAAAATTGGAAAGTTAGGTGCAATCGCACTAATAACGCTACCTACCATAAAGCCAACACAGGCAATGATAAATAACTGTCTAGCAGTAAAACGGTCATTTAAATAGGATGAACAAATCATAATAATGGCGATCATCAATAAATAGCCTGTTGTCGTCCACTGAATAGTATCAAGCGACACTTTGAATTCTTTCATCATGGTCGGAAATGTAACGTTTAAACTTGTTTCCGTCAAAATTCCTACAAAAGACATAAAAGCCGCGGATAAAACAGCCAAAATATTTTTTGTGCTCTTCTTCATAATCTCTTCCTTCATAAATAATCAAACAAAAAGAGTAGAAACTAATCGGGTTTCTACTCTTTCTTTAATTGGTAAAACCAATTATATTAAAACGCATACTATCAAATATGCTGAGTAAAGCTAATTATTAAAGACGCTTAGCTAAATCGTCGTGTAAGTTTTCGTAACCTGGCTTGTTAAGAAGACCAAACATGTTACGCTTGTAAGCTTCAACACCTGGTTGGTTGAATGGGTTGATACCGTTCAAGTAACCTGAAATAGCAATAGCTAATTCGAAGAAGTAAATCATGTAACCTAAAGTATGTGCTGATTGGTCTGGAATGTTAACAGTCATAACTGGAACACCACCGTCAGTGTGAGCCAAAACAACACCTTCGTAAGCACGGTCGTTTACGTAGTTCAAGCTCTTGCCTTCCAAGAAGTTAAGTTGGTCAAGGTTCTTTTCATCGCCTGGGATCTTAACGTCGTGGCGTGGGTTTTCAACACGGATAACAGTTTCGAACAAGTTACGTAAACCTTCTTGGATGTATTGGCCAAGTGAGTGAAGGTCAGTAGTGAAGTTAGCACTTGATGGGTAAATACCCTTTTGGTCCTTACCTTCTGATTCACCCATTAATTGCTTGCACCATTCACCAAACATTCTAAGGCTTGGTTCATAGTTTTCAACAATTTCAGTAGTGTAACCCTTACGGTAAAGGATGTTACGAAGTGCTGCGTATTGGTATGGTGAGTTCTTTGACAAATCAGTGTCAGTGTAGTCAGCACGAGCGTCTGCAGCACCCTTCATTAATTCGTCAATGTCAGCACCTGAAGCAGCGATTGGAAGTAAACCAACAGCTGAAAGAACACTGTAACGACCACCAACGTCATCTGGAACTACGAATTCTTCGTAACCTTCTGCGTCAGCTTCAGTCTTCAAAGCACCCTTTTGACGGTCAGTAGTTGCGTAAATTCTCTTGGCAGCTTCTTCTTTACCGTACTTCTTGATTAACTTGTCTTTGAAGATTCTGAATGCTACTGATGGTTCAGTAGTAGTACCTGACTTAGAAATTACGTTAACGCTGAAGTCCTTGTCGCCTAACCATTCGATTAAGTCGTAAAGGTATGAACCTGAAAGTGAGTTACCACAGAAGACAACAGTTGGCATATCACTGTCAACCTTGCCGTAGAAGTTGCTGTTCAAGAATTCAATTGCAGCTTGTGCACCAAGGTATGAACCACCAATACCGATACAAATTAAAACATCTGAATCGTTTTGAATCTTCTTGGCAGCCTTCTTGATACGAGCGAATTCATCCTTGTCGTAATCTACTGGCAAATTAAGCCAACCACGGAAATCGTTACCAGCACCAGTACCTTCACGGAGTTCAGTGTTAGCAGCGTTTACCATTGCTTGCATTTCACTTAATTCATTTTCGTGAACAAATGGAGTTAATTTACTACTATCAAATTTAATTAAACTCATAAATCTGCTTCCTAACTATAAAAAAATTTTACAACCCTATTTTAACAATCTTATTTAATGAATACCAGTCTCAAAGTACAAGCGCATTCATTTTTTTCGAAACAAACGATAAATTAAATAGCCTAAAATGGCACCGCAGGTATTAAAGAAGACATCATCAATATCGCTTACGCCGGTTTCCAATAAAAACTGCAAAGTTTCAATACTAATTGAAAAGAGCATCCCTATTAACACAGTCTTAACAAACGACTGCTTCTTGGAAAATACAATTGGAAACAGGATACCAAATGGTACAAGGCAAAGAATATTGCCGAATGAATTATAAAAGAAGTCCAGCCTGCTAGGAGCATACACTAATTTCCAGGTTTCTTTCATAAAGACTAAATTAACATCGCTAAGTGGCCTGTTGAAATTAAAAACGAGCTGCCAAGGGAAATACGTATCTCGGAAAGTCGTTAACATCAAAACCAGAATCATATAAAATGCAAATATCCAAACACTAGCTTCTGATTTAAGTGAACGTCTTCTGCGAATAAAAAGAAGCCAGATTAAGCGTAAAACAGCAAAAATCAAAAAATAAAAAACTGTTTTATCTAATGCCATTAAAGTCAACTTAACTAAAGCGAAATGATTGATACTGGTCGCATATTGTTTTGCTAGAAAATTATATATTGGGCCAAAAAATAGCATGCTCTGCCTCTTTCCAAGTTATTCCTATAAAATTATACCCACTTTTTAATAACTAAATTATTAAAAAAGAGATAACTATTAGCAAAACATTGTTTTAACCCAGCTTAACCTTTAAAATTAATGTTTGTTAAGGAGTTAATTATATGAAGAAAAAGAAAATCATCGCTTTTATCCAAACTAGACCTGGCTTTTTAGCACTGCTAGTTTTCTGCTTTTGGGTAAAATACATTTTTGCTGCTTATTTCGACTTTAATTTAGGACTAACTGATCCTTATCAGCACATTATCATGTGGCTCAGTCCTATCGGAACAGCAATCATCCTTATCAGTATCGGTTTTTATTTTCCAAGACCAATCGTGTCATACATTGCAATGCTGGTGATGGATTTTGCCAATACTGCATTATTATTTGCCAACATCATTTACTACCGGCAATTCACGGATTTCCTAACCATCAAAACAATGACCAATGCTGGCAAAGTATCACAGGGATTAGGTAAAAGTACCGTTGCCCTGCTTCATCCCAGCGATATCATTATTTGGATAGATCTAGTCATCATCATTACCCTTTTGATCATTCATAAAATTAAAATTGATCAAAAGTCATACGGTTTATCAATGTCTTTGGCTATTACCTCCATTGGTGCACTTCTGACCACCTTAAACATCTTATTAGCCGAAACGTCTCGTCCTCGACTTTTGCGTAATACTTTTGATCGTTCCTACGTAGTTAAATATTTAGGTGTCGATACTTTTACCGCTTATGACGGAATTAAAAGTGCTCAAAATGGTCAGGTAACCAGAAATGCTAATGCTTCAGATTTAAACAATATTCTGAATTTCACCAAGCAAAATTATGCCGCTCCTTCTTCTTCATATTTTGGCATTGAGAAAAATCGCAATGTAATCGTGATTCACCTTGAAAGTTTCCAACAGTTTTTGATCAATCTTAAGGTTAACGGTAAAGAAGTAACCCCATTTTTAAACTCGTTATACAAGAATAAACATACCATCAGCTTCAGTAACTTTTACCATCAAGTAGGTCTAGGCCGTACCAGTGATGCAGAAAACATGCTTGAAACTGGCACATATGGTATTTCAGACGGTTCGCTTTTTACTTCATTGGGTTCAGAAAATACATTCCAGGCCGCACCTCAAATTTTGCGCCAGGATGGTTACACTTCAGCCGTCTTCCATGGCAACGTAGGTACTTTTTGGAACAGAAATGATGTCTATAAAAACATGGGCTACAATTATTTCTTCGACAAAAACTATTACTCTACACAGCCTAAAGATGCTAGTGGCTATGGTTTAAAAGATAAACTGTTCTTTGCCGAAAGTATTAAATACCTAGAACAGATGCAGCAACCGTTCTACACTAAATTTATTACGGTTACTAACCACATTCCGTTCAATTTGGATAAAGAAGATCAAGATCCTAACTTTAAGACTACAAATACTACTGATCAAACCATCAATAATTATTTTGTAACGGCTCACTACCTTGATGAAGCAATTCATGAATTCTTCAATTACCTTAAATCTTCTGGTTTATACAAGAATACCATGGTAGTAATTTATGGTGACCACTATGGTTTAAGTAATTCAGAAAATGAAACTTTAGCTCCAATTATCGGCGAAAGTTCTGATACTTGGAATACTTACAACAACGTCCAAATGCAACGTGTGCCATTCATGATTCATGCTAATAATCTTAAGGGACAAATCAATCATGAAGTCGGTGGTGAAATTGACGTTTTACCTACTCTACTTCATTTGCTTGGCGTTAATACAAAAGACTACGTTCAATTCGGAAATGACTTACTTTCACCTCACAGACAAAATTGGGTAGTCTTTAGAAACGGCACAATCGTTAGTTCTAAGTACGTCATTGTTGGTGCCAAAGGAATCAAGGGTACTGTCTATGACCGTAAAAATGGTAAACAGATTATCAACTTTACCCCTCAAGAAAAGAAAGAAATTGCGGAACTAGCCAAAAAAGGTAAAAACTCCTTGCGCTACTCAGATCTATTAAACAATCACAACCTGTTGCGCTTCTACACGCCTAAGGGCTTTATCCCAGTAGATCCAGATCAATTTAATTATTCTGAGAACTATCAAAGAATGATCAATATTAGACAGCAACTTGCAGGCCATTCTACTTCCCTCTATAGCAGACACCACGGTTCAACTACTAGCCTCTATAAAACTGATGCACCAGAACTAAAAGGGCGCCAAGAGGAAATTGATCAAGTCTCTGAAGTGATAAAAAACAACAGCAGTAAAAATTCCGCTACAAGCAGTAGCAGTGAAGATGACCAATAAAAATAGCCTGGAAAAATATTGGCTCTATAATTTTTCCTGTTGATGACTTATC
>UMGA01001853.1_pt1 | contig 36600 bp, 36 predicted proteins | sample 1965171 | NCBI WGS metagenome assembly UMGA01 (sample SAMEA4836062, study PRJEB28245) | human gut metagenome | biome: gut microbiome; material: fecal sample | place: Denmark | collected 2008 | reverse complement strand
CAAGAAGCCAGGAGCAGGCATTTAGAGATGCGATTGAAGAGGAACTTCGAGTATTCAGAAAACTGAAAATGGATGGCTTTATGCTTTCAATGTCAGAGCTGATTTCATGGTGTAAAGAGCAGGGTATGGCGATTGGAACAGCCAGAGGATCTGTAGGCGGTTCACGAGTAGCTTATGTAACAGATGTTATTGATTTGAATCCGGAAACATGGCACACAGTATTCTCACGATTCTGTAATGAAGACAGAGAGGAAATCGGTGACATTGATATAGACTGCGTTGAGTCTGATAGACCAGCAATATTCCAATACATCATTAAGCGATTTGGCGCGGATAAGACAGCAAGAGTTGCATCTTTTGGAACTTTGCAAGAGAAAGGTGTCATCGATGAGGTTGGTAGATATCTTGCTAAGAAATGGAATAAAGAGAATGGCGTAGATAATCCGTTTTATGGAAGTCTGTATGACAACGGATCAACACCAAAGGAAAACCCGTGGACGCTTCCTAAGATTGCAAAAATCAAGGAAGAGTATTCAGCTAATCCTGAAAAAACTAAGAGTAAGTATAAGGAGTTGTTTTATTACTTTGATGGATTGCTTGATACGAAGATATCGCAGTCAGTACATCCGGCAGGAATGGTAATCAGCCCGATTACTTTGGATGATAATTTCGGTATTTTTGAAAAAGACGGAGAAACCTGCCTGATGCTTGATATGGAGAATATCCATGACTACACAGGTCTTGCTAAATATGACTTCCTTATTCTGAAAACAGTGCAGGTAATCAGAGACACATGTAGATACCTGAACAGACCATATCCAAAGACACATGAAATTGATTGGGACGATCAGGATGTATGGGCTGATATGATTAAGAATCCATCCGGCATCTTCCAATTTGAGGGTGCATTCGCATTTGAGAGCTTAAAGAAATTTACTCCAAAGAGTATCTTCGACATGTCAATCGTTACAGCGTGCATCAGACCATCCGGAGCTTCTTATAGAGATGCGTTACTTGCCAGAAAACCACATAGTAATCCATCGGAAATTATTGATGAGCTTCTGAAAGATAATCTCGGATATCTGATATATCAGGAAGATACTATCAAGTTCCTACAGCAGATTTGCGGACTGTCTGGTAGTGAATCTGATAACATCAGACGAGCTATTGCTAGAAAGCAGAAAGAAAGACTTAACGCGGCGATGCCATCCATTTTAGAGGGATATTGTGAGAAGTCACCGCAACCTAGAGAAATTGCTGAAACAGAAGCAAAAGAATTTTTGCAAATTATTGAAGATAGCGCGAGCTATCAATTTGGTTACAATCATTCAATAGCGTATTGCTTGCTTGGTTATCTGTGTGCTTATTACAGGTATTATCATCCACTTGAATTTATCACATCATTTCTTAATAATGCAGCAAATGAAGATGATATCAGAAACGGTACGGCATATGCTCATAAAATTGGTATCACAGTGACAATGCCTAAGTGGGGATTATCCAAGAGTGAGTACTTCTTTGATAGCGAGAAGCGTGTTATTGCCAAGGGGCTTAGTTCAATTAAATATATGAGTTCTGGTCTCGCAGAAGAGATGTTTGAGATAGCACATTATAAGAAATATAACCGCTTTATCGATGTCTTATGCGATTTGAGCAATAATTCATCACTCAAAACGAACCAATTGGACATTCTTATTAAGATTGATTTCTTTTCAGAATTTGGAAATCAGAGAGAATTATTGAAAATCACAGAGCTTTTTTACGATATGTTCAAAAAAGGACAGGCTAAACAGATTAGAAAAGATAGAGTTGACGGAACGCCACTTGAGTCAATTATCAAAAGATATGCTGTCGGAGTTACGAAGAGTGGTGGGGTTGCGAAAAGCTACACATTACTTGATGTAATGTCAATTATGCATGACGCAGAGGACGCAGTAAAGGATTTACATATGGAAGACCTTAGTATCGTTGTTAAGGTAAGAAACTTCGCAGATGTCATGGGATATGTGGGGTACATCTCTGGTAGAGAGGAAGATAGACGTAAGTTATATGTCTCAGATGTGTACGAGCTAGTACGTCGGAAAGACAATAAGCAATTCGGATATTCAATTATAACTAAATCTATCGGCAGTGGGGTTGAAAGCAGATTTACAGTAGTGAATAGCGTATACAACAGCGACCCGATTAAGAAAGGGGATATCATTTATTGCAAAGGTTGGGAAAGAAACGGTCAGTATTTCAGACTTACAAGATTTGAAAAAGTGCTTTATTAGGAGGACACTATGGAAATATTAACAGATGCTACACTAAGCAAATTACTTGCAGAGTGTGGAAAGTACGAAAACTATGTTGCAGCCATACTATTTGATAGTAAGTCAAGAGAGACGGAATTTCTAAATGAAATGAAATCAATCGGAAATGACTGGACTATCAATGTACGACTCGGAAGAATCAAGTGTAAAAAGACAAATAGTCATATCTATACATTTACATTAACAAAGAATTTTGAAGACAAGATTCGCGGTATGGAATTTAATAGTATGTTGCTCGATGGAATAGCGGGCGCAGACGATACAGTGGCATACATATATGGTCAGTCATTAGTTAAGTATATGAGTACGCAAAATGTAGACGAAATGGTTAGTAAGGACATGCCAGATAAGGTTTTGACGAACTTCCTTGACGAGTTCACTATCACTGAATAGGAGGTAGACAGATGCTTTTATGGATGATATTCGTAGCCGGAGAGCTGACAGGATCGCATTATTTTAGTGCAAATGGATGGTTCTTCTTTACCATAGCGTGTTGGTTATGGCATTGGCTCATGTCAGACTAAAACTTGTTTATAACATGTGTTCTAGAGAAGTTATTTATAAAACTATTATTTTATATACAGATTAGAGGTGAGTCAAAGTGAGAAAAATGTATTGCAACAAGTGCGGCAAAGAGATGGATATATGGGATAAGCAAGAGGAGTTTTCAATCCATACAAGATGCGGTTATGGGACAAAGTTTGATGGCTCAGATATCGAACTTGATTTGTGTTGTGACTGCATGGAAGAACTGGTAGATAGCTGTAAGATATCTCCGGTAACAGATAATACATAATAAATCCAAAATAAGGAGGTGGTTAGGATTGTATAAGAAAATAATTTCTACATCAGTAGTTGCAGCAATAGCTATCATGTTAGGGGTTACCGTATTGAGTCAAGATAATCAGGTTGTAAAAGCGGATACTCCAAAAAGTTCGCTTGAACCACTGGTTATAGAAACTGCGGAATATGTCTCTGACCAGATCAATACTAAACAGGAAGTAACAGATTGCAGTCAAGAAGAAGTTGTAACAGAAACTGCGGATGAACCATACATCACAATATATTACACAGAGCAAGACGTAATTGATATCGCTAAAGTTTTGTATAACGAGTGTAGAGGCGTTAGCAGCAAAACTGAACAGGCGTGTGTGGCATGGACTGTATTAAATAGAGCAGATAATCAAGGCATAAACATAGCAGAAATAATTAGAGCAGAAAATCAGTTTGCTTTCAGTGAAAATACAATCATCGACGATACACTACTTGATTTAGCGTCAGATGTTCTGTGGAGATGGAATATGGAAAAGAATGGCGAAACAGAGGTCGGGCGTGTTTTACCGCAAGACTATACATATTTTGCAGGACGCAACGGTCATAATTACTTCCGAAATGGATTTTCCGACAATTATAGTATATGGGATTATTCGTTAGAAAGCCCATATGAAAATTAACTATTGGCTTACATGCTAATAAAATAATTTACAAGGAGAAAAATAATGAACGTAGAAATTTTGAAACATCCAACAGAGGAAGATTGGGAACTATGTCAGACATGTACACTTGTCACAGTCAGTAAAAAAGCTGTCAAGCCGCCAACAGAGTCATGGAAAATAAGACTATTAAAGGCAAATCACTCTCCAATTAGAACTTTGGAATTCTGTTTCAGACTGACAGATATTCCATACTGGGTATCAGTGCATCTGGTAAGACATGTACATGCAACGCCATTTGTATCTACTCAGAGAGATGACAGACAGGACAAATACGAGAGAGGAGCAGCTAGACAAGATGCTCTGGTGACAATGTGTTGGTATATGAATGCAGAAGAGCTGATTACTATTGCTCATAAACGACTGTGTAATCAAGCATCTAAAGAAACACGAGAAATCGTAAGAATGATATGCGAAGAGGTTATCAAGGTCAATCCAGAATTCAAGGATCTACTTGTGCCGAATTGCCAGTACCGTGGCGGTATTTGTGAAGAATTCAACTGTTGTGGATTAAATCAGAAATATTTGCCTCAGATTAAATAGTGAGGTGAAGTAGATGGAGAGCAGAATCCATAACAGACACAAGATGAAACAGCTTATAGACTTCAAGGGTTGTGCTGTTGATGGCGGTATGTACCCAACAGATATTGATGGTGTGATTGAGTATAAAGACTCAAAGTACATAATTTTCGAGGTGAAATACGGAGACTCAGAGATACCAATTGGACAGCGATTGGCGCTACAGAGAATGGTTGACGATTTCACTAAATCAGGTAAGCAAGCGATTGTGCTTATATGTTCTCATACAGTGAAAAATCCAAACAAGCCGGTTGTGATGGCGTGGTGTAATGTCAGAGAGATTTATTACGGTGATGAGAAACGCTGGCGTACTCCAGACAGAGAAATTAAGGTCAGAGAAGCGATTGATTGCTTTCAAAAATATTCAAATATTGTTTTAAACAAGGAAGAGGTGAGATGAAAAATGAAAGTTATCGCTATTTCCGGACACGCAAGACACGGCAAAGACACAGTGGCTCTAATGTTAAATGAGCAACTGCAGAAAGACGGGTATACGGTTTTGATTACCCACTACGCAGATTTATTGAAGTATATATGTAAAACATTTTTCGGGTGGGATGGGAGAAAAGATGAGAAAGGACGATCTTTACTCCAATATGTAGGTACAGATGTCGTGAGAACCAAAAATCCAGACTATTGGGTGGATTTTGTATCAGATATCCTCAATTTATTTGACGGACAATGGGACTATGTAATCATTCCAGACACAAGGTTCCCAAATGAGTTCAATAAATTGAAAGAAAGAGGCTTTAATGCAGTTCATTTGAGAGTGATTAGAACGGATTTTGCTAGTCAGCTTACAGTAGAGCAACAAGCGCATCCATCAGAGACCGCTCTTGATGATACAATTCCAGATTACTGTATTTACAATACTGGTGATTTGAATGAACTAAACAATCGAGTTATTAACTGGCTAAAGGAGGAAGAATATGCAGAGTAAAGAAAAAGGTTATTACGACATTGACATTGATATGGATGAAACACTTTTGAAAATGGGACTGGTAGAAGATATTTTTTATCTGAGAGATCTTAAACAGAGAAAAATGTTTCTAACAGCAAATATTGACCAGTTCTCCATCGGAGATATTACAAAGCACATAATGCAGTATAACGCAGAAGATAAAGGCATGCCTGCAGAAGAACGACAGCCAATTCTTCTGTATGTAGCATCCAATGGGGGGGATGTCGATGCCGGATTCGAGCTGATCGATGCTATTCTTGCAAGCAAAACTCCTGTTTACACAATAAATCTTGGATACCAGTACAGCATGGGATTCTTGATTGGGCTGGCAGGTCATAAGAGATATGCCACACAGAATGCGAAATTCCTTATGCATGACGGCTCAAATCTCATCTGGAATTCTGGCACAAAAGCTCAAGACCAGATGGAGTTCCAGAAACGTGTGGAACAGAGAATTAAACAGTATGTCATTACGCACAGCAATGTGACAAGCGAAGAGTATGACAGCAAATTGCGTGTTGAGTGGTATCTGTTTGCTGATGAAGCAAAGGAGAAAGGATTCTGTGACCACATTTTAGGTGTGGACTGTGAATTAGATGAAATTGTGTAGGAGGCAGACATATGGATAATGAATATCTTGGATTCAAGGAACTTGTAGTTACAGGGGAAGAGGTTAATGACCTCTTCAATCCTGAATCAGAAAACACTTTCGGGTGCTTAAAGAATGAATATCTTATTGCATCTGACGAGAATGGAAACAATATCGGAATGTTCAAGTGTAATGGACATGGAGTAGAGAAAATTCCATATAAGGCAATCGATACTAGATTTGCAGGAAAAGTTAAAGCACGAAATCCGCAGCAGGAGCTTGCCATTGATATGCTCTACGACGAGGATACCACCGTAAAAATCATTGCAGGAAAGTTTGGAACAGGTAAAGACTTCCTGATGTGCTCTGCGGCAATTGATTTGCTGGAACATGATAAATTTGAGAAGATTGTGTACGTCAGAAATAACATCGAGGTGAAAAACTCAAAGCCTATCGGTCATCTTCCAGGTTCTTACAATGAGAAGTTACTCCCATTTGCTATGCCGTTAGCCGACCATCTTGGCGGAGTTGACGGTCTTGAGTTGATGATAGGTCATGGGAAGATTGAGATTGTACATCTTGGATTTATCAGAGGTCGTGATATAAAGAATTCCATCATCATTTGCTCAGAGGCAGAGAATATGACTAAAGAACATATACAGTTGCTACTCGGTCGTGTCGGAGAGGGTTCCTCATTATGGATCAATGGAGACTTTAAACAGTGTGATGCGGAGGTGTTTAGACAGAATAGCGGTCTGATGGTCGCAGTAGATAAGCTGAAGGGGCATCCAAGATTCGGGTATGTTAAGCTTCTAAAAACAGAGCGTAGCGAAACAGCAGCTATGGCAGATTTGCTTGATTAGGAGGTTACTAGATGATCGTAATGAAAAGAGATGGTCGTGAAGACCAGTATACAAAAACAAAAATACATACAGCTATCAGTAAAGCTATTGCAGAGGTAACAAATGGTGCAGGGGATAATTCCCTTGCTACCGTTATCACAAATCGTCTTGACTCAAGATATCGCAAAAGAAAACGTGCGATTTCAGTAGAAGAGATACAGGACGATATTGAAACAGAGCTTATGAAAGAACAGGCTTTTGATATCGCCAAGGCATATGTTAGATACAGATATCAGCATGAGATAAACAGAAACGGGAGCGGTATTGAAAGAAAGATACTTACAATCGTAGATGGCGTAAATGAGGAAGTAATTCAGGAAAATTCAAATAAGAATCCTACTATCTTATCTACGCAGAGAGACTATATCGCAGGAGAAGTCAGCAGGGAAATCACAAAGAATACGTTGCTTCCGAAAGACATATTGAATGCACACGAAAAGGGAATTATTCATTTCCACGATTCTGATTATTTCGTTCAGAGAGAACCAAACTGCTCTTTGGTAAACCTCGAAGATATGCTACAAAACGGAACAGTAATATCTGATACACTGATTGAAAAGCCACACAGCTTTTCTACAGCTTGTAATGTAGCAACACAAGTTGTTGCGCAGATTGCATCCAATCAGTATGGTGGTCAGAGTATTTCTCTTACGCATCTTGCACCGTTTGTTGATGTGAGTAGGCAGAAAATACGGAAAGATGTCGAAGAAGAGATTGCGGCTTGCAACGGTGATTGCAATAGCATTGACGGCATTGTCGAAAAGAGATTAAGAGATGAGATTAAACGTGGCGTACAGACAATACAGTATCAGGTTCTTACCTTAATGACAACGAATGGTCAAACACCATTTATCACTGTATTCATGTATCTCGGAGAAGCTAAAGACGAACGCACCAAAGAAGACCTTGCAATGATTATTGAAGAGGTTGTTCGTCAGAGAATTCAGGGCGTAAAAAATGCAAAGGGAGCATGGATTACTCCGGCATTCCCAAAGCTGATTTACGTTCTTGAAGAGGATAATATCCACGAAGATAGCAAATACTGGTATCTCACAAAGCTTTGTGCGCAGTGTTCTGTAAAACGGCTTGTGCCAGACTACATCTCTGAAAAAATGATGTTACAGAATAAAATTGACGCAAACGGAGATGGGAATTGTTTCCCATGTATGGGATGCAGAAGCTTCCTTACACCGTATATTGACGAAGACGGCAAACCAAAATACTACGGAAGATTTAATCAAGGCGTAGTGACTATTAACCTTCCGGACGTGGGATTATCCGCTGTGAAGAAAATGGATGGGATTACATATGTTGATGACGCGCAATATCAAAAACGTAAAGAAGAATTCTTCTGGGAGATTTTTGAGGAAAGACTTGAGTTGTGTCATAGAGCACTTCGTTTACGACACGAAAGACTGTTAGGCACATTATCGGATGCATCACCTATCCATTGGCAGAATGGTGGATTAGCCAGATTAAAGAAAGGCGAAGTCATTGACAAACTATTGTATGGCGGATATTCAACTCTGTCACTTGGCTACGCTGGATTGTATGAATGCGTAAAGGCAATGACAGGTAAAAGCCATACAGACGATGATGTTAAGCCATTTGCGCTTGCAATTATGCAGAAGATGAACGATAAGTGTGCTGAATGGAAAGCAGCTGAGAATATTGACTATTCACTGTATGGTACTCCAATCGAATCGACTACATATAAGTTCGCAAAATGCCTGCAGTCACGATTTGGCGTAATTGAAGGGATTACTGATAAGAACTATATCACGAACAGCTATCATGTTCATGTCACGGAAAAAATCAATGCGTTCGACAAGCTGAGATTTGAGTCGGAGTTCCAGCAGTTGAGTCCTGGCGGTGCTATCTCATATATTGAAACAGCAAATCTGAGTGATAATGTAGACGCAGCTCTTGAGGTTATCAAATACATCTACGACCATATCATGTATGCAGAACTGAACACCAAATCAGACTTCTGTCAAGAATGTGGGTACGATGGAGAAATCAAGATTGTAGAAAATGAAGACGGTAAGCTCATATGGGAGTGCCCGAACTGTGGAAATCGCGATAGAACTAAGATGAATATTGCAAGACGTACTTGTGGGTACATCGGACTGAACGATTACAATCAAGGTAGAACACAAGAAATCAAAGAAAGATATGTGCATTTAGGCGGTGATTAAGATGTATTACGGTAAGATAAGAAATTGTGATATTGCAAATGGGAAAGGTGTCCGTGTTAGCTTGTTTGTGTCTGGGTGCAGAAACCATTGCAAGAATTGCTTTCAGCCTGAGACATGGGATTTTAAATACGGGCAACCGTATACTGACGAGACAGAAGAATACATTATCCAGTTATTATCTGAACCGTATATTCAAGGTCTCACAATACTCGGAGGTGAGCCGTTAGAGCCAGAAAACCAATATGGCTTAATACGGCTCCTCCAAAGAGTCAAATCTGAATATCCAGAAAAAGATGTGTGGTGTTATACCGGATATACACTTGAGCAGGCTATGACGGATGGTGCGAGCTGCAGATGTGATGTGACGGATTCGTTACTATCTTTGATAGATGTTCTTGTCGATGGAAGATTTGTTGAAGACCTAAAGGATATTACATTAGAGTTCAGAGGGTCTTCAAATCAAAGAATAATTAGCATGAAAGAGTGGAGGAAAAGCCTTGAGGAGAAATAAAGAAATGAAGCTGTCAATAGTATTGCATAGTGTAAAATACATTCTAACGGCAATATTTATTGCACTCAATCTCTTAGGAGTTGTGCATTGGTATTGGGTGTGGATCGTGTCACCATTGTTAATATCACTTGCAGTCAAAGCCATTCTTTTGTTTATACTCAGCTTCTTTGTATGCACGCTACCTAGATGGGCTGAAAGGTGGGATAAAGAATGAGACGATTATTTATTATGAGGAAAGACCTGAATATGTCAACCGGGAAACTGATGGCTCAGGTAATGCACTGTGCCGAAGCATACTGGACAAATAAAATGAGAAAACATGCATTTGAATGCAAGTGTAGTAATGGCTGGTTAGACAGTGGGACATATGTTTCTCAGATATCTATACAAAAGAACGTTTTTGAGCAATATATTTGCGGAACGTTCACAAAGACTGTATGCGAAGCGAGAAACAAAAATCACTTGTTAAAAGCAAAGACTATTGCAGACGAGATAGGACTTATCGAAGGAGAGGACTACGGATTGATTTATGATAAATGTCTTACAGAGCTGACTCCAGAAGAAAGTGACGGTACAACACTTACAGGAATGTGGTTTTGTCCATTAGAAGATGATGTATCTCATCGCATTAGCAAAAAATATCAATTATATAAATAAGGTGGAAGAATAATGACAGAGAAAATTTTGAATATCAAGAAACTCAATAACGATTCGGTGTTGCCTACAAAAGGTTCTGAATATGCAGCCGGTATGGATTTGTACGCATACATTCCAAACGGCGCTATAGTCATCCCTGCTGGTAAGACTGTAAAAATTGGAACCGGTATTGCAACAGAAATACCGACCGGATGTTTTGGAGCCGTATTTGCCAGAAGTGGTCTTGCGACAAAGAGAGGACTCAGACCATCCAATTGCGTTGGTGTAGTTGACTCTGACTACCGCGGAGAAGTTACAGTTGCATTGCACAATGATTCTGATAGATGCGAGACAATTCATCATGGAGATCGTATCGCACAGCTTGTTATCATGCCGTATATAGTCGCAAACTTATGCGAGGTTGACGAACTTTCAGATACAGTACGTGGCGATGGTGGATTTGGTAGTACAGGAACACGATAATATAGAACAGGGCGGGTTAATTCCCGTCCTTTTATAAAAGGAGAATCAAGATGTACGAAATATTTTACATATTGTTGCAGATTATATGGCTAATGGATATCTTAAATTTTCCATTTATGAGAGCATTAGATGTAACATATCCGATAAATACCATAACATGGCTTATCATCTGGATTATTGTTTCTAGTGTTTGGAGTAATTCGGGAGGCAAGTAATGATAGGATACATTATATTAGCGTTAATCAAGATACTTGACAATATTATATCTACAGCGAAAAATATAGCGACGCATAAAGAAAAACGTGTGATGTCAACAGTACTTGTTATCTTTTCACAGCTTTTGTTTTACCTAATCATTGATAAAGTAACTAAAGATAGTACCATGACAGCAATAATCATTGTTGCTATTTCGTCCGGTGTTGGAAATTATATCGCTTTTATTATCAATGATAAGTTGAAAAAAGATGCGAAATGGACAATGGTTATTGCATCGTCAAACATATCTGATGTAAAAACATTTTGTGATTATCTTGCTACAAATAAAATAAAGTATATTGCAAACAAGGGATATGACAGACAATGGAATGATACGATACATATAATTGCATTTAGCAAAACCAAAGAGGAAAGCAAGTTAATCCAAAGTTATATTGATAATGCGAGCGTTAAATATTTAGTAGAAGTTGTATAACAGATTGGAGAAATTATGATGGATGAATTGTATACAGTAAAAGAAGTTTCAAAAATACTGAAAGTAAATGTACATAAGGTATATGAGCTTATTAACTCAGGATTGTTGCCTGCTTTAAAACTTGGCAGCATTAAAATAAGAAGAGAATCATTATTACGTTTTCTTGAAGAGAATGATGGAAATGATTTGACAGACACAAGCAACGTGGTTAAAATGAAGATGAATAACATATCGCAATAACAGTTAGTTTCTAACACGGTTATTCGTCCACATCTCGTCCACATGAGATGAGATAATGAATTATAACAGCACAACATAATAAATCATAAAACAGCAAGCGTTGTTGCGTGTTGTATTGATACTCAATACATAATAGGTTATAATATATCATAATTAGTCACAATAAATTCCTTGTGATTGATATAGGAAACAACCCGATGGTTGGTATGACTGTTGCTGTAGCAGTTGCTGTTGAGGAAGCTGCAAAGGCTGGTAAATTCTAAGAATCCCAGTAAAGTTAAAGGTTTTGAGTGTGGGTGAAAGTAGTAAAAAGTAGCTAACTTCTACATTACTTCTACACCCGACTCATACATCAAAGGCTGAAAATAGACAATGTTCGCAATTCAAAGTGTTCATTGTCTATTTTTCATTTTTCCTAAAAATGTGTTCATAGCTACATGTATGAAATGAAGAGCAACAAAAATATAATCCATAAATATTACCCACAAAAAACTGTCTTATTTCAAGATAGTTTGTTATAATAATAAAACAATGAGTTATATAGGATAATAAAGGAATATAAGAATTAATGATTACGAACAGTATTCATTTTCAGAAATAGTTAAAGTTTGAATATATGACGATTTTGAAATTAATTTTACTACAATCTAGAAAAAACGAGGCATCACGCATGAAGATAAAGATGGTAGACATTGCAAGGCATCTCGGAGTTTCCAAAGCGACAGTTTCGCTTGCGGTGAATGGAAAACCCGGTGTGAATGAAGAAACCAGAAGAATGGTTTTGGAATGTCTGGAAGAAATGAAGAAGAATAACGGAGTGATCCCGGTAAAAGAGAATATCGTTACAGTGTCTGGCCATCCGGTGAATCAGATGATCAAAATAGTGATCGTTAATCACAGCAAAGGTGCTGCGTGTAATTCAGAAACAGATCTCTGGTCAGATGTACTTGCTACATTTGATTCTGAAGCAAGAAGACTTGGATATCTTTATGGAGTGACATATTTAAATGATGACATTGCGCAAATAGAAGCAGTAATTACGGAATGTAATATGGATTTTGTGGCAGGCGTTCTTCTTTTTGGAACCGAATTAAAAGAAGAAGATCAAAACCTGCTTGAAAGAATCAAAAAACCATTGGTTCTTTATGACTGTGAACTTCCAGATAGTCGGTATAGCAGCGTATGTGCAGACAATAGACAAATGCTAAAAAGTGCTGTGGATTATCTGTACAAGGAAGGTGCATCAGATATTTATTATTTCTGCACAGGGAAAGATAATTATAATTATCGAGTTCGTAAAGAAGCATTTTTAAATACAAAGTCTAACGAAGATACTGCATCTGCAAAACATATTCTTGATCTTGGAGATGAAATTCCAAAGATAACGGAGACTTTGTTAGACTGGTTGAGAAAAAATCCGCTTCCGCAAGGAATTTTATTTGAAAATCAACAGATTTCAATCGGTGCGTTGACGGCGCTTCGAAAGTATGGAGTGAACATCCCACAGGAAGTGAAAGTTGTCGGATTTGGTATGATTCCTGACTATATATACCAGGATCTAAAGTTGGTACAAATGAGAATATCTGAAATAGAAGGTGTTCTTCTTACAATGGATTTACTGGATAAAAAGATTCGTCAGTATTCAATGTCTAAAGTTAAGATATACACAGAAGCAGAAATGATTATAAGTTAAAATAATCGTAAGACAAAAGAACAAGATGAACAAAAAGAGTTTTTGGATTGTGTGAAAATTCACAAGATTCAGAAACTCTTTTTGATTATTTGCATAATTATATTGAATTGCAAGAGAATGAGTTGTAAAAATCATACAAATACAACACCACAATTATAAAAAAACTGGTATAATATAATAGTGAAAAATTTATCAATTTCAATCTGCAGCGAGATGATAAAAGAACGGGAAAAGAAAACAAATTGGAGGAACAGAAGATGAATGAATATTTTCCACATTTATTTGAACCAATTAAGATTGGAAAGACAACGGTAAAGAACAGAATCTTTATGCCGCCGATTTCCACAAACATGGCAGATAAAGGCTATGTGACAGATGCGCTGGTTGAGCATTATTCTGCCAGAGCGAAGGGGGGAGTTGGACTGATCGTTACAGAAGTTACAACGGTAGAGCCGGTATACACATATTTACCGGGAGATATGTCAATCTATGATGATTCTTATATTCCGGGATGGAAGAAACTGGTAGATGCAGTGCATCAGTATGATACGAAGATCTTAGCACAGCTATTTCATCCGGCTTATATGGCATTTCCAATTCCGGGAACGCCTCAGCTGATCGCACCGTCCAATGTCGGTCCTTATTATGCGAAGTCAGCACCGAGAGCAGTAACAGTAGAAGAACTGCATGTACTTGTTCAGCAGTTTGGAGAGGCTGCACGTCGTTTCCAGATTGCGGGTGGTGACGGAGTTGAGATCCAGTGTGCACATGCGCATGGTCTGCTCGGCGGATTTCTCACACCACTTTATAATAAGAGAACAGATGAGTACGGCGGAGACATTAACGGACGTCTCAGACTGACACTTGAAGTAATTGCAAAGATTCGTGAGCTTTGTGGTGATGATTTCATTATTGATGTCCGTATTTCAGGAGATGAGTACAGTGAAGGTGGTCTGACACTGAACGACATGATCTATGTATCCAAACAGCTTGAGAAAACAGGTGTTGATTTCATCCATGTTTCCGGAGGAAATACAATCAAGAGAGGAAGCTCCATGCCTGCACCTGGCACATCACCTGCACCGCATGCACATGCAAGTGAGGAGATCAGAAAGCATGTGAACATTCCGGTATCTACAGTTGCAAGAATCAACGAGCCATGGGTAGCGGAAGAACTTATTGCTAACGGAAAGACCGACATCTGCATGATCGGTCGTCCAAACCTGTGTGACAGTGAATTTGTTAATAAAGCTGCAGAAGGAAAGACAGATGATATCCGTCCATGTATCGGATGCGGACGCTGCCTGACAGGAATCATGTTCGGTAATCCAATCAGCTGTACAGTGAATCCATCAGTAGAGTCTGACGAGATCAAAGAAGCAGACGAGAAGAAGAAAGTTCTTGTGATCGGTGCAGGTCCGGCAGGAATGGAAGCAGCTTACGTTGCTAAGAAACGCGGACATGAGGTTGTTCTCTGTGAAAAGAGTGGAGAGTTCGGAGGTCTTTTAAGACTTGCAGCAGTTCCAATCGCTAAGCAGGAACTTTGTAAAGTGATTAAATTCATGGCACGTCGTCTGAGAAATGAAGGAATTGAAGTTCGTATGAACTGCGAAGTAACACCGGAAATGCTTGCGGGAGAATTTAAGGATTATGAGGTTGTCTGTTCTACAGGAGCAGTTCCGAAAGAAATCCCTCCATTCAAAGTATTTAAGCAGACAATGACAGCAGATGATGTACTTGCAGGAAGAAAATATCCGGGAAGAAAGATTGTTATTCTTGGAGGCGGATCGGTCGGATGTGAGACAGCAGATTATCTTGCACCACTGATTGATGACATGTTCCCTGCAAACCGTGACATTACAGTGATCGAGATGACGCCATCACTGATGCCGGGTGAAGGCGGAGCAGCTAAGAGTCAGCTGACAATGAGACTCAAGAGAAAAGGTGTAAAGATTGAACTGAACAGTCAGGTGACGAAGGTTGATGAGACTACGATCACTTATGAGAAAGACGGACAGGAATATCATATCACAGATGCGGATACACTGATCTTTGCAGTCGGTTATGCACCGAACAAAGTAGAGACTACAGAAGAGAGAGTTCATTTTATCGGAGACTGTGATAAAGTCGGAACTCTGAAAGATGCAATTGCTGCAGGACATAAACTGGCAGAAGAACTGTAATTGAAAAAAGGAGAAAAAAGATGGGGAATAAATTATCAGAACCAATTAAAGTTGGAAATCTTACTTTTAAAAACAGAATCATGTTTCCACCACTTACAACAGGATATGAAGAAAGAGACGGATCTATTGGGGAGAGAAGTCTGAATTTCTATGAAAGACTTGCGAAAGGTGGAGCAGCATATGTTGTTATCGGAGATGTAGCTCCTGTAAGAACAGCTTCACCGACACCAAAGCTTTATGATGACAGCCAGATTCCGGTATATAAAAATCTGGCAGACACATTACATAAGTATGACTGTAAGCTTGCACTTCAGTTATTCCATCCGGAGTATGATGTTCCTGGAGTTGGACGCATGATCATGGAGGCAGGTATTGCAAGACAGGCTGCGGCAAAAGCACAGGCAGAGGGAAATGCAGAAGAAGCAAAGAAACAGATGGAAGAATGCGACAGACTTACGAAAGGCGCTTATGCAAAACTTCATCATGATATGCAGCATTTTGTAACAGAGGCAACGGTTGAGCAGTTAGAAGATATTAAAAACAGTATCGCTGCATGTGCAGTAAAGGCGCAGAAAGCAGGAATCGATGCGATTGAAGTACATGGAGATCGTCTCCTTGGTTCCCTTTGTTCAAAAATTCTGAACCATAGAGAAGATCAGTATGGAGGAAGTCTTGAGAACCGTACAAGATATGCACTCGAAGTAGTAGCAGCAATCAAAGAAGCTGCACCGGATCTTATGATTGAGTATAAACTGCCAATCATTACAGTAAATCCTGATGGATCACTTCGTGGAAAAGGCGGACTTGAGGCAGAAGAAGGAGTCCGGTTTGCAAAGATGCTTGATGAGGCTGGAATCGATATGATTCAGGTTGCTCAGGCGAACCATACAGGAAATATGGGAGATACAATTCCGCCAATGGGAGATGTTCCATATAACTGGACACTTCCGGTAGCCAGAGAAGTGAAAAAACTGGTATCCGTTCCGGTTGCAACAGTTGGTCGTGTTGTCAGCTTAGAAGCAGGAGAGAAGATCCTCGAAGACGGAGATGCCGATATCGTAGCTTATGGACGTTCCATGCTTGCAGATGCAGATATTGCCAATAAAGCTATATCCGGAGAGTGCATCAGAGAATGCTTGAACTGTAATAAAGGATGCGTAGATGCAATTCAGGGACGTAAATACATTTCCTGCGTATTAAATGCAGAGAACGGAAACGAAGGAACTATATTTATCAAACCTGCAGACGAGAAGAAAAAGGTTGCAGTTGTAGGTGCCGGAATCGCCGGACTTGAGGCAGCAAGAGTTGCAGCAAAACGTGGACATGAAGTAACCGTATTTGAGAAATCAGATAAGATTGGTGGACAGATCCATCTGGCAGCAGTTCCACCGAGAAAGAGCGAGATTTTAAGATCTATTGAATATTATGAGAAGATTCTACCAGAACTTTCTGTAGATGTGAAATTAAATACAGAAGCAGATTGTGAAGAGCTGAATAAGTTTGATCATGTAATTCTTGCCATCGGTGCACATAACATGGATCTTCCAATGTCTGTTACAGACAGCAATGTTGTTTCTGCCTGGGATGTTCTTGCAGGATGCGAAGTGAGTGGAGCATGTGCAGTACTTGGCGGAGGATTAGTTGGAACTGAAACAGCAGAATTCCTTGCACAGAAAGGTCTCAAAGTAAGCATTGTCGAGATGCTGGATCAGATTGCAACAGGAGAATCCGAGACAGTAATGCCACTGATCAAAAAGGACTTTGAAGAACACGATGTAAAAGAGTATGTGAATACAAGAGTGAATTCCATCGAGAATAATGTGATTCATGCTGTGAATACAAAAGACGAGTCAGAGGTTACAATTGAAGCTGATACAATTGTGAATGCACTCGGGTCTAAGAAGAATCTCTTCGACGACAGTAAGCTGACAGTTCCATTTGTATATGTTGGAGACTGCAGCGGTGAGAGAACAGCAGATATCTCAGCAGCAATCCGCAGCGGATATCAGGCTGGAAATGAAATCTGAGAATTTTTAAATTTTATTCAGTAAGAAAATAAGTAAAATATAGGGTGATGCTGTAAACAGAAAATCTGTAGACAGTATCACCCTGTTTCAGTTATAATAAAATAAAATTTTTGTTATAAAAAATGATAATGGAGCAAGACTATGATAAACAAAGAACTATTTTATAAAGTAACATTAATTGATTGTAACGGAAAAGAATTGGAAGTTGCTAAATTTCTGCAGATTTTAACAGGAGTGGAAAAAACAGAAACAAGAAGAATTGTAGCGAGTTTGCCGTGTGTTTTGTATGAAGAGCTTGACGGAGAGGCGTGTTCTTATATTGAGGAGGCACTGGATTTCTATACAGCAAAATATAAGTTTGAACCAGTCGGTGATGAAAAAGAAGTGTATGAAGTAGATCCATCGGTGTATCCTTCAAAACAGGTGATCGCGCTTGGAAGTATGGTTGATTACATTGGAAAGAGGTCAGAGTTTGTAAGCATCGCGAGAAAATATGACTTCCCGAAGAATGTGAGCCTGAATGATACGCCATTCTTAGTAAAAGATGGTTTGGCAGAAGAACAGGCAGTGAACCTGCGGCAGGATCTTCGCAATATGGGAATGTTTGCATTGATCATGAGAAGCGGGGCAGAAGTTCAGCAGGTGAAGAAGAGGGGATTTTTAGCAGGGGTGTTTGCACGTTGAGATGAATAAAAGGGTTGTTTGATACAGACAGCTGTGAGTAGTGATTATATAGCCGATTTCTTACAGAAAATTCAATTGGATTTTATTGACACTTTTGCTGAGAAGGACTACAATATCTTTAGATTGTTAATTTAATAACATACAAATAAGGAGTTTAGGAGGCAGACAAAAATGGCAAATATTTTATGTAGTCCAAGCAAATATGTTCAAGGTGCAGGTGAGATGAAAAAGCTGGGTGAATATGCTCAGAAGTATGGTAAAAAAGCACTTGTACTGATCACAGAGTCGGGGTATAAACGTATTGAAGACGTTCTCAAAGTTGGATTTGAAGGATATGATATTGAACCAGTGTATGAGTATTTCAACAGAGAATGTAGCAAGACAGAAATTAATCGTTTGATAGCCGTTATGAATGAAAAGGGCTGTGATGTTGTTATTGGTATTGGCGGAGGAAAGATCCTTGATACTGCGAAAGCAGTTGCTTATTACAAAGAAGTACCGGTACTGATCTGTCCGACAATTGCATCTACAGATGCGCCATGCAGTGCACTTTCTGTTATTTATACTGATGAAGGCGTATTCGAAGAATACTTATTCCTCCCAGCTAATCCAAACATGGTTCTGATGGACACAGAAATCATTGCAAAATCACCAGTCAGACTGACAGTTTCCGGAATGGGTGATGCACTTGCAACTTATTTTGAAGCAAGAGCCTGTCAGGCTAGCGAAGCAACAACTTGTGCTGGTGGAAATGTTACTATGGCAGCGATGTCACTCGCAAAACTGTGCTTTGATACATTGATGAATGAAGGTGTGAAGGCAAAACTTGCTCTGGAAGCAGGAGCCTGCACAAAAGCTGTTGAGAAGGTAATTGAAGCTAATACATTGCTTAGTGGAATCGGATTTGAGAGTGGCGGTCTTGCAGGAGCACATGCAATCCATAATGGATTCACAGTTTTGGACGAGTGTCATCATATGTATCATGGAGAGAAAGTTGCATTTGGAACAATCACACAGCTTGTTCTGGAAGACATTCCGGCAGAAGAACTGGAAGACATTATAGATTGGTGCATTGAACTGGGACTTCCTGTTACATTAAAAGAACTTGGTATTACAGAAGTGACAGACGAGAAGCTTATGGCAGTTGCGACAGCAGCCTGTGCAGAGAATGATACACTTCATAACATGCCATTTGAGGTGACACCTGAGACTGTATGCGCAGCAATTAAGGCAGCAGATGCTTACGGAAGATATTTCCTGGGAGAATAGAATATGGGAAATAGGACACCATTTCGTTAAAATAGAAAAACCAATTTGACAAACTGATTTTCTGTGGTATAATTTTCATGCTGTGAAAAACAGCCGACAGTTCATTTGTACCTTCCTGTCGAAAAACAAAACCAGGGCTAGTTAAGAAGATTCTAGGCTCTGCGTGCAAAGAAGTACGCAGAGCTTTTTATATTATTCAGGAAATACTTTCCCATATATATAAAACGCTCCGCTTAGGATACACAGCTCTTAAAAGGTACATACATTTCAAATACAGGAGAGTTGAAATATGTATTATTTGCAAACAAAAGCCAGTTTTGACGCAGCACATTTTCTCTGGAAATACGAGGGAAAATGCAGAAATATCCACGGACATCGTTGGAATATTGTCGCAAAAATCAAAAGTCAAGAGTTGGAGCAAGAAGGACAGACACGGGGAATGGTAGTGGACTTTGGTAATCTGAAAAAGGATCTGAAAAAGCTTTGTGATTCCTTTGACCATAGTCTGATTTACGAAGTGGGATCTCTGAAAGCAGAAACAGTAGCTGCGCTTCAGAATGAGGACTTTCATTTGGAGAAAGTTTCCTTTCGTCCAACGGCAGAAAATTTCGCATATTATTTCTACAAGGAATTAACGGAATTGGGATATGAGGTTCATTGTGTGGAAGTATATGAGACACCGAATAATTGCGCGATTTATGAGGAAGAGTAGATGAAAGTAGTAGAAAAATTCACCAGTATTAATGGGGAAGGCACACGGGCGGGAGAATTGGCAGTCTTTGTTCGTTTCAAAGGATGCAATCTGCGTTGTAGCTATTGTGATACTATGTGGGCCAATGAACCGGATTGCCCATATGAAGAGGAAACCCCAGAAGAGATTTTAAATTATGTTTTAGAAACCGGAATTCGCAATGTGACACTTACAGGTGGAGAACCGTTACTGCAAAAAGACATTAGAGAATTGATCCACCTTCTTTTACAAGCCGGCTTACAGGTCGAAATTGAGACAAATGGCGCAGTTGATTTATCTGCATTTTGTGAAGAACGACCGGTATTTACAATGGATTATAAGTTACCGTCAAGCGGGTGCGAAGAATATATGATAACAGAGAACATGGAACTGCTAGGAAAAGATGATACTGTAAAATTTGTGTGCGGCAGCCAGGAGGATCTGTTAAAAGCATTGGACGTGATTCAGACTTATGATCTGACAAACAGGTGTCATGTGTATCTTAGTCCTGTTTTTGGATCCATAGAACCAGTGCAGATTGTAGAATTTATGCTGAAACATCGGTTGAATGGTGTGCGTCTGCAGATTCAGATGCATAAAGTAATCTGGGATCCAAATGAACGGGGCGTATAAATAAGTAGTGAGGTGATGGAGATGAAAGCATTAGTTCTCTTTAGTGGAGGAATTGATTCAACAACGGCATTAGGACTGGCAATCAAAAAGTACGGGAAAGAGCAGGTGATTGCACTCTCGGTTTCCTATGGACAGAAGCACGATAAAGAAATCAGGGCTGCAATAGCAGTTGCCGAATATTATGGCGTGGAGCATCTGTTCCTGGATTTAAGCAAGATATTTCAATATAGCAACTGTTCACTGCTTCAACAGTCCACGGAAGAAATTCCGGAGGAGAGTTACGCAGAGCAGATTTCAAAAACAAATGGCGATAAGCCTGTAAGCACATATGTACCGTTCCGAAATGGGTTATTTCTTTCTTCGGCAGCAAGTATCGCACTGAGCAAGGAATGTGGAGTGATTTATTATGGAGCTCATGCAGATGATTCTGCCGGTTTTGCTTATCCGGATTGCTCACCGGTATTCAATCAGGCAATGAATGAAGCAATCTGGGAAGGATCCGGACATCAACTGAAAATAGAAGCTCCTTTTGTAAATGTATCCAAAGCCGAAGTAGTACGGATTGGATTAGAACTGGGAGTTCCGTATGAATTGACATGGTCCTGTTACGAAGGTGGAGAGAAGCCTTGCGGAAAATGCGGAACATGCATTGATCGCGCAGCAGCATTTCAGGCGAATCACGTAGAAGACCCTGCGTTGAGATGGAGGAGGAAGCAATGAGAGAAAAAGAAAATTTAACATTATTGGGAAATCAGCAAACAGAATACCGTATGGATTATGATCCGTCTGTATTGGAGGCATTTCAGAATAAACATCCTGAAAACGATTACTTCGTCAAGTTCAACTGCCCGGAATTCACAAGTCTGTGCCCAATCACCGGACAGCCAGATTTTGCAACGATCACGATTTCCTATGTTCCGGACGAACGTCTTGTGGAGAGTAAATCCTTGAAATTGTATTTGTTCTCATTCCGAAACCATGGAGATTTTCATGAAGATGTGATCAATATAATTATGAAAGATCTTGTCAAGCTTCTTGAACCAAAATATATAGAAGTCTGGGGAAAATTCCTTCCACGTGGAGGTTTGTCCATCGATCCGTATTGTAATTATGGAAAGCCAGGTACCAACTGGGAGCAGGTTGCCTGGAATCGTATGAGTAATCATGATATGTTTCCGGAGAAAATTGATAATCGGTAAGATAACGGAGCAAATGCGAAGGCAAAAGCTAATGCCGCACAGGGATTACCAGAATTGATTGAAATTGCAGCCGGAAAGAAATTTACTGAAAATTATAAAGAAAAACATACTATAGATGCAATGTATGGTTGGTATCATTATGAGTCAAGATTTGCTTTGCCAGTGTTTAATGAAGTTGGGGAAATTGAAAGATATAATGTTTTTAATGTAATAATGGTTATTCGACATGCAAAAGATGGTAAAATGTATCTGTATGATATAATGAACATAAAAAAAGAAACGAGCACCCTTTTCCAGCCCGAAGACATTACTCAGTAAAAAACCCATTTCTTAGCTACGATTGTACCCCCATAGTAGCAAAAAGTCAATAAAAAGAAACGAATATATTTTGGAAATCATTTCACAATTAAATAATCTACCCATCCTAATCCATGCACTTTATTTCCACAGACAAACATATATATGATATAATTTGAGTTAGTACATTAAATGATATTGTAGAAATTATAAATGATTACAAAAGTATCTGTTGCAATTGAGCGAGAGTTTCGACATTGTGATGCTTTTTATATTAGCGTGGCATTTATTACCGAAGGTGGACTGGTACCGTTAAAGCAAGTACTAGCTGAATTGCGTGATAAAGGTATACCGGGAAAGATATTAACGACAAGTTATCTGACATTTACAGAACCGCCGGATGTTACGTTGATTGATAAGGTACGTAATCAGATGCAAAAGAATATATAAAAATTTATTATAAAGGGACAATTTATGAAAGTTACGATAATTAAATCCCGAAGAAAAACTATAGCTATTCAGGTAAATTCTGACCTAAGTGTCACTGTAAGGGCTCCGTATGTTGTCACAGAGAAATATATTGAGGAATTTCTTAATAAGAATGAAGCTTGGATAAGCAAACAGATGAATGAAATAAAAGCAAAGAAGAAAAGTGTTGAATCGGGAAATGTAGAAAATGTAACACTCGATAAAATCAAGGCACTTGCAGACCAGGCTCTTAAAATAATTCCGGCTAGAGTAGAATATTTCGCAAGAATAATCGGAGTCACATACGGGAATATAACCATCAGAAATCAGAAAACAAGATGGGGAAGTTGCAGCAGCAAGGGGAATTTGAATTTTAACTGTCTGTTGATGTTTGCGCCTCCTGAGGTGTTGGATTATGTTGTGGTTCATGAATTATGCCATAGAAAACAGATGAATCATTCGAAAGCATTCTGGTCGGAGGTGGAGAAGGTGTTCCCAGATTATAAAAAGTCAATTAAGTGGCTGAAAGAAGAAGGAAGCCAGATTATGTACATGGTAACAGAACTTGGGAAAATACCGGGGGATATTTCAAACATAAAAATGAAGGATCGAAAGAAATGAATCAAAATGAAACACAATGGGATAAACTCCTGAAGATAAAGACAACCGGGCGGGATGACTCTCATTCAGATCAGTATCGATATCCTTATGAACCAACGTCTTATATGGTATTGGAGCGCCTGGCAAACAGTGGACTGATCAGGAAAAATAATACTCTAATTGACTATGGAACCGGAAAAGGGCGGGTATGTTTTTATCTTTCGTATCAAACAAGATGCAAGACAATAGGCGTAGAGTATGATGAACGGATTTATAAAGGAGCAGCAGATAATAAAGAAGTATCCGTTTCCGCATCACGCACGGAGTTTGTATTATGCAGTGCAGAAAATTATGAAGTTCCGTCGGAAGTGGATCGCTGTTACTTTTTTAATCCTTTTTCTGTAGAGATATTACAGTCAGTTTTAGCAAGGATTTACGAATCTTATTATGAAAATCCGAGAGAGATATTATTATTTTTCTATTATCCTTCAGAAGAATATATCAGTATTTTAATGACTCAGGAACAGTTGATTTTTTATGATGAGATTAATACTTCAGATCTGTTTCCGGGTGAGGATAATAGAGAAAAAATCTTGATTTTTCAGGTACTTTAAGAATGCTCAAAACATATTGAGCAGTTACAAAAAGAACACCTGTTCGAAATAATACTTGCATTATCGAACAACTGTTTGTATAATGGAAATATGAATACAGAAATTAGAAATAGTAATTATACAACACAGGAAAAGCTGCAGATTCTTGCTGACGCAGCAAAATATGACGTTGCATGTACTTCAAGTGGATCCAGCCGGCGGGGAAAGAAAGGAGAGCTCGGCAATGCAGAGGCATGCGGCATTTGTCATAGCTTTGCAGCAGACGGAAGATGTATTTCGCTGCTTAAGATTTTGATGACGAACCATTGTGCTTATGATTGCAAGTATTGTATCAATCGCAGAAGCAATGACGTAAAGCGGGCTACTTTTACTCCGGAAGAAATCTGTGACTTAACAGTAGAGTTTTATAAGCGTAATTATATTGAGGGTCTGTTTTTGAGTTCCGGAATCTTAAGGAATCCGACGTATACGATGGAGAAGATGTGCGAGACATTATTGCTGCTTCGAACAAAATACCATTTTAACGGTTATATTCATATTAAGACGATTCCGGGAGCATCCGACGAACTACTTGCGGCAGCAGGATATCTTGCGGATCGTATCAGTGTCAACCTTGAATTGCCCACGGAAGAAGGATTGCATACATTGGCTCCAAACAAGACCATGCAGAACATTCTGAATCCTATGGGTAAGGTGCAGAGTACGATTGCATCTCACAGAATGGCAATCGGAAAGTCAGCTTATATGGAGCGAAGTGGCGGGAATAAGTTTTTGAATGCAGGTATTTTTTCTGATGCTTCGAAAAAACATTTTTCTGAGTGCTTGAATGTTCAGAAGAAGGATAAAGCCATTTCTCAGAATTCTCAGATGAATCGATTAGAATCTTATAAAAAATACACGTCACTGGATCATGCACTTACCTGGGAGAATGCGAACCAGTTGGCACCTCGTGATATGTCGCGATTGAAGCGTAGTTTTGCTCCGGCAGGACAAAGCACGCAGATGATCATTGGTGCGACCGGTGAGAGTGATTATACATTATTGCAGACGACACAGGCATTGTATCAAGGCTTTGATCTGAAGCGTGTCTTCTATTCAGCATACATTCCATTGAACGAAGATAATGTGTTGCCGGAGATAGGAACGCCACCACCGCTTTTACGTGAACACAGACTGTATCAGGCTGATTGGCTATTGCGGTTCTATGGATTTCAGGCAAGAGAACTATTATCTTCAGAACAGCCGAATTTTAATGAAATGATTGATCCAAAGTGTGATTGGGCATTACGCCATTTGGAGCAGTTCCCAGTAGAAGTAGAGAAAGCGAGTTATGCAACACTGCTTCGTGTTCCGGGAATCGGACCGAAATCAGCAAGTCGTATCACTTATGCAAGACGTTATGGCAGACTTGATTATGCAAGCCTGAAGAAGATGGGAGTAGTATTAAAGCGTGCACATTATTTCATCACGTGTGGTGGAAAACAGATGTACCATACTCCTATTGAGGCATCTTATATTACGCGACAACTAATAAGTGTAGACAAGAAAGATCTATGGAACACACAACATGCGAATGAATCATTTACCCAGATGACATTGACAGATTTTGGAGTATGCTGATGAAGATATTTACTTGTAAAGACCGTCTGGAAGATATTATGACCTGTATCTATGATGCATGGTCTGAAGCTTTACTGATTGGTCATGACCAGATACAATTAAAAAAAGAACCTGTATTTCAGCAGACGATATTTGATGAATATATTCATGTAGACCAAGATCTTTCCAAAGCAGAAAAAGTAATTCGCTCGATTCGGAGAGATATTTCGGATGAAGCATATCTGAATATCTATTTGGTGACTTTATCTGTCGAGGAAGATGCACTGCAGGCAATTTATAATTTCCTTCGTGTCGGATTCAAAATTGGAGAGAGTGTACTACGGCAATATGCGAATCCACATGTGATGCGGATATTAGAATTGCGTCGTAAAGTGTCTAACGAAAGCCATCATTTCAGAGAGTTCGCACGATTTGAACGATTGAATTCAAGTAACGTCTATGTCAGCCATCTGGAGCCAAAAAGTGATGTCATAATGTTGGTTGGCAGACATTTTGCAGACCGCATGCCTTCAGAACAGTGGATGATCATAGATGATAATCGCAAAACAGCTTGTGTTCATCCGAAAGATGGTGAGAACTATCTCCGATATCTGACAGATGAAGAATTTCAGACATTGAGAAAGACAGAAGAGTACGAAGATGAGTATACGGATCTGTGGAAGACATTCTTTCATGCGATTGCAATAGATGAACGAAAGAATTACGTATGTCAGCGTAACTTATTTCCACTGTGGAAGAGAAAACACGCAGTGGAATTCAAAAAATAATCTTTTCTTATATATTCTTACTTGTATCTCATAGTATGGAAACGTATAATGTAAGAAAGATGTGATTGATACGTGATTCTTTTTTGATCGGAGACGATAAAATATGCCATATGATTTATCAAAACCTCTTGTAATAGGGATTAGTTCGAGAGCTTTATTTAATCTTGAACAGGAGAATAAAATATTCGAAGAACAAGGCGTTGAAGCATATGAGGCTTACCAGGTAGCACATGAGAATGAGATTCTTCAGAAAGGTGCTGCTTTCCAATTAATTAAAGCTTTTCTGAAACTGAATAACACAGGATTGGGAAGACTGGTGGAAGTGATCATTATGTCACGGAACAATGCAAACACATGTCTTCGTATCTTTAATTCTATACAGTATTATGGCTTGGATATTACAAGAGCGACTTTAACAAGTGGAGCGGAAATTGCTCCCTATTTAAAAGCCTTTAAGACAGACTTGTTTTTGTCAGCAAATTCTGTTGATGTACAATCGGCTATTAACGATGGAATTGCAGCGGGTCTTATTTTGACTGGAGCGGCACATGCGGATGCAAGGCAAAAGATAGATCAGATCCGTATTGCTTTTGATGGAGATGCAGTTCTTTTTTCAGCCGAATCTGAAAAGATTTTTCAGAAGAACGGAATACAGGCATTTGAAGAACATGAGAAAGCGAATGCGAACACGCCGATGGCAAAAGGTCCGTTTGCTAACTTCCTGACAAAGCTGTCTTATGTACAACAGCTGTTTAAAGAAAAGGATATTCAGCCAATCCGAACCGCACTGGTTACATCTAGAAATGCTCCGGCGCATGAACGTGCAGTGAAAACGCTCCGCAACTGGGGCGTATCAATCAATGAAGCGTTCTTCTTAGGCGGTGTCAGCAAGACAGAAGTACTTGCAGCATTTGGAGCGCATATATTCTTTGATGATCAGGATATACATACCGAACCGGCTTCAACGGTTGTTCCGGCAGCTACTGTACCTTATCGTGATGGAGATAATCCAAAAGAATAAGCAACTTTATATTATTTTGAAGATGATGGGGGAAAACGATGCAGACATATACATATGTTTCAAAAGGAAAATTTGAATTAACAGAAAAACCTAAACCGGTGATTATGCATGAAAGGGATGCGATTGTAAAGGTTACACTTGCCAGTATCTGTTCCAGTGATTTACATATCAAGCATGGAAGTGTTCCTCGTGCAGTTCCAGGAATTACAGTTGGTCATGAGATGGTTGGAATTGTTGAAGAAGTTGGCGAAGCTGTAACTCATGTGAAGCCGGGAGACAGAGTAACTGTAAATGTTGAGACATTTTGTGGTGAATGTTATTTCTGTAAAAAAGGGTATGTCAATAACTGTACGGATCAGAATGGCGGATGGGCTCTTGGATGTCGTATTGATGGCGGTCAGGCTGAGTATGTGCGTGTACCGTTCGCAGATCAGGGATTAAATAAGATTCCAGATGAAGTTACCGATCGACAGGCATTATTCGTTGGAGATGTTCTGGCTACCGGTTACTGGGCAACTCGTATCTCTGAAATCACAGAAGATGATACGGTGTTGATCATCGGTGCAGGACCGACTGGTATCTGTACATTACTTTGTGTTATGCTGAAGCATCCGAAACACATTATTATGTGTGAAAAAGATGAGGAACGTATACATTTTATCAATGGACATTACCCAGATGTACTTACTATTTCTCCGGAAGAATGTGAGACTTTTGTTAAGAATACAAGCGACCACGGCGGTGCAGATGTTGTCCTGGAAGTTGCAGGTGCAGAGTCTACATTTCGTTTAGCCTGGGAATGCGCAAGACCGAATGCGATTGTGACAGTTGTTGCACTTTACGATAAAGCACAAAGCTTACCACTTCCAGACATGTATGGCAAGAATCTCATCTTTAAAACCGGTGGAGTGGATGGATGCGACTGTGAAGAAACATTAAAACTGATTGCTGAAGGAAAGATCAATACCGAACCCCTTATCACACATACCTATCCTCTCAGTAAGATTGAAGAGGCTTATGATCTCTTTGAGAATAAGAGAGATGGTGTTATAAAAGTAGCTGTTGAATGTTGAGATAGCACAAGTATTCGAAAAGAGCGAAGTGAAAGTTTATGCTTATTGTAATCTTAATGGATTATGGAAAGCATAATCATAGTCTGATTGGACATTTGTAATTTCATACTCGTAATAATTGATTTTATATCATAACGCTTTTGTTTTTATGACAGAAGCGTTAATTTTTTGCATTATCACAGATTTATTTACGGTTAAAATGTATAAAAATACAAAAAATGACAAACAATTTGACATAATATATAAATTTTTAGTTACTTTTTCGGCATTCTATGGTACACTAACATAGTATATCAAAAAATGTGGGAGGAAACTCAAAAATGAGCAAAAAAGAAGGAAAAGGGTTAAAGTCTTTTAACAAGGGATTTCAAGTGCCTGACACCTACATCATTATCTTTCTGGTAGTTGTTGTAGCAGCACTTCTGACATTTCTTGTACCAAAGGGATTTTACGAAACACAGGACATTTCATACATGATTAATGGTGTTGAGAAAACCCGTACAGTAATCAAAGACGGAAGTTTCCAGTATCTGACAGATGATGCAGGGAACGTAGTAACAGAAGGAGTAGCACTCTTTAGCGGAGATGGTGGAACAGGATTCTTCAACTATATGTATAACGGAATCGTAAGTAGTTCTGCGATCGAGATTATCGCATTCCTTATGGTAGTAGGTGGTGCATTTGGTATCATGATCCGTACCGGTGCGATCGAATCCGGATTGATTGGATTGATCCGTAAGGCAAAGGGAGCCGAAAAACTGTTGATTCCAGTACTTTTCGTACTGTTTTCTCTTGGTGGAGCAGTTTTCGGAATGGGAGAAGAAGCACTTCCATTTACTATGATTCTTTGTCCGTTATTTGTAGCGGTTGGATATGACTCCGTTATCGCAGTTCTTGTTACTTATGTTGCGACACAGATCGGTTTCGGTTCATCCTGGATGAATCCGTTCTCTGTAGGTATTGCACAGGGTATTGCAGGTATTGACGTATTCTCCGGAGCAGGATTCCGTATGGTAATGTGGGTAGTATTTACAGCTCTTGGCTGTGGAATGACGATGTTCTATGCGGCAAAGATCAAAAAGACTCCGACAATCTCAATCGCATATGAGACGGATGCGTATTTCCGTGAACAGAACGAAAAAACAGGTATTGACGAAGGACATTCCTTTGGTCTTGGACACATTTTAGTTCTTCTGACACTGGCTGCTACCGTAGTCTGGGTGATTTGGGGAGTTATGACTCAGGGATATTACATGCCAGAGATCGCGACACAGTTCTTTATTATGGGAATTGTTTCCGGTGTGATCGGAGTTATCTTTAAGCTGAACGATATGAGATTGAATGATATTGCAACTTCTTTCAAAGATGGAGCAAAAGATCTGATCGGTGCAGCGCTTGTTGTTGCTATGGCTCAGGGTATCATGCAGGTTCTTGGTGGATCTGATCCGACTACACCTACAGTTATCAACACAATTATGTATAATATTTCAAATGCACTGTCAGGAGTATCCGGAGCAGTTGCAGCAGTACTTATGTATCTGTTCCAGTCCGTATTCAACTTTTTCGTTGTATCCGGAACAGGACAGGCTGCGATCACAATGCCGATTATGGCTCCACTGTCAGACCTGTTAGGTGTATCACGTCAGACAGCTGTAGTTGCATTCCAGCTTGGTGATGCATTTACAAACCTGATCGTTCCTACATCAGGATGTCTGATCGGATCTCTTGCAATTGCTAAGATCGAGTGGTCTAACTGGATCAAATTCATGTGGAAATTCCTCGGCGTATTGATGATTGGTGCAATTATTACAGTTCTGATCGCTGTCGGAATTGGATTCTAAAACAGGCATTTGATAATTGAAAGTGATTTAAGATGAAATTAATTCAGAGTATTGATGTTTATGCCCCACAGCATCTGGGGAAAAAAGATGTATTGACGATCAATGACAAGATTGTCAAGATTAAAGATGCAGGTTCTATGTCAGCAGACGGATTTCTTTCTGATGCAGAAGTGATCGATGGAGAGGGGTTACTTTTAACTCCGGGATTCATTGATAGTCATGTTCATGTACTCGGAGGCGGTGGCGAAGGTGGATTCGCCAATCGTACTCCGGAAGCAACTATGGAAGGACTTACGAAGTTTGGAGTAACAACAGTTGTTGGCTGCCTTGGAACAGATGGAATCGGTCGTGATATGTGTGCACTGGTTGCAAAGACAAAAGGCTTGAATGAGCAGGGGATGTCTGCATATTGCTATACAGGTAGTTATCAGATTCCGGTCCGCACACTGACGGACAGTATTGTAAAAGACATTATGATGATTCAGGAAATTGTTGGAACAGGAGAAATCGCAATTTCTGATCACCGTTCTTCACAGCCGACTTTTGAAGAATTTGCACGTGTCGTTGCTGATACAAGACTTGGTGGCGTTCTTTCCGGGAAAGCTGGTATTGTAAATGTTCATCTTGGCGACAGTCCGAGATGCTTAGATCTTATTGAACGGGTGGTAGATGAGACAGAGATACCGGCTTCTCAAATACTTCCAACACATATCAACCGGAATGAGATGCTTTTCTGTAAGTCAATTGAGTATGCACTGAAGGGTGGAGCAGTAGATTTTACCGGAAATGAAGATATTGACTATTGGGAAACTATCTGTGATGAAGTACGTGTATGCAATGGTATCAAACGTATGTTAGATGCAGGAGTAAATCCTGATCGTATGACAATTTCCTCCGATGGACAGGGAAGCCTTCCGATGTACAGTAGTGATGGTGAATTCCTTGGAATGGGCGTTGGACAGTCCAGCTGCCTTCTGAAAGAAGTAAAGGAATGTGTATTCAAAACAAAAATTCCATTAGAAATAGCTATTTCTACGATTACATCTAATCCGGCAGAGATTCTTCGCCTCAAAGGAAAAGGTAAGATTGAAGAAGGCTATGATGCGGATCTTTGTATCCTTGATCAGGAACTTCAGCTTGTTGAAGTGATTGCAAGAGGCAACACAGTTTATAAAAAATAAAGGTAACTTGATGTCAGAAGCATCAGTCATTCAGTTGGCTGGTGCTTTTTTCAACATTAAATTTATTTTTCAGAGCACTTTATGATATAATGGACTCGTAGTCTTTTACAGACATAAGAACGGATATAAGGAGAATGTACTATTGATCAATCAGACAGCAAAGAAAATTTTGAAAGCATTATCTTTTGATGGAGTAGAAGTGGAAGCATTTCGTCATATGGCGGATTTAAAACGACTGGATCCAATGAAGATTTTTTATAAGAAAGTAGACGAGAAAATATATAACGGAAGTCATGCAGTTCCGATTCGAATATTTTTTCCAAGCGAGAAAAGCTTTCGAGAAATTGAAGAAAAGAAGCATGATATTCAGAATAAAAAATTGCTTTTGTTCATACATGGCGGTGGATGGGTTACAGAAAGTATTGATAATTATGAAAGGATTTGCGCTCGGCTTGCGGATGCAACCGGACAATATGTAGTTGCAGTTGAATACAGACTGGCACCGGAAGATAAATTCCCGGCAGGTCTGGAAGATTGTTATGCTGTTGCAAAAGCGGTATATTCTGGAGATTTTATGTTAAATATAAGACCAGAAAACATTACTTTGATCGGAGACAGTGCCGGGGGAAATCTCTGCGCAGCATTATCTTTGATGGCAAGAGACCGCGGAGAATTCATGCCAAACAGACAGATTCTGATCTATCCGGCTACCTATAATGATTATACAGAGAATTCACCATTTGTATCTGTTAAGGAAAATGGATCCGATTATCTTTTGACTGCCGGAAAAATGCAAGATTATATTGATCTTTATGCGAGAAATGAGGAGGATAAGAAGAATCCTTATTTTGCACCATATATAGCTGAAGATTTAGCAAATCAGCCGGATACATTGATCCTTACATGTGAATTTGATCCACTTCGAGATGAAGGGGAAGCGTATGGGGAACGCTTGAAAGAGGCTGGAAATCATGTGGAGATACATCGGATTAAAGATGCATTACATGGATACTTCGCGTTGGGGATCAAGCAGCTTCATGTACAGGAAAGTTTCACCTATATTAATGAATTTTTGAAAGGGGAAACACAGTGAGTAAGAAAAACGCACGCTGGAGGAAATTAGACAACGCAGCGAAATTATATTCTGCTGCCAGTAACAAAAAAGATACAAGAGTATTTCGATTTTACTGTGAATTAAAAGAAGAAGTAAATCCTAAAGCTTTACAGGAAGCACTGAATCAGACGATAGAAACATTTCCTACGTTTTTAATGGTACTTCGTAAGGGATTCTTTTGGCATTATCTTGAACCGTGTAATCTACGGCCGATTGTTAAAGAAGAATATAAAGAGCCATGCAGCAGACTCTATATAAGAGATAAGAAGACCCTACTATTCGAAGTGACTTATTATAAAAAACGAATCAATTTTGAAGTGTTTCATGTGTTGACAGACGGTACAGGGGCAACAGAATTCTTAAAAGAACTGGTAAAGAATTATTTATACCTTGTGCATAAAGAAGAAGGATTAGAACAGATTACATTACTGCCGGAAGATATGACTGTACAAGATCAGGAAGATGACAGTTTCTTAAAATATTATTCAAAAAATCAAAAACGACCGAAAAAAAGAAAACTAAATGCTTTTCAGATACGAAGGAAAAAGAAAGATGGAAATCATCTGCATGTCCATGAATCTGTTGTCTCAGTACAGGCAATATTAAAGCGAAGCAGAGAACTCGGAGTATCCATGACGATCTTTTTGACAGCATTATTTATGATGGCAATAAACGAAGAAATGTCTAAGATGCAGAAGAAAAAGCCGGTTGTGTTAATGGTTCCGGTTAACCTAAGAAAGTTTTTCCCGTCTTCCTCGATGTTGAATTTTTTTAACTGGATCGAACCGGGATATGATTTTACAACACAGGATCAAAGCTTTGAAGCAGTTCTGAAATATACGAAAGAATTTTTTGAGACAGAATTAACGAAAGAAAAAATGTCAGCACATATCAGTGAGTTACTAGCACTGGAATTGCATCCGATTTTGAGGCTTGCGCCATTGGAACTTAAAAACCTTTGTATTCAGGCAGGTGCAAAATATTCGGAGAAGAATACAACAGCAATCTTTTCTAATATGAGCGCGGTGAAAATGCCTGCAAGTTATCTACCTTATATTGAACGATTTGGCGTATATACAAATACCCCGAAGCTTGAATTATGTTTGTGTTCCTTCCAGGATAAATTATCATTTGCATTTACATCCAGATACGACACAGTGAACATTGAACGCAACTTTTATCGCTTGTTAAAAGAACAGGGAATCACATCTGAAAAAGTAAAGCCTGAATTTCCAAAGACAGGTAAGCCAAGCGAACAGGAAATGAAAGTCTATAAGATCTATAGCTTTCTGTGTATTGCGATTGTTGCGGCAATGCTTGTTACGGATTTGAATTTCCACCCAAGAATTCGATGGACTTTATTTACAGCAGGAGGCGTTGTGACGATGTGGATTGCCTCGTCAATCGGATTTTTCAAACGTTATAATCTGCTGAAAAATGCGATGTGGCAGCTTATTATCGGTACAATCATCTCTTTTATATGGGATGCACTGACCGGATGGCACAGCTGGTCTGTAGATCTTGTGTTGCCGATCATGAGTGTATCTACACTTGCAGCAATGTTTGTAATCGCTAAAGTGCAGAAAAGTCCGGTACGAGAGTATCTTATTTATGAAATTATGGCCGCTGGATATGGATTAATCCTTCCGGTAATCTTGCTTTTATGCGGGGTGGTGAAAAATCCAACAGTGAGTATGTTTGGAGCATTGACATGTTTCTTATTCCTTGTAGCAGTGATTTTGTTCAAGGGAAGAGAATTTAAAGAAGAGATGCAGAAAAATCTGCATGTATAAAATAAGCAGAAGAGAAGAGCGTAAAAGTTAAAAGAGAAATAATAAGATTGACGTTGTTTTTTCACAAGTAGATGGAGAAAACAAATATGATAAAGGGAGAGTAAAAATGATTATCAGAAAAGCAGAAGAAAAAGATATTCCAAGAATTTTAGAGCTATTAAAACAGGTATTACAAATTCATGCAGACATAAGACCAGATATTTTTATTCCGGGTACGACAAAATATACGATAGATGAATTGGCAGAGCTTCTGAAAAATAAAGAAAAGCCGATATATGTTGCAGTAGATGAGAATGATGTTTGCAGGGGGTATGCATTTTGTCAATTACAGGAGCAGCCCTTTTCAAATAATATGGTGCAGTTTAAGTCTCTTTTTATTGATGATCTATGTGTCGATCAAGAGGCTCGAGGCCAGCATATTGGCGAAAGTCTGTTTGAATATGTAAAAAGTGAAGCGAAACAGCTGGGATGTTATGAAGTAACATTAAATGTATGGGCAGGAAATACTCCTGCTGAGAAATTTTATGAAAAAATGGGAATGCGAACAAAAGAAAGACAAATGGAGTACATATTATAAGATAGTTTTCACTTCGGGGATTACAATCAATAAAGCCGGTGGAGGATTTTGAATCCCGCATCGGCTTTGTTGAATTTATAGATAACTCGAAAGCTTATGCAACTGTAAAGGTGCTGAACCGTTAAAACTTTATTTGCTATGGTTCATCAGTGCTTTAATGTCTTCTTCCGGTGTGGTAATAGGTGCAATGCCATAATTCTCCACCAGGAAATTCAGAATATTAGGAGACAAAAACGCCGGAAGAGAAGGACCAAGACGAATGTTTTTGATACCTAAATGCAGAAGCGTTAACAAGATGCAGACAGCCTTCTGTTCGTACCAGGAGAGAACAAAGGAGAGTGGAAGTTCATTTACGGAACAGCCAAATGCATCTGCAAGTGCCACAGCAACCTGAATCGCACCATAAGCATCATTGCACTGCCCCATATCCATCAGCCGTGGCAGACCACCGATTTCTCCCAGCTCAAGATCATTAAAACGAAATTTTCCACATGCCAGGGTGAGGACAATACTGTCAGAAGGTGTCTGTTTTACGAATTCTGTGTAATAGTTTCGGCCCGGTTTGGCACCATCACAGCCGGCAACCAGGAAGAAATGACGGATTGCTCCTGATTTTACAGCTTCTACTACAGTACCTGCATGAGACAGGATAGCCGCATGACCAAAACCGGTTGTCACTTTTGTACCGCCATTGATGCCTGTGAGTATCTGATCTTCCTTGTAACCACCCAGTTCCAGTGCCTTTTCAATAACCGGCGTAAAATCTTTCTTTTCATCGATATGAACAGCACCTGGGAAAGCAACCATTTCTGTTGTAAATACTCTGTCAGCATAGCTGCTTTTTGGCGGCATCAGACAGTTGGTAGTGTAGAGAATCGGAGCTGGAAGATGATCGAACTCTTTCTGCTGATTCTGCCATGCGGTTCCAAAATTCCCTTTTAAATGAGAGAATTTTTTTAAGAATGGATAGGCATGGGCAGGGAGCATTTCACCATGAGTATAGATGTTGATTCCTTTTCCCTCTGTTTGTTCAAGCAAAAGCTGCAGGTCTCTCAGATCATGTCCGGTCACGACAATAAAAGGCCCCTTTTCTATTGTAAGTGTCACATCGGTTGGTTCTGGTATTCCATAGGTTTCTGTATTTGCCTTGTCAAGAAGTGCCATACACTTCAGATTGATTTCTCCTACTTTGAGCACTGTGGGAAGCAGAGTTTCCACACTCTCTCCATAACCAATCATAAACAATGCTTCGCAGAAGAATCGATTCACCTCGGCATCTTCATAATTCAGAACATTTGCATGATAGGCATAGGCTGCCATCCCACGAATCCCGAAAAGAATAAGAGACTTCAGAGAACGGATATCTTCGTTGGCATCCCACAGTTGTTGCATATCGTATTCATCTGTTTTACCGCATGGTGACTGACATTTGCTGCAGTCAGGAACCAGTCTTTCTTTTTCAGCTCTGACTTTTTGTATCATGTTTTCAATTGATGCATTGTCAAAATTCACATTTGTAACTGTAGTAAACAATCCTTCAATTATGATTTGCCCGGTTCTTTTAGAAATAGCAGTTGAACCGTCAACAGCTCTTGCAAGGCTGATCAACGCACCTGTCAGT
>UMGA01007046.1_pt1 | contig 36842 bp, 31 predicted proteins | sample 1965171 | NCBI WGS metagenome assembly UMGA01 (sample SAMEA4836062, study PRJEB28245) | human gut metagenome | biome: gut microbiome; material: fecal sample | place: Denmark | collected 2008 | reverse complement strand
GAACTCCAGCACACGGCTGTAATCCCTCAATGCATGTTTGATGCCGATTGGAGAGGATGGGTTTGGTGTCCCGTAGCCGCCCCAGCCGCCATTATCAAAGACCATCAGGTTGCCTTCGCCCGGCAGACCCTTGGGAATCATGTGGAAATGATGCTGTCCGATAATCCATCCCAGCTTCTTAAGCTCCGGCGCTGCATTAAAATCAGGTCCGATCCGCCATACAATCTTTCCGGTTTCCTTATCCAGGATTGCCAGTATATTGGCTTCCCGGCAGTCAAAGATTATGTTGTCCGGCTTAAAACGCATATCTCCCTGGTCATACCATTTATTGGGTCCCAGATAGCTCATGCAGTTCACATGCAGGTAATCGCCCACACCTCCGTCTGATGCGCGCAGGTTGGGGTCGCGGAACAGCACGTTCTTGGCGGCCTCGTCAAATCCCAATTCGTCAAAATGCTCGCTGATAGACCATTTCCATAGGATATTTCCATCCCAGTCCACTTCAATCATGGCGTCATCCAGCAGTTTTTTATCGGAAATCTTGGGATTGTGGATGGTCTGGTGGACCAGGATCAGGGTGTTGCCTGAAAGTGGCTTTGCATCCATTCCGGGTACGTAATAACCAACCGGATTGCCCTCCCTCTGGTAATCATGATGCTGGCGCGCCATCCATCTGTGGTCCCTGCCAGGGTCGTCGATATTTTCAAAATGGTCAAATTCCCATACAATATTGCCGTCATAGTCAATCTCAATCAGGTTGACCCCGTCCTGCATGCCATAGTCAGGATGGCGGTATCCGGAAAGACCCATCACATATCCGCCGGGAAGAAGCTTTGGCGGCATGGCGTGCATATTCCAGCGCCTTACCTCGTTGCCGTTCATGTCAAACAATAACACACCATCATTGATTAACGGAACAATCGTATAACCGCTCCAGCATTTTTCAGGGTTGTAAACAGTGACTCCGTGTGGAAAAACAAGTGGCTGTCCCATATTTCATATCCTCCATCATATTATTATTTGTTAAAAAGCCTGTTTGATTTCAACCAGCTTTCCGTTATCGTAAAATGCCCCTGCAACCGTCCGGTCCAGCTTCAGGCTGTTGTAGAGCAGGTTCTGCCTTGTGACGTCCTGCCTGTATACCTTCCACTGTCCGCTTAACTCCTGTTCCAGCTGGGCGGTCTTCTCAATCTCCTCATTGCTGTACGGGTTGTAGAATAAAAATACGGTCCTGCCCGAATCCGGCCCCAGGATTCCCTGTATCTGTTCCAGTTCCTTAACATAGCGCTCCGATGCAACTGCCGCCACCGCGCCGTCTGCCGCCGAGGTAACTACCTGACGCAGGAATGTCTGGGTACAATCACCCGCCGCATAAAGTCCCGGCACATTAGTCTCCATTTTCTCATTGACCTTAATGTAACCGGCCTTGTCGCAGTCCACCATGTCCTTCACCAGTCCGGTCTGGGGCACCATGCCCACAAACAGGAACAGACCGTCCGCCTTCACCTCTGTTTCCCGGCCCGTGTCAACATTCTTTAATACCAGTGACTCCACATGGTCGCTTCCCTTTATTTCCTGTACCGTGGAACTCCACACAAAATCAATCTTCGGGTTCTTATACGCATGCTCGGCCGCAATCTCGTTACAGTCCAGATGTCCTTCCTCATGAAGCACTACAATGGTCACCTTGGATGCAAAGCCGGTCAGATAATCCGATTCCTCAATGGCCTGGTCACCGGCTCCCAGCACATAGATTTCCTTTCCCTTGAAGAATTCCGCATCGCAGGTCGCACAGTAAGCAACCCCATGCCCGGTAAATTCCTTCTCGCCCTTGATATTGAGTTCCCTGGGCCTGGTGCCCAGATCCAGGATGACGCTGCGTGCCATGAAATTCCCCCGCCGCTTTGTCTCCACAATGAATGTATCGTCCTCTTTCCGGACCCCTGTCACGGTGGTGCGCTTAAGTTCTACCGTGGGATGGCCGGCCGCGTGTTCCCTGAACAGTTCCATCAGGTGCTGCCCGCTGTCCGCTTTCGTTCCCGGATAATTCCTGATTTCATACGTATCATTAATCCTTCCGCCGTAGCTGCCCTTTTCCAGCAGCAGTGTCCTGCGCTCGGAACGTCCGGCATAAATGGCTGCTGACAGCCCTGCCGGTCCGCCGCCAACAATAATAAGATCATATACTGAGTCCATAACCAACTCTCCTTTCTATCACAAAACACGATTTTGGTTCACATCATTTTCTGGTTCATATCATTCTCTGCTTCAGCTCCCCTTTACCGTGGAAATCTCCTGTGCCTTTTGATGTCCGCCCTTTCCAGCCCTTTCTCCCAAAGCCACCCAGATCACACAGATTCCCGTAAGGAACAGGCAGTAAAATGCCGCACTGAAAATCTGGAATGGGGACACCGTTGGAAGATAACTATGCTTCTGCACCATCTCATTGATAATTGTCACACTGCCCATGACAAATGCACTGTTAATAGGAATAATGGCGCTGAAGTTGGTGGCATTGGCTGTCAGGAGAATGCTCCTGCGTTCCGGGGATATGCCGCTTTCCTGCCCAATCCTGTCCGCCATGCCGCCGAACATCAGGATGGACGGCAGCACACAGCCCGCCAGAAGTATATTGGTAATGACGATTCCGGCTGTCAGTACGGCCTCAGCGCCGCGGGTGGTTCCCATGATATTCCTGTGCAAAAGCCAGGTACAGCACCGCTCCATCATACCTCCATCCACAGCCACCGCAATCAGCCCATACAGCAGGATGGTGGAAACCACCACATCCAGCATTCCGCTGATTCCCTCAAAGATAACTCCCTTGAGCCCCAAAGTGCCATAGTCAATGGCCACAATATCGGAAGGAGCAAGAACCCCTGTCAGAAGTCCCACCGCGAATCCTGACACAATCGCAAAAGACAATCCCATGAACAGGTTTCCGGTCCTGAAACAGACAAGCAGCAGCACTGCCAGCGGAACCAGCATCCAAAGTCCCTGGGGTGAGGACATGGCTGATATCTGGGAAATATCCCCCATGGTGCCTCCGCGTCCGCCAAAAATCAGATAAACCACCATGGATAACCCGCCTGCCGCCAGGATGTAGGGCGTCCTCATCCTCAGGGTCTCCAGCAGGTCTGCGGGCTGTCCCGTCACGCCGTCATGCTGTATCATCACGGTTGTATTGATGACCTGTGAGCTTGGTGAAACTGCATCCCCAAAGAAAATACCACTAATCAAAGCCCCTGCCAGCATGGCCGGATTGGCTCCCAGCAGTATTCCCGGCGGATAGAAAATCGGTATCACTGCAAACATGGCTGCAATCGGTGCACCTGCCCCCATGGAAACCATGGCTGAGGCCAGGAAACTAAATACCACGAATCCGCTTCTGGAAATCCCAAGCTTGAGGCTGAGCCAGATAAACCCGTCCCCAATCCCTCCTGTATATAATAGATACATAAGTAATGATAACTGTGATATAATCAAATTGCTACATGATTATATTACCACTATTTATGTAGGAGGAACAAACCATGATGAGGGAAGAAGCTATTTATGCAAGGCAGTCCGTTGACAAGAAAGACAGCGTTTCCATTGAAACCCAGATTGACCAGTGCAAGACATTTTCCGATAGCAATGCACCTATAATTTTTAAAGACAAAGGATTTTCGGGAAAGAATACCGAACGTCCAGCTTTGCAAAAGTTAATTGCTGAAATTATAGCAGGTAGAATCTCAAAAGTGTATGTATATAAGCTTGACCGTATCAGCCGAAACATAACCGATTTTTACCAACTCTATGAAGTAATGAAAAAGTATAACACAGAATTCGTATCCGTCAATGAACATTTTGATACAACAAGTCCAATGGGCAGAGCTATGATGGGAATTATCGCTGTTTTTGCTCAAATGGAGAGGGAAACAATCCAGCAGAGAGTGAAAGACAATTACTATTACAGAATTCAAGATGGCAGATGGGCAGGCGGTCCAGCTCCTTATGGTTTTAAAAATGCGAGGACAGAACTCAACGTTCCAACATTGGAACCAATTGAAACAGAAATAGAAGTTGTGAAAAATGTCTATGCACTCTATAATGGAACAGCCCACATGTCACTGACAGCCATTGGTAGCTGGCTCTATGAAGAGGGCTACCGGACACGGAAAGGCGGACGCTTCACCTCAACAACTTTAGCCCGTATGCTCCAAAATCCTGTTTATGTTGCGGCAGACCAAGAACTATATAACTTCTTTCAAACTCGTAAAATCCAATTTCTGAATGAAAAGGAGGATTGGAACGGTGTAACTTCCGCTTGCATTGTTGCCAAGAAAAATGGTAATCAGTTCATCCGCAAGTATGAGGACATGAAAGAACAGACGATTTATTTAAGTAATATTAAACCTGTTATCCCCAGCCATCTATATATAGACGTGCAAGACCGGCTGTTGAAGAATGAACAATTTAAGCGGGCTAATTCTCCTTCCGCACTGGAAGAACTTGCAGGAAAGTTAAAATGTGCAAAGTGCGGTCATGCCATTAAAGCATATAGCCAAAGTACAACATCAAGACCGTATCTCTCCTGTCATGGAAAAACAGTTTTACGTTTATGTGATTTAAGTTTTAAAGGCGTGAATTTTTATGACTTGCAGGAAAATGTCGGAACTGAAATTCAAAAATATCTGGATAGCACCCATTTAAAGAAACAACAAAAATTGGAAGAAAATTTTATTCTGGCAAATGAAAAATCCGACTTAGAAAGTCAACTTAATAACTTAATCAGTCTAGCCGCTGTTGGCGGAATGACAGCAGATGTGTTACAAAAAGCAATCGAGGAACGGCAGTCTAAAATTTATGAAATAGAGTTACAGATACAGAAAAATAGTGTTGCTGCTGATTACTTAAACCTAAATTTGTTGACTAATGCCGAGTTAAATTTCTATCATGGTTCAAACGGCGAGATTGAATATTCAGCATTACTTACAGAACAAAAGAAAGAAATTATCAAAATCTTAGTTGATAAAATCCTTGTTCAAGAAAATGGCAAGTTTGAAATCATTTGGAATATGTAGTTACTGGATTCAACTGTGGAGGTGTTTTCTTCACCCCCACAGTTGAATGGCTTCAGTTGGTAATCAAAAAACTATTCCCACTTCATGGGAATAGTCGATTATGGAATATGATATTCTGCAATTAGTTTCGCATTCGGTGATGGGTAAGGAGTTTCAACTTTTACAGGCATTAATCCAATAGGCTTTGTAACTTTCGGTGTCAAATCCAATTCAGATAAATTAATACCTAAAACAGAACAGGCTTCTTCTCTTAATTCCTCCTCTGTTTTTGGGCGTATATCACATAATGCAGGAATCGGATTTTCTACTTTGCCACAATAAATATATTTTCGCTCGTATGAATCCCAACGTGAAATTTCTATATCCGTTTCACTCATTTTAATAAAAGTTTTACAACGGCGTTTTATCTGTACCGCCGTTTCTTTGTCGTTGTCTTGCAACTTTGCAAAAAAATTATTAATAGGAAGAATTGAAGTGATTATAATCAGTTTACACTCAATTAGGGTTTTTCCGTGATATCTTGCACCTGCCTTGCTTTCTGTGTTATTGTCTACAAGTTTTAGAAAACTTGTGAGTTTCATACTTGATGGTCTAATTTCGTCAAGCACTATTGCGGGCTGTCCATCATAATCCTCCAATGGGTCTCTTTCCTCGCCACTGACAGCGTAGAATTGAAAACGTTCCTTAGCTATCATTTTCGCATATGTCGTTTTACCTGCTCCGCTACAGCCAGTAATATAGATAACCTCTAAATCCCTAGGTTCATTATCGAATAGCTTTGTTTTTATGATCTCATCTACAGCTTTATCAAGGAAAGGTCGCAATCGTAGACGTTCCATATAACCATATTTTTCATGGAAATTATATCCACGGAGTATGCCGGCTTGAACTTCAAGCAGAATACTTTTTTTGAGGGCATGTTCATAATTTTCATCATCTAACTTCGCTTTTTCTTTTTCATCAAGCTCATTCAAAAAAGCGATATAATCAAACGAACTTTTTACTTCTGACGGACTGTACTGGAATTTTTCAGGTTCATTTCTATGAATCAGATAAGCACAAGCGGAATTGAATGTTTTTTTTATAAACCTGACGCACTCATCTGGTAGTTCAAACCAGTTTGCAATGGTTGAGATTTTGTAGCTGTTATTGAATCTTAACATGCCATGCATATGGTTTTCTTTTGGTTCATTTGCCTTGTGTAACGGGTTTTTAATTTCATCATCATCTGTGTATGTATCCTTATCGTGCAGGATATACGCATAATCTTTAATAATCCCTTTGCTTACCAACTCTTCAATTACCGCTTGATATTTGGCTTCATCAATATATGCAGTCTGGCTTTGGACTTCACATATTGATAAACGTGACTTAGACTCTTTTTTCTTTGTGCTTTTGCTCATACTGCCTTGCAACCTGTTTAAGAATAATCTGGATAACTTGATTCTTAGAAATACCCAATTCCTCACTTTTCATGTCAATCATAGCCATAACCTCGTCCGTCATTCTTATAGTCATGGCATGTTTGTATTGTCTTTTCATTTGCTATTGCCTCCATATGTAATTTTGTAAAGGATATTTGATTCCTTTCGTAAATTACTATGTAAGATTCAGTTCATTTTGGGTCACTTTGATACCAAATTTTTCTATACTTTTGTTTTATATACCGAAGTATGTTTTATAACTTGTACTCATATAACGGTTCGCTTTGGTATATTGGTATTAAAAAATCCCGACCCTTAATGTCAAGTGCTAAAGGGTCGGGAAGTCTTATAGAATATAAATTATTTTAAAATTGGTATATTGGTATTTAAGAAAATTAAGACTTCATTTATAGAGATTATTTTATAGAGGAGAGAATAAAACAGGAAGCCCCAGAGGGCTTCCATCAATCCTTTTCGTATTCGAGTATATCCGATATTTCGCAATTCAATACGGAACACATTCTTGCCAGCACATCAATACTTAATAATGCTACTTCATTGTTGATGTATTTATTTAACTGTGTCCTTTGCAACTCTGCTCGTTGTGCGAATTTATTTCTGCTCAATCCCTTATTTTCTAACAGTTCACCTAATTTAATATGAATTTTTCCCATGATGTTCACCCTTTATTAGTATAACCTTACAATGGACTTCTTAGAAGTTGTAAAAGATATTGTGTAATTAATTACACTATGCTATTATATGAATTGGAGGTGTATAACATGGAAACATACGATTTCAGGCAAGAAACAGAATATATCAATAAAATGAGAGCAAGGATTGACGAACTATCAGAGAGAGAAGTTAAACAGGTTACAGAATACATTGACAAAATCAGAGAAAACTCGAATCAAGAACAAATTTCACAATCGCTTGAATGGTTTGATGTTGCTGTTTTGCCAGCTTTGCAGGAATTTTCTGAAATGACTTCTTCATTGCTTACAATCGAAAAGAACGACAGACCTATTGTAGTAGCTACCTTGTCAAATCGGCATGGCTTTGATATCACTGAAAATTGTAGGCTTATCAGAATGTTTTTAGGGTTGGCACACCATATTGGTATAAATAATGAAGATAATCTAACCTCCTTAGTGCTTATTTTTGATTGCGCTAGGTTAGGTAGGTAAGTGTATGGAGGAATAACTTTGTTATGCAACACTATTTAAGAACGTAAAGAAAATTAAGACATGATGAAAAAAATACCATTTTTATCATTGGCAGTGTTCGGTATCGCAATATTTATGATTACCCCAGCCAAACAATGGTCTTTCAATATAAATAGTGAACAGAATCATTTAGCGTATATAATGGGAAATCCCAATTATATCATATAATTTAAAGAGCAAAGGAGAAAGCAAAATGAAAAAGAAAATGTTGGTAGGGATTCTTTCAACGGCTTTAGCCATGTCCATGAGTATGACAGCTTTTGCAGGACAGTGGCAGTCAGACGCTAACGGCTGGTGGTGGCAGAATGATAACGGAAGTTATCCAGCTAACACATGGCAATGGATTGACGGAAACAATGATGGAACGGCAGAAAGCTATTATTTCAACACACAGGGATATTGCTTGATGAACACCACAACTCCAGATGGTTATACTGTTAATCCAGCAGGCGCATGGATTGTTGATGGTGTTGTTCAGACACAAACTGTTGAAAACACAACTCAAAATCAAGTGCCAAACGTACCTGTCGTAAATTTGCTTGATTTAAAGCCAGTTGCGTCCAGTTCATACAACAAGTTCACGAATAAACGTACTGTACAAGGTGATTTGTGGTCTAAGGGCTTTTATCTTCATTCATGGGATTATTATGTGGAGTTTTACACCGGAGGGCAATACCAAACATTTACGGCAATGTTGGGAGTTATGCAAAGTGACTATACTCAAACTGATATGACGGTAGAAATTTATGGTGATGATGATGTATTATTAGATTCTTATAATCTCGATATCCATACAGAACCCATAAAAATTTCTGTAGACATATCTGGGCATAATTATGTTAAAATCATCAATACACGTAATGACGGTCATGGTTTTGCCATGTTTAAAGACGCACAGTTTCAATAAATAGGTATAATGAATGCGTCCCTGCGGGGCGCATTCATTATGTTAATTCTGGTTCAACATCAATGGCTTTGTAAACTTCCTCGAATCTATCCCGTACTTTCTCAAAATTTTCTGCGTCATAGTCAAACACTTCTGTTTTTATGAAATCATCGAAGGGCAATTGTGTTGACGTACTTGTTTCAAGATATTCTATCCGCTCCCTTGCAAACTCCAAAACCTGTAAAAGTTCCTTGACTGCTCCTGTGTACCGCTCCCATTCGATTAAATTCATGTAAACCACAGCTTGCTTTTTATTGCGTTTTACCTCCAATGATGGTGGGCATATATCTTTTGTATCTTCCCAGCTTTGATATAAAAGTTCTCGCTCTGTTTCAATCCATTGTTCAATTAAGTTTTCTTGTTCATCAGTTAATACCATTATTTTAATCTCCTTTATTTTATCTGCTTCGTTCTCTGTTCCTCTCAATTTGAGGTTTTGGCGGTGCCTCACCCACCGCTATACGAACAGCCTTTGTAATGTCAGTTAAGGTTTTCGGACGCTTCTTGATAGCTTTTGCTAATACTTCGATTGATTGACCCTTAACCGTTTCCAACGTGGATATATCCTCTTTTAACTCTTTTGCTTTAAGTTCTAAAACTGACTTATTGCCACCTATGGTTGAGCCATTCAGTATACCCATATCACGTCCAAAAACCCGTTCCATATGGTCAGCCATTTCTTTATGAATAACACGCAAATTATTACGAGTTATAACCTCTTTAGCTGATACCTTTTCTATATGCTTCTTTCTATCCAGACAAATGGGAATAAAGGCAAAGTGTAAATGAGATTGTCCAGCTTCGTCCTTATGAACCCATGCAGACACAACATTGTTTTCACCATACCTTTTCATCATAAAATCATAAGCAGCTTGAAAGAATTTATGTTCATGTTCTTCTGTAAATTTCTGTTTCGGTAGAGTGATAATCCAATCACATAGCGTTTTCACATCTTTTCTGTTTTGGCATTTCACTTGTGATAATCGTTGCTTATAATATGAAAAATCGTCCATGCTCCTTTTGGGTGCTAGATTATAATTTAACGCTGACCTCATAGTATCTATTTCCTTATTGCCAAAATTCATAGTCATTCTATTATAATGCTGGAGCATATGACCGACCGCACTTTTTTCAAACTTCTCAACGTGCAAATTGTTTCACCTCCTTTAAAGTTTCCTTTTGCTGTTCAAATTTATTATGCAAGGAGCCTAAAGGATTTCCGACCAAAATGGTGTAGCAAGTTATACCATTTTTCTCCGCTAAAATGGTAGCGCCTATGGCTTAACTTGCTCTCATGCGCCGAGAGCTAAATTATGGCACTCTATTCATAATAGTAAACAAGGTGGAACAGATAAAACTGTTCCACCCCAGAATAATTATTACCGCTCCCATTCCGTCAAGGCTAAACGTTGCGCCCATTCGAGCGGCCTTGACTCCATTCCCGCTCTGCTTCAGTTCTTTCCATGTATTTATAAAGAACAATTTAAATACTTAAAAAGTCTTTACTTATATATCTGATATATATTCATCAGCTTGGAAAAAATGCCGATGACCATAAAAACAAATATCAGCCTGGAATTGCCATATTGGGCCAGACCATGGACCACGCTGTCCCAATATCTGTCCTTCTCCCTGCAAAGGAAAAAGCCTGCAAAGAGGGAGACCGCCGCTGCAAAGGACAGGCCCTTCATGGAATAATAGTGAAGTCCAACTGAAAATGTCCCGCCGATCAGTATATATCCCACTAACGGCAGCATGGCAAACGCCTGGTTACCATAAAATGTAAGTTTCGTTTCCTCAGTCTTCATATTCGTTCCACCAATCCCTCCCTTAAGATAGTTAAAATTATAACAGGTTTTTTTCGGGGGATGTGTTGGAGCTCCAACACTTATGAAAATTTTATAATTTATTATTGTTTTTTTAACATAACAGAGTCATTAGTACGTATATCATTGGGCAGCGGTTCGTCAATCTCATGTCAATGCTGTCATTATATGTTCTTTTATTCGTTTTTAATTGTGCATAATTAATCACTGTTTTTTACAAAAAAAGAGCCCCCACATCCAGCCGGATGCTTGGAAGCCCTTTCTATATCAGATTTGCTCATCTTTTTATCAGTTGTTTGTCTATTTTTCAACATTCCAGACAAAAGGGGAAAATAGGAAGCGGAGCCGCCGGACGGCAAACGGCACACGAAGTGCGCACACAGAATAGTGATATTTACTACTCCTTCGTTGGACAGATAAATTGGCCCAAATGGATTGACCCAAATGGATTGGCCCTATGACCGCCCTATGGGTCCTTAGAATACCTCCGTTTCAAATACCGATTTGTCCAACTCCCCACGCAAACCGGACATTTATTTTGAAGGTCTTGATTTTTCCTGAACCAATTCACTTTCAAACGTAACTTTTACAACAGCATGATTTATTTTTGTTCCAGTAAACCGCACAACGTACTCTTTCTCGTTTTGTAGATTATTGAGCGAAACAGAAAGGGTATCACCGTTTACGTTTTCATCCCATGTATTGCTCCATAAAACTTCGTCTGCATTTCTATCTTTTATTTCCACAATCCCCCTTTCGCCATCCATCTGAAAACAGACCTCTGCGTCTAAAGTTTCTATATCCTCAGACACACAAAATAAGCGTCCATTCTCAAACGGATCTGAATTACTGTAATTTGCATTCATTTCCATTTCAAGAACGGTTTTTTGTGTTTCCTCAGTATCTGATACATTTGATTGATTAGCGTTGGCTTTTTGACACGCGAACAAGCTGACAACACTAATAATGCCAACTATAAAAAATAGCAATTTTTTTGTGCTAAACATTTCTTTACCTCCCTTACAAACATGGATTTAGATAAATTATAACACATAGCAATCCAAAAGAACATAACGGTACCTTCTGTACATATGTATAATCCTGGCCCATGCTCCATCCCCATTCAAGCAATCTTAAGCAGACATGGGCAAAACAACTTCCAGAAAACAGAAAATCCCCTGGTCTGCTGCCCAAACCAGGGGATGTCATCTACATCACAACTCCAACCTCATCAATCGCCTTACCAATATCATGCCTCATATACTTATTCCCAAATTCCACCCACTCCGTTGCCTTATAAGCATTTTCCCTGGCTTCCTTCAGAGTATTTCCTTTTGCTGTGACCCCCAGCACCCTTCCGCCGTTGGTCACTATATTCCCGTCCTTATCGAACCTGCTTCCGGCGTGGAATACATAATACCCGTCCTGTCCGTCAAACCGGTCCAGGCCGTCTATCTTATAACCTTTATCATAATGCTCCGGGTATCCGTCTGATGCCAGAACCACACATACGGCTGCATTGTCCTCAAATTCCAGCTCTATCTGGTCCAGGGTTCCGTCCACGCAGGCCTCGAACACATCCACAATATCATTCTTCATCCTGGGCAGCACTACCTGGGTCTCCGGATCTCCAAACCTGGCATTGTACTCCAGCACCTTGGGGCCGCTTTCCGTCAGCATCAGACCAAAGAAAATGATTCCTTTAAATTCCCTGCCCTCTGCCTTCATGGCGTCTACGGTTGGCTGGTACACATACTTTCTGCAGAATGCATCCACCTCATCCGTATAGAATGGGCTGGGTGAAAATGTTCCCATTCCCCCTGTGTTCAGTCCCTGGTCCCCATCCTTAGCCCTCTTGTGGTCCTGAGCTGAAGTCATGATTTTAATTGTCTTTCCATCCACAAAGGAGAGTACGGATACCTCCCGTCCTGTCATGAACTCCTCAATCACAATCCTGTCGCCTGCAGAGCCAAACTGTTTATCCAGCATCAGGGTCTTTACGCCTTCCTTTGCCTCCTCCCTGGTGCTGCAGATAAGAACGCCCTTCCCCAGCGCCAGACCGTCTGCTTTCAGCACGATAGGCATGGGAGCTGTCTCCAGGTATGCAAGGGCTGCCTCCGGAGAATCAAAGGTTTCATAAGTAGCAGAAGGGATGTTGTACTTCTTCATCAAATCCTTGGAAAATGCCTTGGAAGCTTCCAGTATGGCAGCATTTTTCCTGGGGCCGAACACACGGATGCCCGCATTTTCAAATGCGTCCACAGCACCGGCTGCCAGCGGGTCATCCGGTCCTACCACCACCAAATCAATGGCCTGCTCTCCGGCAAATGCGACCAGCTTCTCAAAGTCCATGACACCGATATCAACGCATTCAGCCACCTTGGCAATGCCCGCATTGCCGGGAGCACAGTATAACTTCTCCACCTTCGGGCTCTGTGATATCTTCCATGCAATTGCATGTTCACGACCGCCGCCGCCTACTATTAATACTTTCATGACGTTCCTCCTTATTCTGAAAACATGGTGCACATGGCGTGCGCTGCTGTCAAAGAGATGTTACTGCCCATTGGCAATCATGTTGATTGCTTTAGGAAGGATTACCCACTCTGCCTGCTCCATAACCCTTCTTTGCAGGATTTCCGGGGTATCCCCTTCCTCCACTTCCACTGCCTTTTGGAGGATAATGGGGCCGGTATCCATGCCCCCGTCCACATAGTGGACCGTAGCTCCTGTCACCTTCACGCCTCTGGCCAGGGCTGCCTCATGAACCTTAAGCCCATAGTAACCCACACCGCAGAAAGAGGGAATCAGGGATGGATGGATATTGATGATACGCCCTTTATACTTCTCAGTCATGGCCGCCGGAATCATCACCAGGAATCCGGCCAGTACAATCAAATCCAAATCATATTCATCTATTTTGGCAAGAAATGCCTGGTTGAACGCGTCCCTGGTGGGAAACTGTTTTGGAGAAATGCAGACAGCCCGGATCCCATGCTTTCTGGCTCTCTCCAGAGCATAGGCTCCCGGATTATTGCTGATGACCACAGATACCTCTGCATTGGTAATATCACCATGATCCACGGCGTCCAAAATAGCCTGAAGATTGGTTCCGCCTCCGGATACCAGTACGCCCACTCTTAGCATAAGGATACACCCTTCTCTCCTTTTTCAATGGTTCCCACTACATAAGGAGCTTCGCCCGCCGCCTTCATGGCTTCCATGGTTTTCTCCACATCAGCAGGATTAACGGCCACTATCATACCCAATCCCATATTATAGGTATTATACATCATCTGCTCTTCAATCTGCCCTTTTTCAGCCAGCAGCTTGAATACCGGAGGAATGGGGTAGCTGTCCTTTCTGATGACAGCCTTCACGCCGTCTTTTAACATACGCGGAATATTTTCATAGAAGCCGCCGCCGGTGATGTGGCTGCACGCCTTTACGGTAATGCCTGCTTCCTTTACGTTTCTCAGGGCCTTCACATAAATCCTGGTAGGGGCAATCAACGCCTCGCCCAGGGTAGTCCCCAGCTCATCATAATATGTATTCAGGCCTTCCTTTGTCAGCTCCTTCTCAAATACCTTGCGCACCAGTGAGAAACCGTTGCTGTGTACACCGGAAGAGGCCATTCCAATCAGAACATCTCCTGCACACAGGTTTTCGCCTGTAATCAGGTCCTTCTTATCAACAATACCCACCGAGAATCCTGCCAGGTCGTACTCATCCTCCGGATAAAAGCCCGGCATCTCCGCTGTTTCCCCGCCAATCAGGGCAGAGCCGGACTGCCTGCATCCCTCAGCCACACCTTTTACAATTGTAGCGATTTTCTCCGGAACATTCTTTCCGCAGGCAATATAATCCAGGAAAAACAGAGGCTCACCGCCAGCGCAGGCCACGTCGTTGACACACATAGCCACACAGTCGATTCCCACCGTGTCATGCTTATCCATCAGGAATGCCAGTTTCAGCTTGGTTCCCACACCGTCAGTACCGGACAGCAGAGTAGGCTCCTCCATCCCTTTGAACGCGGACATGGAAAATGCTCCTGAAAATCCGCCCAGACCGCCTAATACCTCAGGGCGCATGGTTCCCTTTACATATTCCTTCATCAGTTCCACTGATTTATAGCCTGCCTCAATATCAACTCCGGCCTTCTTGTAATCCATCATGGTTTCTATCCTCTCTTATCTGCTATTTCATTTGATTTCCCTTTAAAATTTCCTTTGATTTCCCTTTTATATTTAGCTGGATATTTCCTTTGCCCGTTTCCTTTAATCTGTCTTATTTCATCTGTGCAAGATATTCCTTATAGCCCACCTGCTCCAGCTTCTCAGCCTTTTTCACCACATCGTTCTTCAGGCTTTCGGAATACTCTTTCAGCTTTGCAAGCAGCTCCGCATCAGAAGTGGCCAGTATCTTTGCCGCCAGGATTCCGGCGTTGGCACCGCCGTTAATAGCCACGGTTGCCACCGGGATACCGCTTGGCATCTGCACGATGGAATACAGTGAATCCACACCGCCCAGGTCAGATGTCTTCATAGGAATTCCAATGACCGGCATAGGGAAAATAGCCGCGCACATACCGGGAAGATGTGCAGCCTTGCCCGCACCTGCTATGATTACCTTAAAGCCCTTATCCTCAGCTGCCTTTGCCCAGTCAAAGAATACATCAGGCTCCCTGTGTGCGGAAATAATTGTCATCTCGTAATCAATGCCCAGCTTGTCCAGAATCTCAGCTGCCTTTGCCATAACAGGCATATCAGAGTCGCTTCCCATTACAATTCCTACTTTTGCCATTGTTCATTCTCCTTTTCTAAAGCTCATTATCCTTGTAGATAATTATTATTAGTTTTTCTTATAAGTATCTTTATATAGCTCAATTCTACTTATAATCATAATACTAGGAAATGCGTATGCCGTCAATATAAAACTTGAAAAAAGTCTTCTGCATTTTAAATTGTTTTTGTAATGTATCTGCCTAAAACTGCCTGGTTCCTGCATCTATCAGCCAAGCTATCATTTCCGACGCAGGACTGTGAACAAAATACGCAGGGGAATGCCGGTATGGAGCCCATATGGGTCCGCCGTACATTCCCCTGCAAAATCCTTCAAGTTTCTTTCCGGTATCCTATTGCCTGCTGATAAATTCCAAGCATTATCTCAATTCCCGAAATATAAAATTTATCATTACGTTTTTGCTGGCATCAGTAATTATACTTCTCTGCGGCTCTCCTCAGTATTATCACACATTGCACCTCAACATTTCACCCTATCATCCGTAACTTCCATTGCATGCTGCCGTCTTAGCCGGGCATTAAAAATTTCAATCATCCATCAGTCATCGTAGTCATTGCCGTCGTGGTCATCATCGTGCCGGTCATCGTAATCATCATCGTGATCGTCATCGTGGTCGTCATCATCGAAACGGTCATCATCGTCAAACCGATCATCATCATCAAATCGATCATCATCGTCAAAACGATCATCATCGTCAAAACGATCATCGTCAAATCGGTCATCATCCCAGGCTCCCGTATCATTGTCCCAGTCCACATCCGCAATCCTGCCTGTAGCGGCGTTTACATCCACCTCAAGTTTCCTTCCATTTACCAGAAACCTCAATTCATAAACACCGTCGTCCAGTTCACATCCCTTGTAGGTCAGTTCATTTTCCTTCAGCCCCAATTCCTTTATGGCGATCCGCTTCGCCTCATTCTTCCCTATATATAACTGTTCTGACTGTTTCCCGTTATCCTTAAGTGTTATGGTGATATCAATGCCTTTTTTGTTTACCGCTTCCCATGCAGCCTCTTCTATCTCTTTCATGAAGTCGGCCCTGGGATAAACAGAGCCTTTTTCAGACTCAATGACCATCTCTTTCTCATTTTTATCCCCGCGGAACCATCCCTTATCATCCATACGCTTTACCAGTCTGCGTACAGCTGTGTCACAGTCCGCACCGGCAAAATTCCCTGCCCCCTCTAATAATTTCCGTCCGTCCTGATTCAGTCCTTTTGCCTCCAGGACCTCTCCTTCCTTGTCATAGGAAAGGGATATCTTCGGACCTGCGCTGAGGAACACACGTCCCCATGTTTCTTCCTGAATCCTTGTTTCCCTGTTGGAGGGCGCACCCAATGCCGTGCTGCCCACGCCAGGCAGGGAAAGGGCCATGAAACCTGCACACACCAATATAGCTGCCTTTTTAATCCTCTTTGCCGTCATAATTATTTTCCTCCTGTCTGCTGTGATTTATTTATCTACATCCGTAGAATACGTGAGGCAAAATGTAAAACCGGGGTCGCGGACAAAAAATTTTATTTTTTTTCCCTTCTCATTGCTGCTGCCAAAATATTGACAAATGCAGTTGGCTGTGATATAGTTGCCGCATTGTAATGAAGGAGAGGCAGGTATGGGCTTTTATATATTAAATCAACCTCGGAAGAAAGAGAGCTCTGTACAATTCATACCGATGAAACATTGTACAGAGTATGGCGTATCTTATGCGCTTTCGTGATTTCATCGGGAAACTGAGTAATGGACTGGAGGCAGCAGTGTAGGCTGCCGCCTGTTTGATTGCTCTTTTTTCCCGTGGTTATCCGTGCATAAAAGGCTATGGACAATGTTTTGTCCATGGCCTTTTGTAATGTGAGGAAATCGTATGATTTTGTAATACGGCAGAAGGCAGGTGCAAATTTGGCATCTACCTTCTGCCTTTTTTTGTCCGGTTACAAACAATACGGTTTCCTCCCATGCAGCTTTCACCTCCCATACAGCTTTCACCGCCCATCCAAACATTGCAATACAGCGCAGTACCATTAAATATAAAAGGAGTGTTTCAATTATGAGTTTATTAGACATAACAGGACTTTCCCATTCTTATGGGGACAGCCGCCTTTACAGTGATTCCGATCTTTCCCTTAACCGCGGGGAACATATGGGGATTGTGGGTCAGAACGGAACCGGCAAAAGTACGCTTATCAAAATATGCACGGAACAGGTCATCCCCGATTCAGGCCGCGTGGCCTGGCAGCCGGGCATTACCATTGGTTATCTGGACCAGTATGCCTGTACCAATCACGTTTTGACCATGGAGCAGTTTTTAAAATCATCCTTTCGCAGCCTATATGAGCTTGAAGCCAAAATAAATCGTCTTTATGACGAGGCCGCATTATCCTGCAATATGGAGGTCCTGAATCAGGCATCACTTTTTCAGGAGCAGTTGGAGCGCAGCGGTTTCTACTCCATTGATACCCATATTGCCCAGGTGGTTTCCGGTCTGGGACTGGTCTCAATCGGTTTGTCCCGTCCTCTTAAGGACATGAGCCAAGGCCAGAGAGCCAAGGTCATCCTGGCCAAGCTTCTCTTGGAAAAACCGGACGTCCTCCTTCTGGATGAACCAACTAATTTCCTTGACAAGGAACATGTGGAATGGCTGGGCGGTTATCTTTCAGCAATTGAAAATGCCTTTATGGTTGTCTCACATGACCGCACATTTCTGGAGCGGATATGCACACGTATCTGCGATATAAACAACGGCAGGCTGTCCAAGTATTACGGCAGCTATACGGAGTTTCTGAAAAAGAAGGCATTTCTGTGCGAGGACCATATACGTCAGTACAATGCGCAGCAAAAAGAAATCAAAAAAACAGAGGAGTTCATACGGAAGAACATAGCCGGCCGTAAAGCCCAGATGGCCCGCGGACGGCAGAAGCAGCTGGACCGTATGGATAAGCTGGAGGCCCTGGAACAAAAGGAAATCAAACCGGAATTCTGTTTCCAATGCCTTCCCTTGACCAAATGCCTGCATTTGTCCGTAAAGCGTTTATCTGTGGGGTATGATTATCCCATTTTGTCCCATCTGGATTTTTCCGTAACCGGCGGGCAGAAGGTAGTGGTCACTGGTTTTAATGGCATCGGGAAATCCACCCTGCTGAAAACATTGACGGGAAGCCTGAATCCCCTGGATGGTGTCTTCGCTTTTTCACAGCAGGTTACAATCGGATATTTCGGACAGGATTTCAGTTGGGAAAATGATACATTGACTCCTGTCCAAATCGTCTCCAATACCTACCCGAAGCTCATGCTTAAGAAGATACGCCAGCATCTCACCCGATGCGGGGTTCTAAGCCGGCAGGCCGTGCAGCCCATGGGCACATTAAGCGGCGGCGAACAGGCAAAGGTCAAATTATGCCTTCTGACGCTTAGTCCCTGCAACTTTTTGATTTTGGATGAACCTACTAACCACCTGGATATCCAGGCCAAGGATTCACTGCAGGCAGCTCTTAAGAGCTTTCCCGGAACCATACTGTTGGTTTCCCATGAGGAATCCTTTTACCGCAGCTGGGCAAACCGCATAATACACATTGGGGATTACTCTTCTCCATAAATACGCTGCGGCTTTTGCTTTGCCGCAGGTAATAACATAAAGACGGAACCACATGGAGTATATCCCTGCCCATCTGGTTCCGTCCTGCTTTTGGTCATACCGTAGTCATTTGGCGGTATTTCCGCCCGGCAGCATCTCTTCTATTTTCTTACGTTACATAGCACGCTGCATGACCAGCACATGATATCAGTCATCGTCGTCATCATCTTCGTCCTTATCATCATCGTCATCATCTTCGTCTCCATCCTCATGCCCGTCGTTATCCTCTTCTTGGGAATCGTTTTCGTCGATATCGTCTTCATCAGAGTCTCCTTCATCGGAATCGTCCTGGTCAGAATGCTCCCCGCCGTCATCTCCGTCCCGGTCTCTGTTATCATTTAATCCATTTCCGGCCTTCCCATGATCTCTTTCATCCGAATCATCCATATCCTTATCATCGTCTGCACCGCTGCTTTGCCTCACCACATTGTTTCTGCCGGATTTATCCCTGGCTTTTTTGATATCATCGTCTCTGTCATCCGTATCGTCTTTGTCGTCATCATCCCTGTCGTCATCGTCCCTGTCGTCATCCTTATCACCAGCTTTATCTTTACCGGCGTCTTCCTCCCTGTCATCGCCATCATCTTCATCATACTTATCGGGGTCAGCATCATTTTCTTTATCATCATTTTCAGTGTCATCCCCATGCTCATCCTCATCCCTGTCATCTTCACCATTGCCGTCCGCATCTTCCCCCGTTCCTCCCGGAGGCATCCCGATGAATGCCGGCTTATCCCCTCCTGTTCCTCCGGGTATTTCACCATTATGATGGGGGGCGGCTGCGGGGAGGCTGTCCTTTCCTATGCTTTCCACATGTACTTCCACCGGCATACCATCCTTTAAAAGGGTGTCCAGCCCTGTGCGTATGGCATCGGCCCGTTTTGCCTTCCAGCGCTCGCTCCCGCCGGATGCCGCCACATATACGGTCCCTCCTTCAGTAAGATAACCCATTTCCATGGCCCGTTCCACCAGTATACCTGTCATATATTCTGAGTCCCTTCCCTTATATGACACCTGGTCAATGAGTTTTTTTCCGTCCTCATTCACACCTTCCAGACCAACTACGCGATCCATATAACTCACAGACATTTTCACATCCGGATTGATTCTCACCTCCACTGTACCATACGGCATTCCATATGCACCATAGGCCCCGCCTCCCAATACAGCCAGGCACAGGCAGGCAGCCGCGGCCAGCGGAGCAAGACGGAACAGGATGGGAGCCTTTGGTGTCTGCCGGGCAATTATCTCTCCTACCACCTGTCCCTCCTGGTAACCCAGATTGGCAGCCTTTATCATTCTACCTTCATTGTCAAGGACAATGGCATATGACGGATGGCACTCCATTACAAGATAAGTCATACGGTTCCCTCCTTTCCCGGCGATATCTGACACAGATGTCCCCGGATGATTTCATATCCGTTGGTATAAGCCAGCAAAATGGCAACCAGATACGTCCGGTGCCGTTCCATGGTCTTTCTGGATACGCCGGACAGCTCTGACAGCTCCGCAATGGGTAGTTTGCGGCTCTGTATCAGGTGTTCTAATAGCTTGGGATGGCTCCTGGCAGCCTCCAGCACTTTGTGGCATGCCTTGAGGGTACGGTCCTGCCGGGGGCAGTTATCCGCCACATCAGACAGACTGATGCCATACTCAGTCAGATTCCTTCGGAACTCATCCAACTCTTCCCTGGTAGCCGTTCTCACATTCCACAGCTGGATTCCGTTTTTCTCATCAGGCGTTACTTCCAATAGGGCGTGGGAATCATCCTCCTGTCCTGCCGGGGCATCAAAGGAAACCAATCCCTGATGGCGCCCCTCTTTCCTGATATAGTCTATGAGCCGGTTGCGTATGGATGCGGCAGCATAAGGCAGAAACGCTCCTCTTCCCCGCTCATACCCCTGGACCGCCTCATAAAAAGCAAACATGGCCACACTAAGCTGGTCCTCCCTGACCTGGGATGGAACTCCCTGGGTAAAGCGGACTGTCTCTGCCTGTATGAAATTCATATACTGGCCAATGAGGCTGTCAGCAGCTTCCGGACTCTTCTTTGCCTCATAGACCAAACGGACTATCTGGTGCTCTTCCCCCAAGATATCACCTCCATTTACCATAGAATACGCAGGAACCCTTTCTGTTTCGGGGTCACAGGAAAATTGTTTTCTTTTTATTTTCCTTTTTATTTCCTTTTTATCTAGTATAACAGAAAAAATCACTTGTTCCATCCATAAATTGGATTGTACAAGTGATTTTATCATATCTGCTTATGTGGAACCCCGTAAGACTAATTTTGCAGAGAGCATCTCATTGTGAGGAATATTATTGTCTTCCAAAAGACCGGCTGTTGCGTCTACACAAATTCTGCACAAATCTTCTAAGCGGTTATCAATAGAAGATAATTCAGGCTCACAGTATTCCGTTATATACGAATTATTAAATCCTATTACCCTTAATTTTTCAGGCACGGGAATTGACATCCGTTTGCTGAACTTGACCACACCAGCAGCCAGATTATCATCTGCCGTAACCACCGCGTCAAATTTCAATCCTGATTTATAAATAGCTTCAATGAAATCTGCTATATCGTGCACATTTGTAATTTCATTGGGACAGTATATACTGTATCCGTCCCAGTCTTTATCATATGTCCTGGCAGCTTCATGAAAACCGGCCAGTTTACGGATACCGCTGTAAGACTTCTGGTTATAGACAAACAGCACGTTTTCCGATCCTGTCCGATACAGCCACTGCGTGGCTTCGTATATAGCTTTTCTGTCATCGCAGGCAACACTGTAAATATTTGGGTATGACATACTGGCATTTATCAGCATCACAGGAATTTTGTCCGCTGCATCCCGAATGTACTGGTTCAGGAAATCATCACAATCCACAAAGCCTGAACCTACCAGTATAACTGCATCCACATTTTTTGTCAGCAAAAATTCCAGTCTCTTTTTCTTATTCTCCAGTTCATATCCGGTACAGCACAAAACCGTACTGTAATTTTTATCCCTGAGAAAATCCTCCAGATAATGGATGGCCAGGGCTAAAAATGGTGCCTTACAGTCTGCTGCCATAATACCAATCATGCTCATGGACTTGAGTGACAGACCTCTTGCTAATGCGCTTGGCTGGTAGCCATGCCTTTCAATTACCTCCATGACTGCTGCCCTGGTTTTTTCACTTACCTTTGCGTTGCCGTTTAAAACTCGTGAAACCGTTGCTGTAGAAACATTTGCCTCTTTTGAAATATCATATATATTCATTTTATTTTGCTCCCGCTATTCGGGCATTCGACTCCTCAATTTCTTTGTCTACATTACTCTGGTCAATGTAGGACACACCGGCACTGATAAATGTAGGGAAATTCCTGTCTCCCAAAAGGTTATTATGCTCGATGTATAATCCCAGGCATGCCCACCAGCCCATATTATAACAGCCCTGCGCTATGGACCCCATTACCTTCCCCTGTTTTACAAGCTCTAACTGCGCCGGATTCCTGTCAAAACCAAACACAACGATATCTGACCTGCCCACCTGGTCACATCCCTGGGATGCCCCAACTGCCTGTATTCCCAAAGAACAGAACACCGCGTCTACATCCGGATTTGCTGTTAATGCCGCCGCTGTCTTGGATGCCTGATCCGCAATCTCCGCTGTTACACTTACCTCGGAAATGACTTCAATATCAGGATATTTCTCTGCCAGGGTCTCTTTAAATCCCTGTACGCGAAGTTCGCTGTTATTCTGCCCAGCACGGGTCAGGACCAGAACCTTGCCGGTTCCGTTAAGGGCTTCGCCCAGACGTTCTGCGCCAAAAGCTCCTGCCTCATAGTTTTCAACGCCTACATTGCATATCCTTTTGCTGGCAGGTGAGTCAGGTCCTGTGGTGATGACCGGAATCCCCCCATCCATAGCCTTATTGATGACATCCACATATGCATCCGCATTAAACACATGGACTGCAATTCCATCCGGCTCCATGGATATAGCTCTCTCAACTGTGTTAATATATTCTGTCAGGTCATTCTGGGATGATCCTACATGTGCTGTTTTTACACCTAACATTTTACCACAATCTTCAAAGCCTTCATAGACCATAAGCATAAAATCATCAGTAGATTCATAGGAACACCAAAGATAGGTCTGTTCTTCCGGATGTTCCACGCTGCCTAAAGCCGCACCTGCCATCCCCTCAGGTGATGCAGACTCAGACCCAGCCGCGGTCTGACTGCTTCCCGTTTCTGCCGGTTTCTGACCGCTGCATCCCGCCGCACTCATACATACCATAACTGCTGCCATGACAACACTGACTATTTTTTTCATATAGACCTCCAATTTTTCATTTGCGTATTCTTAAAACCAGTTTCCACTAATTGCGTTTTGCCTGCTTGCTAAGGGTATCGAATACAATAACAACAATGAGAAGGGCGCTGCTTGCAAAATCCTGCCAGTAAACTGAAACTCCCATCTGTATCAGCGCATTTGTAAACAGATGTATCATGATTAGTCCAAGCATGGAACCAATAATGTTTCCCTCACCTCCTGCCATACTGGTTCCTCCGATGACTGCCGCTGTGATTGCCCTTCCTTCTGCCTGCAGGCCCAGTGTGGGAGTAGAAACCCCGAATCTGGAGGTAGAAAGAACACCTGCCACTGCGGCCAGTAACGCTGAAATTACATATAAGGCTATTTTTGTATTCTTAACCTTAATACCTGCCAGCTCTGCGGCCTTGGCATTGCTTCCAATAAAATATACTTTTGCAAAAAACTTTGTTTTCATCAAAAGGAACTGACATATGATTGCTGCAATAATAAGAAGAATGAAGAACACAGGAATCTTACCAATATATCCGGAACCCAGTTTACGGAACAACGCAACACTTTCCCCTGTTATCGGTATGGAATTCCCGGATGATATAACATAACACAAACCTCTTGCCACTCCCTGCATTCCAAGAGTGATGATGAACGGGAGTATGTTCAGTTTTGCTACCAATACTCCGGTCACCCAGCCTAAAAGCATGCTGGTCAACAGTGCAATGAGCATTGCCATCCATACATTCATTCCATAATAAATGTAAAACTGCCCTATAAACATGGATGCCAGACACTGGACCGCACCTACCGACAAATCAATCTGGCCGGAAATAAGTATGAAGGTCATGGCCAGCGCAATGAAACCGTCCGCACAGAGTCCGATGGCAACGCTCATCATATTATTCAAGGTAAGGAATGTCTGGGTCGTGGCTCCCATGACTATCATGATTATAAAGATAACTCCCAATACAAGTACTTCTCGTTTTTTAAATAAACTCTTATTTATCTTCATTAGCCAATCTCCTATCACACCTTATTTGTGCCTGTAGCATATTGGATGATGTTGTGCTCCTCAATCTCTTCATCGGTAAGGACTCCCCGCACTTCCCCATCCTTCATCATTACAATCCGGTCACACAACCCCATGATTTCCGGCATCTCCGAAGAAACAATGATGATGCCAATTCCCTGCTCTGCCAAAGCCCTTACCTTTTTATGAATTTCCGCCTTTGCGTTTACGTCAATTCCCCTGGTGGGTTCGTCCAGAATAAGGACTTTGGGATTTACCCGCATACATCTGGCAACCAGCACCTTCTGCTGGTTACCTCCGCTGAGGGAACTGATAGGCGCGTCTATACTGCTGGTCTTAACATTATGTACCTTTACAGCCTCTTTGGCCTTTACATCCTCGTCTGACTGCTTCAGCCAAAAACCTCTTTGTTTACACATATTCGAAACATAGATATTTTTACAGACAGATAGACTTGGGAAAATACCTGTTTTCTTTCTATCCTCTGTAAGATATGATATTCCGTACTTTAATGCATCCTGGTAGGATCTGATGGTTGTTTTCTGTCCCTCCAACCATACATCTCCGGAAAACCTTGGATCAATTCCGCACATAGCTCGTAACATTTCACTTCTTCCGGCTCCTATCAGACCATAGAATCCCAGTATCTCTTTCTTTCGCAGGTCAAAAGAAATGGGAATTGATTTGTTAGTCATCCTCAGATTCTCAACCCGCATGAGTTCTCCGTCTATCCCGCTGCTCTTATCTGGATAATAAGCTGATATTTCCCGACCTACCATATTATTGACAATCTGTTCCATTGTCACCTGATTCTTTTCAAATGTCGCTATCATATGACCGTCACGCAAAACCGAAACAGAATCACATATCTGAAAAATCTCACTCATTTTATGCGTGATATATATGATGCTGATTCCCCTGGACTTCAGTTCATTGATAATTTTAAAAAGCATTTCCACCTCGCCCTCTGATAAAGAGGACGTTGGCTCATCAAAAATAATTAGCTTGGCCTTCTGAGATATGGCCCGGACAATTTCAATCATCTGCTGGCTTCCGATAGACAAATCCCCCACCTTAGTCTCAGGCTCTACCGTCAACGAGAAATTCTTTAAAAGGGCTTTCGCATCTTCATTCAGCTTTTTCTTATCTATCATTTTATATTTTGTCATAGGTAGCCGGTGCGCAAATATATTATACGCCACGGAAAGATGCGTAAACATGCTCAATTCCTGATGCACAAACCCAATACCAGCCTTAACCGCATCTGTGGGGATATGGAAATCAACCTTTTCCCCGTCAATATAAATGGCACCTTTCCCAGAATCCCTCTCCAGTACGCCTCCTATTATATTCATTAAGGTGGATTTACCTGCACCGTTTTCACCTACTAGAGCACGTACCTCACCAGACATGACAGATAACGATACATCTACCAGCGCTTTTGTGCCGGGGAAGGTTTTGGAGATATGTTCGACCTTTAGTCTTTCAACCTGATTCTCCACGCTTTTGCACCCCTCTCTAAAAAGTCCTCACATTGTTTTGCAGGGTTCCATCATTGTAACAATCAGATTCCCCCATTGATCCACTATGGCCTTCTGGTCCGGATAAATCAAGATGGTGGTATCTGTCTGTTCCACGATGGCCGGTCCGATTATCACCTGGGAAGCAGCCAGATTTTCCCGGTTATACACATCGCTTTCCATCCACCCCTTACATTCATCAAAATAGGTCCTTCTCTTGTCCCCCGGTACTCCCCATTCCCCTTCCCTGACTTTTTCCATTCTGGGTGTGGGAACAGGTTTCTGGGAAATCAGAATACGTATAGCTGTGAATTCTATCTGCAGATTGCGAAAGGCATGTTTATACACATGTTCATGTCTCTGATGGAACCGTTCCTTCACGGCTTCCATGGCTGCCTTATCCAGTACGCCTTCTGCCTCCGGGAAAGGAATCTCCAATTCATATGACTGCCCCACATACCGCATCTCCGCAGAATAAGTGGTTCTCAGCAAATTTTCTGATATGCCGACATTGGCCCTTTCCTGTCCGCAGAGCTGCTTTCCCTCTCCAATAGCTGCTTTCAGCTCCTGCAAGTCCACTTCATCAATCTTGGCAGCAAAGGTGACCACCTCTTCATGTTCTATATCAGCCGACAGCAATCCCAACGCAGCCATAACTCCTGGGGTAGGAGGAACAATAACCTCCTTGAAGTTCAGCAGCTTTAAGAGACTGCAGGCCGCAATAGGCCCTGCCCCGCCTGATGCCACCACTGAAAAACTGCGTGGGTCATATCCTCTCTTTACTGTAGCCAGACGGACCTGATCCGCCATCTGGTTATGCATGATTTTATGGATAGCGGAAGCCGCATCATAAATTCCCATATCCAACACATCGGCAACCTTTTCCTGTATAGCTTTACGGGCCAGTTCCGCATCTAATGCAACCTCTCCCCCGGCAAAATAATCCGGCCTCAAGTATCCCATGATTAAACTGGCATCCGTATAAGTGGGCTCTGTTCCCCCCTTTCCATAACATGCCGGTCCTGGGAAGGAACCTGCACTGTGAGGTCCCACTCTAAGCCATCCGCCTCCGTCTACCCATGCGATGCTGCCCCCTCCGGCACCAATGGTACTAATATCCATCATAGCCTGCCTGCAGGGATAATTGCCGATTTTTCCATCTGTAAACAGCTTTGTTTCCCCATTCTGAATCAGTGATACATCATTACTGGTTCCGCCCAAATCCAATGTAAGTATATTCTTCCTCCCGGTTTCCTGAGCAATCTGTTTCGCGCCAATTACACCGGCTGCCGGTCCGGACAGCAAGGTAAGAACCGGACGCTCCGAGCACATGGAAGAGCTGGTAACTCCGCCCCTTGACTGCATTAACTGCAATGGGTTCTTTACGCCGATTTCAGCCAAAGAGGTATTCAACTTTGTGATATACCGGTCCATGACCGGGCCGATATACGCATCAAAGGCAGTAACCACCATACGCTCATATTCCCTGAATCTGGGATTGATCTTTGATGAAACCGAGACACGGAGTCCCGGATATCTCTTCAAGATGATATCCCTGGTTCTCTCCTCATTTTCTTTGTTAAAAAACGAAAACAGATAACAAATTGCTATGGATTCCACCTTCTGCTCTTTGACAAGGAAGTCAACTGCCCTTATTACATCCTCCTCATTTAGCGGCTCAATGATATCACCTTTTGCATCAACCCGCTCCCTTACTTCTTTTATCCGTTCCCGTGGGCAAAGAAAACTGGGGGTTTCCGAATCAAAGTGTACGTTATACAGCTCGTTTCGGGTGCCGCGCCCGATAATCAATACGTCCCTGAATCCTTTTGTAGTCAGAATGCCTATCTTGGCACCCTTTTTTTCCAGGATTGCATTGGTGGCTACGGTTGTCCCATGAACCAGTCTTTTTATTTCCTCCGGCTTTCCCCCGCAAACCTCCAGAATTTTATCCAATCCATTGAAAAACCCTTTTGAAAATTCTCCCGGCGTTGAAGGTACTTTTGTCACCTTCAGTTCTCCTGTATCTTCATTCAAAGTAACGATATCCGTAAATGTTCCTCCAATATCAATTCCAATGAGAACACTCATTCCTTTTCTCCCTTCACTTTTACTCTTTTCCAAGAATTCCCCTATCATAGGTCCAGGTAATAGGCCCGCGCTTCAGCCGCAAATCATCCCGAGTCACAATTGTCACTGCATCATCCACTGTATTTGTCTTTCTGTCTATAGATACCCCATATACCTGCTCTGCCGTCTCATAGGACACTCGTTCATCCAGGACATCCTGGAGAACCAGTTCCGGTGCCCGCTCCAACGGGTCTCCATATCCTCCTCCCCCGGCACTTTCATATCCAATCTCATCCCCTGCATATAACATATAATCCCCTTTTGAGGGAATCTGTATGATGTCCCCATTCTTTCTCTTTATATAACCGGTGCCTACCTTTGCCGCTCCTCCTCCAAATAACCCCCACGGAGGTACGAAAAATCCATCTCCGCGGAAAGTAAAAGATACCTCTCCGTCCAGAAGCCGTATTACCTTGCAGGAACCAAGACCTCCTCTGTATTTACCTGCACCTCCGGAATTATCTGCCAATCCATACTTGAGTACCCTTAAAGGACCTGACATTTCAAATGCTTCCACAGGAATAGCCAGCACATTCTGACTGTCACTGGAAATTGCATCAATCCCATCCTTTCCCGGTCTGGCCCCCAAGCCGCACATGCCGTTATCATTGGAAACAAAGGATTTCTGGGTAGCCGGATTATATCCCCCTATATAGAGAAGAGGGGCATATGCACCTGAACAGGCGTTTACCATTTCAGGCTTTGCCTTGGCCAGAGCACCCAGGCATGTGCTAGACAGCAGCTGTACAGTCAGGCCTCTGGATCCGGTAGGCGCAGGCTTAACGGCATTTACTATGCTTCCTTCCGGCAATATAGACTGAATCATCCTGAAGCACCCGTCATTTGTAGGGATAGAATCACCTCCGGTCACTACCTTTACTGCATATTCAATGGTACTCAGCGTACTTGCTTTTACACAGTTAATGGGACCTTTAGTCTGAGGACTGCTGCCTGTAAAATCAAACAATATATCAGAACCCTTGATTGTAACACTCAGCTTAAGGGTAATCTGTTTATCAAATTCCACACCATCGTTATCTATATATCCGGTAAAGGTATATGTTCCATTAGGAATTTCCTCCAATGCCTGCCTTGTCAATGCCTCAGAGTGATCCAAAAGCCCCTCCACTGTATCCAGAAACACATCTTTACCATACTCGTCACAAAGAGTCTGTATACGGTCAATTCCCACTTTGCCGCAGGCCACCTGTGCTTCCAGATCTCCCATGACTTCGTCGGGAATTCGGACATTCTGTTTAATAATTTCATGGATATCCTTGACAGGTTTTCCTTCATCATAAAATTTTACCGGTGGCAGACACAATCCTTCCTGATATACACAGGTTGCTGCGGTGGAGACGCCGGGAGCAATACCGCCTGTATCCGCCAGATGAACCATACTGGCAGCAAACGCAACCACTTCCCCCTCGTAAAAAATTGGTGTCAATGCAGTTACATCCGGAATATGTGACCCTCCGTTAAATGGATCGTTCTGAAGATATACATCCCCTTCCTTTGCCTGTGAAACCGGAAAATCCTTAAGAATAGCCGGTACTGACGAGGAAAGAAATCCTAATTGGCACGGCATAGCCGCTGATTGTGCGATGGTTCGTCCCTTTGCATCAAATATGGCTGTAGACGCATCCTTCATTTCTTTGACAATAACAGAGAAAGCCATCTTTAATAAGGAATCTTCCATTTCGTTTGCAATGGACTGAAGGCGGTTATTAATGACTTCCATAACAATAGGATCTGATTTCTTCATCTATTTCTCCTCCTGGTTAGTATTGGTGAAACCGCTTACACTTTCTTTTGAAACCGCTTACACTTGAATTATAGCATATGTGTAAAACATGTCAATCTAGGGGGGCTTAATTTTTATTTATATATTTATTTTTATACCTTTTGCTGTATTTTCCTACGTATCATATGTGAATAATTGCTATATTATCAGTTTTCAAAGCAAACTATATGGTAATTATTTTTTACCTAATGACAGTTCAGAATTTTTCATCATTAGACAGACCACTCCATCAAAAAAAAGCCTGTACAGGAGAACTTCTACAATTCCCAAGTACAGACTCTGATACTATGTATATAAATCTCAATTCATCTATTCCGTAATCTACTCCTATCCCGCTTCACTGCACCTGAACCGAATCCTGCTCCGGATCTGGAGTAAAGCAAAAATCCTTTTCTTTGATATGATGTTCAAACCAGATGTAAAACACCTCTTTCCCAGGCTCAGCCACAAGGGAATGATCAAATCCTGCTGGTATATAGCTCCAATCACCAGACTTATGTTCTATGGCAGGCGCATCCTCCACAGTCAGCAGGAAGTCCGAATTTCCCACACAATAATTCCATTGGGCCACTCTGGGATGTCCCTTTTCTACTGTTCCGCCACCAACCCCTCTTACAACTCCCAACATGATTCTTCCCAGCTGTCCTGCACTCAATATCCACCATGATGTGGTGTCAGGACCTTTACAATCCTGGTCATAAATCACCGCATCACTGATAAGTGTAAAAAAAGGCAGTCTGGTATGACATTCAGCATACAGTTCTTTGTCCCACTGATTCATCTTGATGACACTGTACACGAATTCCATATTTTCGAATGCATGGATGACATACGGCTGGCGTTGGAAATCCGGTACATAAAATGCAATCTCGGTTATTTTATTCAGACAGTCCTTTGTTTTTATATATCCCCTGCCTTTTCCGAACATAAGAACAACCATATCCTCCCCATATATCCGGGGTGATATCTCACTTCCGGCTCTGAGATAACATTTATAGTTGCATACACCTCCCCTATATGTTCCGGGCAACAACTCCTCCATATAGAATCCGTTGGCATCATATTTTACAGCAATGTCTTTCTCCTTAGCTGCATAAACCTTCTGCATATTTCATACCTCTCTTTCTACGGATCTGGTTTTACAATAAAATCCTTCTCTCTGGCAAAGTGTTCAAACCAGATATAGTACACCTCTTTTCCATCTTCCGCCACAAGAGAGTGGTCCTGCCCTGCAGGTATAAAACTCCAGTCTCCGGAATACAAATGCGTGGTTTCATCTCCCACTGTGAATTTAAAATCAGATTTACCCAAACAGTAATTCCACTGATGTACTGCGGGATGACCTTTTTCCACGGTACCATCCCCATTTGCCCTTACAACACCTGCCATTATCCGGCCCAATTGCCTTCCAAGAAGCACATTCCAGGACGTTACCCCAGGTCCCTTGCAGCTCTGAACATACATGGTACATTTACTGATGGGCCTGAAAAACGGTAGTCTTGCATGGGATTCCCTGTACACTTCCCAATCCCACTGATTCATATCCACAACAGCCATTACAAACTCCATATCATCAACTGCATGTACAGTATAGGGAACATGGTCAAAATCCGGCGCATAAAAAACAACCTCTTCTATATGATACGCATTCCTCTCATCCGTAATGTAACCCTTTCCAAAACCAAATAAAAGTAAAACAATCTTATCCTTATATAACTCTGGACAGTGTGAATACCCCGCTTTAAGGCTGCACCGGTAAAAATGTATTCCTTTTTGATAGGATCCAGGCAAAAGTTCACTAATCAAAAATCCCTGGCTATCATAAATCAGATTCTGTTTTTTCCTGTCCAAGTATAATGCCATGAATACCTCCCATCTCAATCATACAGTTCTCCTCTTTCTTTGCAAACCGTTAACCACTGTTTCGATTGTATGAATTCCTCGATTTCCCTGTTCCAATTCTCGATTGCCTCCGGATACAAACAGCCATATCCCTTTGGAGCAATTCGGTAGCACATACGTTCAAGAGGAGGATTCTCCAGTTCATAAAGTCTCATCTGCGCATCTTCCATCAGACGTATTCCCATAGAGTGGGGAACAATTCCCCAACAATCATGATTCTTCATGAAGCTAAACGCCAATGGCGGCGAATTGGTCTTTATGTACGGGAGTTCCTTTGGATTAAACCAATGCTCATACCAAAGCCTGATTCCCTGCTCCTTCCAGTCAAACTGGCATGCGTCCCGAATATCAAGTTGTCCCGGCCGTACCGTTGTTCCCGCAAATTCCATGTCAGACGAAGCCGCCAATATCATACGCTCTTTAAAAAAGCGCCTTGTTGATACGTTTTTATTCTGCTGAGGGGCCACCACATATCCCACATCAATCGTTCCATGCTGCGCCATCTCATACAGCTTCTCATCTGTGCTTAGAACAAAGTACATTTTAACCTTGTTATTACGTTTAACCATGCTGTTGTAGAATTCATCCAAAAGGTATATTCCCATGCTTTCCACACATCCCACAGTAATGGAGGGATGACAAGATATTTCCTTAAATGATTTTATATCATACCGCACATCTTTCAGTCGTTCTGCCAATGGAAGAAATGCCTCGCCTTCTTTTGTAAGCCTGCTCTGGTTCTGTCCTCTCCCCCTTTCGATCAGCTTGCAGTCAAGCTCATCCTCTAGCATTTTCAGGCGGTAACTCACCGCGGATTGGGATATAAAGAGATTTTTTGCCGCTCCTGATATGCTTCTAGTACGTGCAATTTCTAAAAATACTTCAATATTCTCTAAATCCATTGCCCCTCCCATCCCGTTTATTGTAGATAGTCTCCATGAATTATAACGAATTCCTCTATACAATGTCAATTCATGTGCAAATTTTTCTATACTACTTTGTTAAATATCTAAAAATTCATTATTAAAACCACCAAAAGATAGCAAAAGGAGACACCCTCCCCCACAACCGGAGCAGTGTCTCCCTCATCCATCATCGAATCATACTGTTATTCACAATCTAACCCGGCTGCGCCGTCATCCGCTTCATCCAGAGCCTCATTTAACTCCTCTGTGCCTTCCAGCACAAACCTGCCCTGACGGATAATATCAATCCGGCTTCCATCTGCCCTGACAGCCTTTATATCCCCTAATTCCGAGTAGGGAATGGTGATATCCGTATGACAGCTGAAATATGCCTTGGACATATCTGTCTTTCTGAGAAGGGATATCTCATTGTCCCTGGCAATGACCTCCCTGCCGTCAGGGTTATACATGGGCGAATCCTCAGCAAAGCTGTAGCAAGTATCACCCACTGCAAAATGAGGCCCCATCTTTTCGGCAATAAGGATAGGCAGCTTATCGCCAATGGAAAACCTTCTGGCCACGGCATAGGCCGTAGTATTGGTACCGATGGCGAACTCGCCCAAAGGCAGCCAGTCATGGTTTCGCATTATGACTTGCTTCACAAGGGCCTGGCCCTGTCTGCGGGCGTCCCCGGCAGCCCCCGCGTCCTCAAAATTCCCGCAGGAATACTCCGTCACCTTACCATCCTTAAACACCATGCGCAGATTCCTGAACTGATAATCCTCCACATAAACATTCTTTACGTGCAGCAGTCCTTCTGTCCCCTTCAATATGGGGGATGTAAAAACCTCTCCCAAGGGAATGTTCACATCGGACACACAGTTCTCGAAATTAGTCTCCTTTTCCCTGTCCCTTAAGGGGTGGAGAGCCACCTTCATGGATGTCTCATTGCCGTCACGGCCTGTTATGAGCACATAGCCGGCCTCATCCAGTGCCTGGATGATACACTGCTGTATTCTCTGATACTTCTCATAATCCAGTGTATTGATCCGGATGGTTTCCCTGAAAACAGCCTCGAAATCCGGCCCAATCTCTGGTTTGGGAAAGGCAATGATGGTGAAGCTGGTCTCGTCTCCCGGCATATATTGATTTACGATCTGCCTGGATTCATTGGCATAAGCCAGGGTCAGCGCCTCCTGATGGGCGTTGAGGGCCAGGGCCGACTTTTTATTCTCAGGGGCAAAGCCTTCCTCACCAAATGTCTCCACCAGGGCAGGACCCGCGCACCAGGCGGCTTCCTTCCGGTAGGTCTCATAGGCGGACCGCAGAACGGCCAGCTTCCTCTCCTTAAAAGCATTGCCCATATAAAGGGCGCTGTCATAACGATGGTCATAATCGTACTGCTTGTTGGGAGATGTGCCGTAATATCCCCTGCGTCCGTTCGCCCTGCGGTTCACGGACTCCACCGCTGCCCTGTAACAGATGGGTTCAAGTCCCATCTCCCGGAAGTACTCCACCGCCCTGCGGATCATCCGCTCAAAGCCCAGCTGGAATTCCACCACAACGGTCCGTTTTTTCTTCAGGTCCCTGCCCATGACCTGGAACCCCTTCCTGAATCCTTCCGTATAAGTGGATGCCATCTGGTCAATGGTCTCCTGGGGAAGACTGTTCATGAAAGAGGCAAGCTTTATCTCTGTCTCAGAGACATATTCCCCGTAGGCATAGAGATACCGCAAATCAGTCAAATCCCGCTTCATCACGATATCTGTTCCAAAGGAAAGGGCCGGATCCAGTCCCTCCCGAATCCGCCAGTCCACGGTGACCTCCGCATAGTCGCTGACAAACCAGTACAGGGAATCCTTAATCAGCTGCTCCAGAGGCGCATTCTTTCCCTCCTCCCATGCCTGGGCAAAAAGGTTATACACTTCCAGGAACAGCTCGTTCAGTATGGTGATATTCATAAGCCGCATCTCAAAGGCATATACAATATCAGCCCGGATTTCCGTATAGAGAAAGGATAAAAGCTGGCCGTAGCCATCCCCCAAAACCTCCACCGCGTAATCCGGATTGGCAAAGCTCTCCCTGTAATTTTCAGGCAGAATGTCCTGGTACAGGGCGTAATTTTCCTCCTGCAGCGCCTCCAGGGTCAAAGAAGTCCCCTCCAGCCCGTCCTCCCCGCTTAAACCGGTTTCTTCCACCCGCTTTGCCAGTCGCTCTATCCTGCGGATAAAAGCCGAAACCTTCTTAAAATAACAGCCGTAAGGCAGCCCCATCTCCTCTGTATCCATGGACCTGATACGCTCCATGGACAATTCGTAGCGCTCCCTTACGGCATCATTCTCTTCCTGTAATAAGATTCTGTAATCCATCTGCATTTACTCCCATCTATCTTACAATACCGGTTATGATAATCACAGCCCACACGATGACCAGCACCACGCAGATACTGATTCCTATTTTCGCCAGTATGTAATTGCGGTCCTTTTCCATAAATGAGCGCACACCGTACCACAGCCCCATAAGGGCTGCAACAAGGCTGGAAAAGCCGTAAGCCCCTGTATTCAGGCCTCCCTGGCCCGCCCTTGTCACAGACAGACACATGCTGGCCGTGCCTAAAGCCAGTCCCAGCACTGCCAGTGTCAGACAATAGTAGCTGTTTCTCGCAAAAGGATTTCTAACATACGATACCTTATCGCCAATCTGCCTCAACGGGAAAGCCTCCTTTTTCTCAATTTGCACCGGGTCCATTGTACCAGGCGGTAACACAGATAACCTGCGGCTGCCCCCAGGGTGTTGAGCAGCATATCATCCACATCAAAGCTTCCCACCTTGAACACCAGCTGCAGAGTCTCTAACATCAGGCTGAAAACAAAGCCGAACATAACCGTGTTGTACCACTTTTTACTGCGTCTGCTGATAATGGGGAGAAAGAACCCAAAAGGCATGAAGGCCGCCACATTTCCTATCATGTTAATCATGAACAATGTGGGTCCCAACACGTCATAATACCGGAAATACCGCGTAATTTCCTTAAAGGGCACCAGATTGTACTGGTACCCCCTGTCTGTGTCTGTGCGCCCGAAGGATTCTGAAAAAAACATGAAATACGCCAGAAAGCAAAGATACAGTATGAATAATACCCAGCCCAGCTTTTGACGCTTTGTTGTATTTCTTATCATTGTCAGCCCCGCTTACTAAAATTCAATTTCGGATTTTCGTTTCAGCAGCAGCGCTCCATTTACAATGGAAATGATTCCAACCGTAAGGCCGGTCACTGCTATGATGACTCCTAATGCTATGCAGCCAGCCCCTGTGTTACGCATGGTTTTATACACTCTCTCCATATTCATCGCCTTTCTTCCTGGAAACATCATTATGCCTGGGCTCCATACTGCTCATAGTAAGCGTCGATGGCTGCCTTTATCTGATCGTCGATGACTACCTTGCCATTTATTTCTTTATTATAGAGGTGCTCCACCACATCTGCCATGGAAACGATGGCGGCAGTGGGGAAACCGTATAAATCCTTAATCTCATCCAGAGCGCTCCTGGTGCCTTTGCCGCGCTCCATACGGTTTAAAGAAACCATGAGTCCCTTGATTTCCACATCTCCCTGGGCCTTGATGATGGGGAATGTCTCCTCGATGGACTTGCCGGAAGTGGTCACATCCTCGATGATAACTACCTTGTCCCCGTCCTTGATAGGACTGCCCAAAAGGATGCCTGTATCGCCGTGGTCCTTGACCTCCTTGCGGTTGGAGCAGTAACGGATGTCTTTTCCGTACAGCTCACTGATTGCCATGGTGGTTGCCACGCTTAAGGGAATCCCCTTATAAGCCGGCCCAAAGAGCACATCAAAATCCAGTCCGAAATTGTCATGGATGGCCTTTGCGTAGTACTCTCCTAATTTTCTCAGCTGGGTTCCTGTGACATAGCTTCCCGCATTCATGAAAAACGGGGACTTACGTCCGCTCTTTAATGTGAAGTCGCCAAATTTAAGCACACTGCTTTCCACCATAAAATCTATAAATTCCTGCTTATAGTTTTCCATCTTCCTTAAACCTCCTGTATTTACGGGCCGTTTAACCGCTCTATAATTCTTTTGCTGCTGCCTTTTTTAAACTGCCTTTGTCACTGTCTTTATCATTGTCTTTTATCACTGCCTTTTATCACTGCCTTTTATCACTGCCTTACCCTGCCGGTGCTACCTCACAGCCCCTATAAGGTCCCGGATATCTCCGATACCGTACGTTTCCATATATGCCCGGATTCCATCCACAGTCTCCACCGTGGCATAGGGGTTATGGAAATT
>UMGA01011193.1_pt1 | contig 37529 bp, 30 predicted proteins | sample 1965171 | NCBI WGS metagenome assembly UMGA01 (sample SAMEA4836062, study PRJEB28245) | human gut metagenome | biome: gut microbiome; material: fecal sample | place: Denmark | collected 2008 | reverse complement strand
CACTTCAAAATCTGTAAGATTTAAGTGGCGAGAGCATGTCACGTATGATATACTGACCATAAAAGAAAAGCTTTTTGGAGAGGATGGAACCATTTTGATGAATAAAAAAGATACAAAGATCAACCGAAATGATATGCTGGAATTAACCCGCAGGATGACATTATCCAGAAACTGCTTTGTGCGTGCAGCAGGAGCATATATAGATGATGAGGGATACATAGATAATACCTTCAATGTAAGCTTCAAAAATATGAGCAAACATGATCAGCAGGTAAATCTGGATCTTGCGAAAACCATTCCTTTTTCCAAAACAAATGAACAGTTAAAATGTTATAAATTCCCTGAAGGGGATATGGCATATGACAGCATCCATAAACTACTGATGGCATTATCACAATACGGATTAAAAGATGATCTTCTGGTTCAGACTCTCTGTGAACAGCTTGCGGAGGGAATCTGCAGTACAAGAGATTCATCAAATAGAACAAACCGTCTGCAGGGACAGGAGTTTGGAATTTATATTTATCATGGAATATATGATATTCCCAAGAAAGGCTCAGACCACAGCGAACAGTGGGAGTCAGAAGAAATATACAGTTTCCTGATCTGTGTGGTGGCTCCGGTGGATAAAGATTACAATGCCGGAACTCCAAAATGCGGCTTTATTTTCCCTGCCTTTGAAGACCGTTCCGCAGAACCTGGAAAAATAGATGTATTCTTTGAAATACCGGAGCATCCGGACGAAGGATTCCTGAACAGGATGATAGGGAAATAATCGGAACAAGGTGGTCATTTATGAGGAATGCGATAGATAAATCTTAATTATACCATACGCAATTTAATTTAGTCATTTTGTGTATGAATGACTAAATTAAATTGCGTGATGACTAAATTAACGATAAGGTGTTAGTTGATTTGTTAATGCAGGAATATTTCGGATAGAAGTTTTCTGTATTTTTAATGTTTTCGTGAAGAATAGGGTCATTATATGGCAAAAATGACAGTGTATAGTCTTTCTATTGTACAGATGAAAAAAATTCAGGATGTAATGTTAAAAGCCTGTGCAGAGAACGAAGCTATTCGGAGAAATATATCAACTTTGGAAAGGCGGTATATGAATGAAGTGGGCAGATGGTAAGATACGATGCTGCTGGGCAAATCCGAGAAATGAGCGTTACATTCGTTATCACGATGAGGAGTGGGGCATTCCGGTGCATGATGACCGGAAGCTCTTTGAAATGCTGATATTGGAGTGCTTTCAGGCGGGCCTGTCCTGGGAATGTGTTCTGAATAAGCGAGATGCCTTTCGCGTGGCTTTTGACAATTTTGATCCGGAGAAAGTCAGCGCTTACACTGAGGACAAGCTGGAAGCACTGCGGAGTAATCCCGGCATCATACGAAACCGCCTGAAAATACAGGCTGCCGTTACCAATGCATGGGCATTCCTGGAAATTCAGAAGGAGTACGGCAGCTTTTCGGGCTATATCTGGCATTGGACAGATGGCAAAGTAGTCTGTGAAACCGGCCGGACAAGTTCAGAACTGTCTGACTGTATATCAAAAGATTTGAAAAAACGCGGCATGAAGTTCGTGGGAACAACGGTTATCTATGCCTATTTACAGGCAGTAGGAGTTCTCTCTTCTCATGAGCAGGGCTGCTTTTTGGCAAATCAGGAAGCTGAGCATTATAATAGTTATTCATAAGTCTGTTATTTCCTGATTTTTATCCATCCTGCATGAAGCAGATGTACACCTGCGGGAATCAGAGAAAGCAGATGTATATTTGTGCAGCTGCCTGTTTCTGCATATATCGGCAGAATGAGTGTATGAAATGCAAGATAAAGGTATGCGCCTGCAGCAATGAGATTACACAGAAAAAAACTCCAGCCGAAGATACCGGAAATAGAAGCTGTAAGAATGATGACCAGCGTCAGGGTATCAGGAACAAAGGGAAGATGAATAAAATCAAATTCAGGTTTCAGGGAGAGAAATGCGAGCACTGCGTAAAGAAAAAGCACTGCATTTAATAAACTCATGATTTTAAACGGTAAACTGTAAAAGGGTGTAACAGGGCAGTCAGGCCATAGTTCAACATCCAGTTTCTGTGCAAGCTGGGTTGCTGACTTTGTAAAGGTTATATTTGTCATTACAACAGCTTTATCGCAGTCGTAGAAGTTTGCACCTGCATAGGCTTCCTGAACAGCTTTATTTCCAACGGGATGGGTGTAATATTTACATTGTATCCCGTATTTTTTTCGATGTTTGAAAGCAATGATATCGATTCCCTGGTCTCCGGAGCTTTGGGTTACTTTTATTTTAGAAAAATGCTTTCGCTTTAGTATCTTTGCACATTGATATTCAAATTCATATCCATCCATGTGTTGAGTCTCCTGTATTATATAAAATTGTATAGCAGTCCTCGTAAATGATACATTTAAGAGGATTGCTATAGATGTAGTGCATATTTGCAATATATTATATCTGCAACATACCATTTATAGAAATTCAGGAAAATACTGTAAGTAATGAAATGGCTGGTGTTACGGTATTTTCCTGAATTATGATAACAGTCTGCAGCAAAATAAGAATACCATGTTTGATGATAAAGAACAAGTGTTTTGCGAAGAAAAGAAGAATGGGTTATTGTTTACTGGCTGGTTTACTGGACTGGTTTACTGATTGCGTTACTGAGACGTTACCGAGAATGGAATAAACAGTAACGAGAATGGTTACTCTTTGCGGGAATTGTGTTATAATAGTCTTTGATTTATTGCTGCTGAAAAAAGTGGACAGTTTATAGCGAGCCTATTAAATGCACTATTTACGAGGATTGCTATAGTAATTATGCAAAACCGTAAGAGGGGGAGGAACATTTGAAAAATTTTGAAGAAATTATGTCGGAACGAAAAAACCGTATAGAAGCCAGAAAGGACGAGCTGATCCGCAGGAGTCTGCTGTCTGAAGAATTTCTGGAAATGATCCAGAAAAATAAAAGGCCCTTTGATCTGCTGATGTCTTACTATCAGTGTGCTGTCATGGAGATTGAGACAAAATTCAGAGTGCTGAATCAGGAGTATTCCCTGGAATATGATAAAAATCCTATCGAGGGTATTAAAACCAGAATTAAATCTTATGACAGCATTGTGCGGAAAATACGCAGAAAAAATATTCCCATGTCTTTAACTGCTATAGAAGAAAATATCAAGGATATCGCAGGTGTCCGGGTAATCTGTTCTTTTCCGGAGGATATCTATGAGCTGGCAGACAGCTTTCTGCGTCAGGATGATATTGTACTGATCGAGAAAAAAGATTATATAGAAAATCCAAAACCCAGTGGTTACAGAAGCCTGCATCTGATCGTGCAGGTGCCTATCTTTCTGCAGAAAAACAAAAAAATGGTAAATGTGGAAGTCCAGTTTCGAACTATTGCCATGGATTTCTGGGCAAGTCTGGAACATAAGCTTCGCTATAAAAAAGATATCCCGGCAGATCAGGCACAGCAATTGCAGGAGGAGCTTCTGGCGTGTGCCACCCAGAGTGCTCAGTTGGATAACCGGATGCAGGAAATTCGTAATCAACTGGTCAGCAGAGCTGATAAGGGGAATCAATCCTGAGAAAGTTCCTTATTTCAGGAACTTCCTCAATAATTTTTCATAAATTTTTCTATATGGCTGGTATCTCATTGGCAGATCCAGCCATGTTTTTTTGTCTACAATACTCTTATAGTGGGAGAAGGTATGAAAACCGTCTTTGCCATGGTAGGAACCCATTCCGCTTTCACCAAAGCCGCCAAATCCCATCTCACTGGTTGCCAGGTGGATGATGGTGTCATTGACACATCCGCCTCCGAATCCACAGTGGGAAGTAACTTTTTCCGCAGCTTCTTTGTCGGAGGTGAAGATATATAGTGCCAGAGGATGTGCCATGGAGTTGACCTTTTCGATGGCCTCATCCAGGGAATCATAGGTCAGCACAGGAAGCACAGGACCGAAGATTTCCTCCTGCATTACTGCATCCCCGAAGGTTACATTATCCATAACAGTAGGAGCAATCTGAAGAGCTCCCGGATTGTTGTCACCGCCACAGACTACCTTGCTGGGATCGATCAGATTGCAGATACGAGTAAAGTGCTTTTCATTAATAATTTTCCCATAATTCTTATTATTCAGAGGTGTGGAACCAAACTGTTTCCTGATCTGTTTCTGGATCTGTCGGATCAGTTCATCCTTGATTTCTCTGTCGCAGTAAATATAATCAGGTGCTACACAGGTCTGACCACAGTTGAGATATTTTCCAAATACAATTCTTCTGGCTGCAAGTTTCAGGTTGGCACTTTTCTCTACAATGCAGGGGCTTTTACCGCCCAGCTCCAGGGTAACCGGGGTCAGATGTACAGATGCTTTTGCCATTACTTCCCTGCCAACATGCTGGCTTCCTGTAAAGAAAATATAGTCAAAATGTTCATTAAGAAGAGTGTTATTTTCCGCACGTCCGCCGTTTACCACAGCCACATACTGGGGATCAAAACATTCGGTGATAATGGTTTCAATCACCCGGCTGGTGTGAGGAGAGTAGGCACTTGGTTTCAGTACAACTGTATTTCCGGCTGCAATCGCATCGATCAGCGGATCAATGGTGAGCAGGAAAGGATAATTCCATGGGCTCATAACCAGGACAACACCATAAGGAGATGGCTTCTTATAGCTTCTGGAAGCGAACTGGGCAAGGGGAGTCAGTACTGTTTTTTCTTTTGCATAGGAAGGTGTATGGCGGATCATGTAGCTGAGTTCTGAGAGCACAAGTCCCACTTCACACATATAGGATTCAAAGTTACTTTTTCCAAGGTCACGTTTCAGTGCTTCATTGATCAGTGGTTCATATTTCTGAATACAGGTCTTTAATTTTTTTAAGGCATCCAGCCTTTTTTCTACCGGTAAAGTGGCACCTGTGTAAAAATAGCTGCGTTGTTTCTGAACGATTTCTTTAATTTCTGTTTCTGTCATAATACATTATTTCCTTATATAATATAGATATCAGGTAACTAATATAGATATCAGGTAACTATTGAGAGTCTGCAGGTTCCTGTATTTTGATATTTTTATAAAAAACGCTTTGCAGGATAGAAGAATATTAACAGTTACTTCTCAGTTTCTGAGGTATTTTCCTTGGAAGTCAGAGACATCAGCATGTAATAAAATTTCTCCAGTTCGGAGGCATCCATAAGCTTCGGCACAGGATACAGAGGATTGGCCTCTTTATCTGCATAATGGGCAAGCTTGGGGATATCTGTTTCCTGAATTTCTTTTACAATATTTACGATTCCAAATCGCTCTTTCATCTCTTCAATTGCCCGGATAAAAAGCTCTGCTGCTTCATGGTCCGGCGTATTTTTGTCTGCAAGTCCTGCTGCAATGGCAAGTCTGTGGAGCTTTTTGTCAATGCAGGAGCCATATTCCCGAAGTACCAGCGGCAGCAGAATGGCATTGGCAAGTCCATGGGGAACGTTGTACTGTCCGCCCAGGGAATGAGCCACTGCATGAACATATCCTACATAGGATTTGGTAAAAGCACAGCCTGCATAGAAGGAGGCGTGGAGCATATTTCGTCTTGCCTGAATATTATCGCCATGCTCATAGGCAATGTCTATATTTTCAAAAATCAGTTTTACCGCTTTTAATGCATCCCTGCGTGTATCAATGGTGGTGGAATTGCCGATATATGCCTCCACTGCGTGAGTCAGGGCATCCATACCTGTAGTTGCGGTGATAAATGGGGGCAGGCTTAAGGTAACCTTGGGATCCAGCACTGCATAGCGGGGAATCAGCGGGAAATCGTTGATTGCGTATTTGTATCTGGTGTCTGCATCTGTGATCACAGCGGCGAGAGTGGTCTCACTTCCTGTTCCGGCAGTGGTTGGAACTGCCATGAGAAGGGGAAGCTTCTTATGCACCTTCAGGATTCCCTTCATCTGAGCCAGAGACTGATTGGGTTTGACCGCACAGGCACCGACTGCCTTGGCACAGTCCATGCTGGAACCGCCGCCGAAACCGATGATGGCATCACAGCCTTCTTTATGGTAAAGCTCCAACGCCTCGCAGACATTGACAGTAGTAGGGTTGGCAACTGTTTTATCATAAATGGTATAGGGGATACCGGCCTCCTTTAAAGCTTTTTCCAGTCTTCGGGTAAGTCCAAGCTTCATGATACCGCCATCTGTAATGATCAGTACAAGAGTACATTTGTGGCGCATGATGATCTCAGGGAGTTCTTTGACGCTTCCTGCGATTTTGGGTTTTCTGTAAGGTAAAAAGGGAATTGCAATGTGAAAAGCTTTCTGAAAAGCCCTGCAATATATTTTTCTGAGAGTGTTCATGGATAATTCCTTTCCTGGGGGCAGCCTGCTGTTTTGCAGACTGCCGGACAGCAGTTACTTCAGAAAAAAATATAACAAGGTAAAAAAGAAAAGTCAATATATTTTGATATTCAAAATTTATCTTTGGTAAAAGAGCTTATTCCGAGACATACGAGCCAAAATTCCATTGCCGCAGGCAATCTGGAATGAATTTTGGCTACGTTACTGTGAACGGAGTGAACAGTAACGAACATATCCATAAAATTTTACAAAACTACGAAAATCAGTTGACAATGGAGTAAGTTTATACTAACCTAAAGTTAGCGAAGTATAACAATATTGTAAAACAGCAGTGTTATTATATTAAAGAATTAAAGAAATTTGCTCCACAGGAAGTGGATATGAGGGAGGAATGAAAAAATGTTTCTGCAGATACAGGGAATTCAGAAGTCTTTTGGTGCAGGGGACAGCCGGGTGGATGTGCTGAAAGGGCTGGATCTTGACATTGAGAGGGGAGAGTTTTGTGTACTTCTGGGGCCGTCTGGTTCCGGTAAGTCTACGCTTCTGAATATTATCGGTGGGATTGACAGTGCAGACGAGGGAAATCTGGTCATAGACGGGGAGCGTCTGGCAGATATGTCGGAGAAGAATCTGTCTTTGTACAGGCGTAAGCATCTGGGATATATTTTTCAGATGTATAATCTGATCCCCAATCTTACAGTGCGGGAGAATATAGAGGTGGGAGCCTATCTCAGTGATAAGCCTCTGGATGTAGATGAACTGCTCTATACGCTGGGAATCTATGAGAACCAGAGAAAGCTTCCCAATCAGCTTTCCGGCGGTCAGCAGCAAAGGACTGCCATTGGCAGAGCCATTGTAAAGAATCCGGATATTCTTCTTTGCGATGAGCCTACAGGAGCCCTGGATTATAATACCTCCAAGGAAATCCTGAAGCTGATCGAGACGGTAAACCAGAAATACGGCAACACCATCGTCATGGTAACGCATAACGATGCCATCAAAGATATGGCTGACCGGGTGGTGAAGCTTCGCGATGGGATGATCCGCAAAAATTACCTCAATGAGCATAAGATCCCGGCAGCAGAGCTTGACTGGTAAGGAGGCATATGATGAAAAATCCTTTACGCAAACGTCTGCCCAGAGAACTGAAGGGAGAACTGGGCAAGTATCTGGTTGTATTTATCCTGATGGTTGCATCCATTGGATTTGTGTCAGGCTTTCTGGTTGCAGATAACAGTATGCTTATTGCTTACAATGAAGGTTTTGAGAAGTACAACATAGAAGACGGAAACTTTCGCACAGCAGAGCAAGTCCACAAAACCCAGAGAGAAGAAATAGAGGCGCTGGGTGTGAAGCTGTATGATAATTATTATGTGGAGGAACCTCTGGATAATGGAAGCACCATGCGTTTTTTTAAAAACAGGCAGCAGGTGGACAAGGTCTGCCTGATGAAGGGAGAGCTGCCTGCCGGGACAGGAGAGATTGCCATTGACAGAATGTATGCAGACAACAACAATCTGTCTGTGGGAGATACGCTCCGGAGCGGAAAAAGAACCTGGAAGATTACCGGCCTGGTGGCACTTTCCGACTACAGCTGCCTGTTTCAGAATAACAACGATTCCATGTTTGATGCTGTGAAATTTGGGGTTTCTGTTGTGACTGAGGAGGAGTTTGATTCTTTGGATCAGGAAAAACTGCAATACAATTATTCCTGGATCTATGACGAAAAACCGAAGACAGAAAAGGAAGAGAAAGAAGTTTCCGAGGATCTGATGGAGGATATGGGAAAGATTGTCACACTGGAGGCTTTTGTACCCCGGTATCTGAATCAGGCCATTACTTTTACAGGGGATGATATGGGTGGAGACAAGGCCATGATGATCATGCTTCTTTATATTATTATGGTGATCATGGCCTTTGTATTCGGAATTACCATCAGCAATACGATACGGAAAGAAGCCGGTGTTATCGGTACCTTACGTGCGTCCGGATATACCAGACAGGAACTGATTCTTCACTATATGACACTTCCGGTGCTGGTTACTTTTGTGGGTGCACTGATCGGAAATATCCTTGGATACACTGTATTAAAGGATGTATGTGCAGATATGTATTATGGAAGCTATAGTCTTCCGACTTATGTGACCGTATGGAATGGGGAGACATTTGGGCTTACAACTCTGGTTCCGGTAGTTATTATGCTGGTGGTAAATTACGGAGTGCTCAGACATAAGCTGAAGCTGTCACCGTTAAAATTCCTGCGCAGGGATCTGTCGGGAAGAAAGCAGAAGAGGGCAATTTATCTGAGTCCGAAGATGAAAATCTTTTCCAGATTCCGGCTTCGGGTGATTTTTCAGAATATGAGTAATTATATGGTTCTGTTTATCGGGATCCTGTTTGCAAATCTGCTGCTGATGTTTGGATTGCTGCTTCCTTCGGCACTGTCCCATTACCAAGTGGAAATCCAGAACAATATGCTGGCAAAATACCAGTATATGCTTCAGGTTCCGGTCAGCGCAGTAAGTGGAAATAAATTTGACGGTCTGATCTCTCAGCTGGAGTTTTATATGGATTCCAGAACAGACAATGAAGATGCAGAGGAATTTTCTGCTTATTCCCTGAAGACACTGCCAGGAAAATATAAGAGTGAGGAAGTACTGCTTTACGGGATCGAACCGGACAGCAGGTATGTAACGATAGATTTTAATAATACAAAAGATAAAAAAGATGAAGCAGGGAATAAAGAAAAAGCAGATAACAAGAATACGGCAAATGCAGAAAAAGAAAGCGCAGCAGTTTATATTTCGAGCGCATATGCGGATAAATTCCTGCTTCATGTGGGGGATACCATCACTCTGAAAGAAAAATACGAAAAAGAGAAATATTCGTTTAAAATAGCAGGAGTTTATGATTATACGGCTGCCTTGTGTGTGTTTATGCCCCGCAGTGAACTGAATGATATTTTTGATCTGGGAGAGGATTATTACAGTGGGTATTTCTCAGATACAGAGCTTACAGATATCAAGAGCCAGTATATAGGATCTGTAGTTGACCTTGATGCACTGACAAAGATCTCCAGACAGCTGGATGTATCCATGGGAAGTATGATGGGTATGGTAAACGGATTTGCCATTATGATCTATATGGTACTGATCTATCTTCTTTCCAAGATCATTATCGAAAAAAATGCCCAGTCTATTTCAATGGTAAAAATCCTGGGCTATACAAATGGTGAGATCAGCAAGCTATATATTATGTCCACGTCTTTGGTGGTGGTGTTCTGTCTGCTTTTGAGTCTGCCGCTGGAAACAGTAATCATGAAAGTTCTGTTCCGGGAAATGATGCTGTCCAGTATTTCCGGATGGATCACGCTCTGGATCGATCCGATGATCTATGTGCAGATGTTTGCAGCAGGAATCATTACATACGGAATCGTTGCTTTGCTGGAATTTCGGAGAGTGAAGAAGGTTCCTATGGATGAAGCCTTAAAAAATGTCGAGTAGGACAAAATTTGATAAAAATTTGACATTGTCTGGAATTTGTGGTACGGTTACACAGGAAACTGTTAGAGCGACACGCTCTAGACCAATCAGTTGGAATAGGAGATTATTATGAGAAAAAGAACAACTTCAAGAGCAAAGGAAACTATTAAAGAAGCAACAACAAAGGCTACAGAAGCAGTCAAAGAGACAGTTGAGAAAACAACTGTAAAGGCTTCAGAAGTAATTGAAGAAGCAAAAGACGCAGCAGCTGATATTGCGAAGGCTCCGGTTGTAGAAGAAGCAAAAGAAACTGTAAAGAAAGCAGTAAAAGAAGTGGCTAAAAATATCGACATCAAAAAATTCGCAGAAACAACTATCGAATTACCTGGTTTTGCAGTTACAATGAGCTCCATCGAGGAAGCAATCAAAAAAGACATCAAAGACAAAGGCATCGAAGGAAAAGAAATCAGCGTTTATGTAAATGTTGAGCAGAAAGCCGCTTACTACACAGTAGACGGACAGGGCTCTGACGATTACAGAATCGACCTGAATACATTATAATCTGTAAGCATTTTTTATAAACCGAAAATGGATGTCTGCAGGGATTCGGAAAGAAAATCTGCAGACATAAAAACAGCAGGATTGTTCATAGAATGAACAGACCTGCTGTTTTGCTTATTTATGATAGAACCATACTGCGGCGGATATGGATGATATCTCAGGAAGCTTTTTGCTCAAACAGATCCTCCCTTGTAATATTCTGTGCCCATTTCCCCTGGCGGTAATGATGGAATACCCATGGCCATTTCACAAACTCATCTGTACAGAGCAGGAAGTAGACCCACAATACCGGAAGCTTCAGGACAAAGGCCGCAAAAAATCCCAGAGGTACCGCATATACCCACATATCAATGGTATCGCAGATCAGTCCGAACTTCGTATCACCGCCTGCGCGGAATACCCCGGCGATCAGGGCTGTGTTTACCGCAGAACCCATAATATAATAGGTATTGATAAGCAGCATGTACTTCAAATAATGCATTGCCCCGTCATTTAAGGATGCAAATCTCAGGACCAGAGGCGTGATGGCAAATACGATCACACCGCCAATGGCACCGGCTATAATGGTCATCTTCAGCATTCTGGAAGCATACACCTTCGATTTCTCCAGATCCCCTTTTCCCATTACATTTCCAAGAAGAATCGTTCCCGCACTGGCAATTGCAAAGCAGAACACAGAACCGATATTGCGGACAACCGTAACCAGAGAGTTGGCTGCAACGGCATCTGTTCCGAGATGTCCCAGGATCACAGAGTACATGGAGAAAGCAACACTCCAGGAAATGTCATTTCCAAGAGCGGGAAGTGACAGCCGGACGAAGTCGCCAAACAGCACCTTACTGCGGATAAACATAAAGGTCAGGTTCAATTTAACATCTTTGCTCAGGAAAGAAACGATCACGCATGCTGCCAGTTCGATCAGTCTGGAAGCAGCAGTTGCAATGGCAACACCTGTAGCCCCCAGCTTCGGTGCGCCGAAAAGCCCGAAGATAAAAGTAGCATTCAGGATAATATTCAATATAAAAGCCAGCATATTCAATGCCATACTGATCGTTACACGTCCGATACTGCGCAAAATCGCCAGATAAATCTCTGTAATTCCCCAGCAGAGATATGTAATTCCCATAATCCTAAGATAAGAAGAACCGATAGAGATCAGTTCCTGATCAGAAGTAAAAATCTTCATCATAAGCTGAGGAGCAGTAAATGCGATCAGTGCTATGATTCCCGAGATTATGATGGAAAAGCGGAGAGCAATTCCCTCGATCGCATGAATAGCCTGCATATTATTTTTTCCGAAATACTGCGCACACAGAAGAGATGCGCCTGTACCAAGTCCATAATATACCATAAACAGGATATTGGAGTAATTGGCAGCCAGAGACACCGCAGAAATCGCAGACTGTCCCACATAATTAAGCATAATTACATCTGCGGAGTTAACCGCTGCACTGAGCAGATTCTGGATAATGATCGGAATCGTCAGTTTAAGCATCTGTCGGTAAAAATTATCCTTACCGGCCGATAATGTGTTTATCATATTTACCCCCGTAATAAGTATTTGCCCGATCAGGCAGTTTTATAAGTCTGCTTTCAGCATAATCCTTCCGGCAGAAAAACGCTATCGGTATTTTGACTGATTTCTACGTTATTTTGACTTTTGAGTCCTTAAACAAATCAACTTTGCTTATAATACCTTGCACAAAAGAAGTCGGACTGATATAATTCGTATGTATTTTGAGAGGAATACATACTGTGACTGATAAAAAATATAATGGGAGAAGTTTATGGCGACATTACAGCAATTAGATATGAATATTTTACTGTGGATCCAAGAACATTTAAGGGTGGATGCCCTGACTCCGTTCTGGAGAGCAGTCACCTTCCTTGGAAACGGAGGATGGTTCTGGATCGTATTATGTGTGCTTCTGATCTGTTTCGGGAAAACACGCAAAACAGGAGTGACAGCGGCACTCTCGCTGCTGTCAGGGTTTCTGATCACAAATCTGCTGATAAAAAATGCAGTAGCCCGTCCAAGACCTTTTGATACTTATACACAGATCATTCCGCTGATCACCAGACCGAAAGACTATTCATTTCCATCCGGCCATACCTGCGCTTCCTTTGCCGTTGCACTGGTCTGTCTGCGGATGCTGCCCGGGAAATGGGGAATTTTACCTGTTGTTCTGGCCGGAATGATTGCTTTTTCCAGACTCTATCTGGGCGTACATTATCCGGGGGATGTTCTGGCAGGATTTCTGGTGGCATTGCTCACAAGTACAGTGGCATGCAGGCTGATGCGGAGAACATTTTCACCTCAGAAAAGCTGACCGGTTCTGAAGAAAACTTCCGGGGGGAAATACAAAAAAGATATGCAAAAATCAGCAGAAAAATATTCGAATGTAAAGTGTAAAGGATAATCTTGTAATGAACAAAAATGAAATCTATATAAAGAGCGGAACCAATTACAAAGAAATGACAAAGGAACTGCTGGCACAGTGTGGCCTGGCGTCTGTAATTTCAGATAAAAAGATGCAGATTGGTATCAAGCCTAATCTTGTATCACCTTCCGAGGCTTCATGGGGAGCTACCACACATCCGGAAATTGTGGCGGGAATTATTGAGTATCTGCAGGAAAACGGATATGGAAATATTGCCATTCTGGAAGGCTCCTGGGTGGGAGATAAGACTACAGAAGCATACGAAGTGTGCGGATATCGTGAACTAACGGAAAAATATCAGGTGCCTTTTTGGGATATGCAGAAAGACAAGGGGATTGAAAGAGATTGCAGGGGGATGAAACTGAATGTCTGTGAACGTGCGGCAAATATTGATTTTCTGATTAATGTTCCGGTATTGAAAGGCCATTGTCAGACAAAGATCACATGTGCATTGAAAAATATGAAAGGACTGATCCCCAATACAGAGAAGCGTCATTTTCATGCGATGGGACTGCATGAACCGATTGCACATCTGAATGCGGGGCTCCATCAGGATTTTGTCGTGGTTGATAACATTTGCGGGGATCTGGATTTCGAGGATGGCGGAAATCCGGTAGTGATGAACCGTATCTGGGCGGGGACGGATCCGGTACTGATCGATTCTTATGTATGTCAAATCATGCATTATACAACGAAAGATGTACCGTATATTGAACTGGCAGAGAAGCTTGGGGTTGGAAGTACTGATCTGAAAAATTCCCGCATCATATACTGTGAGGAAAATGCCCGCAAAGAACTTCCGAAATCAAGAAAAGTGGTAGAACTTCAGGATGCAGTAGAAGAAGTAGAATCCTGCAGTGCCTGCTATGGTTATCTCATCCCGGCTCTGGAAATGCTTAAAAATGACGGTCTTTTCGAGAAACTGGACACGAAAATCTGCATCGGCCAGGGATACCGCGGAAAAACAGGAAAACTGGGTGTAGGTGCATGCACCTGTAAATTTGAACATAACGTAAAGGGATGTCCTCCAACAGAGAATCAGATTTATGATTTCCTGAAGCAGTATATTCTGGGAGAAAATAAATAATATGATATCAGGGGCCCAGGTTCAAAAAGTCGTTCGTGCCTGCATGATAAGACTTTTGAATCTGGAACCCTGTTTGATTTTACAATGCCATCTTTATCATCTGTATAATTTTATCCTGCTCAAATTTACTGCTGTCAAATGCCAGATGATACTGGGAAATATCTTTCCATTTCTTATCTGTAAAGTACTCATAATAAGTACGCCGTTCTTTATCCACTTTCTTAACCAGCTTCTGTGCACTTTTTTCTTCCCGTCCCGTACGCTCGATGACAGTCTGTACACGATACTCAAATGGTGCATGGATAAATACGCTCAGGCATCTATTGTCGAGGATGTGATTGGCGCATCGGCCAACGATCACACAATCTTCTTTCTCAGCAGCATCCAGAATAATCTTTCGCTGAAGATCAAAGAGCACATCATTCATGGGAACAAAGTGAAAATCGCTGTCCATCTGAAGTTCATGGTCAATGGGAAAACGCCACTGGCTGCCACGTTTCTCATCAACCTTGGCAAGCAGATCAAAAGGAATATTCTCTTTCTGAGCTGCAATATCGATCAGCTCTTTGTCATAAAAAGCAAATCCAAGCTCTTCTGCCAGAGCTTTACCGATCAGGCGGCCATTACTGCCGAGCATCCTGTTTATTGTAATCACGCGTTTACTCATAATCAAACCCTCCTTTATGACATCTCTGTTATTGAACGATATAGATTCAGGCGGATATTCGCAAATTGCACCTGTTATCTGCAATTAACAGTGATAAGTCTTTTATTTGTGAACATTATAACATTGATACTCGAAAAAATCCAGTAAAATATATAAAAAGCCAAATATATTACGAAAATATTTAGGTACAGTGCACAAAAACGATTCGCAATGAAACAAATGATGCAGTTAATCCGATAATATTTTGAAAAGTGTTTTTTTGGATAGTTTTATCAATAGACACTTTTGGCTGCCATATGCTAGAATTAGAGTAATATTTACAGCAAGCAGCAAAGCGGATGATATTGTCCGCCTGACCAGGATTACTGCCGAGACATACAAGCCAAAATTCCATTGCCGCAGGCAATCTGGAATGAATTTTGGCTACGTTACTGAGAACGGAGTGAACAGTAACAAAAATTTATTTATGAAATAGAGGATATTTATAGATTTTTTCTTTAAGCTATGGTATTATATTAAATTGGCTGTCTGACGACAGATCCGAGTCAAAATATTACAAGAGATATGAAAAGTATGTAAGAAAGGGATACGATACATAATGCTGAAAATCAAAAGCTATGTAAAGGTAAACAGTCTGGCGGAAGCTTATGAACTGAACCAGAAGAAAACAGCCCGTATTCTTGGGGGAATGGTCTGGATGAAAATGGGCAACAGAGCAATATCCACAGCGATTGATCTTTCCGGTCTGGGGCTGGATGCGATTTCGGAGAATGATGACGAATTTGTCATCGGATGTATGACTCCGCTTCATGACCTGGAGACAAATGAAGCTCTGAATACCTACACACATGGAGCTATGAAAGAAAGCCTTTGCCACATTGTAGGCGTACAGTTCAGAAACTGTGCCACTGTGGGAGGAAGCATTTATGGAAGATATGGTTTCTCAGATGTTCTGACCATGTTCCTGGGAATGGATACATGGGTAGAATTATATGATGCAGGCCGTATTCCACTGACTGAATTTGTAAATATGAAGAAGGACAATGACATCCTTGTAAATATCATCGTGCGAAAAGAGCCACTTCTTACCTGTTACTTAAGTCAGAGAAACATAAAAACAGATTTCCCGGTGCTGACCTGTGCAGCTTCTGTGATCGGAAATGAGGCAAGGACTGTGATAGGTGCCAGACCTGCACGTGCCATGATCGTGGAAGATAAGAAGCAGATCCTGAAGAATTTCCGGAACATGACAAAAAAGCAGAAGGAAGAGGCGATCGAAGCCTTTGCAGAATATGCGGCAGAGAACGTTCCTACTGCAGGCAATATGCGAGGATCAAAGGAATACAGAACCCTTCTTGTAAAAGTATTGACAAGAAGAGCCTGGGAAGCAGTAGGAGGGATGAAAAATGAATATTAATTTCTGGCTTAACGGAGTGAACCGCCACGCAGAGATCTCCCCGGATACACTGCTGATCGATTTCTTAAGAAAACAGGGCTGTTTCAGCGTGAAAAGAGGCTGCGAAACTGCGAACTGTGGTCTTTGCACAGTTCTTATGGACGGTCGTCCGGTGCTTTCCTGCAGTACACTTGCAGCACGCATTGAGGGAAAGAAAATCATTACATTGGAAGGAATGCAGAGAGAAGCGCAGGAGTTTGGAAGCTTTCTGGCGAATGAAGGTGCGGAACAGTGCGGTTTCTGCAATCCGGGATTTATCATGAATGTATTTGCGATGCTCAACGAGATCAAAGATCCCACAGAGGAGCAGATCAAAGAATATCTTGCGGGAAATCTGTGCAGATGTTCCGGTTTTGTTTCCCAGACAAGGAGTATCCTGAAGTTCCTGAAATATAAGAAAGCACAGGAGGAAGCATAAAGATGAAATATGTAAATCAACCTGTACGTAAAACAGATGCAATGTCACTGGTAACCGGAAAGCCTGTCTATACAGATGATCTGGCACCAAGGGACTGCCTGATCGTGAAGATACTGAGAAGTCCCCACGCCAACGCCTGGGTGGAAGATATTAAAACAGGTACTGCCGAGAAGGTGGCCGGAATTGCATGTATCCTTACCTATAAAGATGTGCCTCAGAAACGTTTTACCCTTGCCGGCCAGACTGCACCGGAGATGAGTCCGGATGACAGACTGATCCTTGACCGTCATGTACGTTTTGTGGGAGATGCAGTTGCCATTGTTGCGGGTGAGACAGAAGAGGCGGTAGATAAAGCATTGAAGAGAATCCGCGTAGATTACCGCGTGGAGACACCGGTTCTGGATATCCACAAGGCAAAAGATAATCCGATCCTGGTCCATCCGGAGGATGACTGGAAGCTGAAAATTCCTCTTGGCGGAGATAACAAAAGAAATTTATGTGCATCCGCAGTGGAAGAACATGGAAATGTAGATGAGGTTCTGGCAAAATGTAAATATACTGTCGAGCGCACTTATCATACAAGAGCAAACCAGCAGACTATGATGGAGACTTTCCGCACAGCCTGCTATATGGATCATTTCGGCAGACTGATCGTTCTGTCCTCAACACAGATTCCATTCCATGTGCGAAGGATCGTTGGAAGGGCACTGGACATTCCTGCTTCCAAAGTACGTGTGATCAAGCCAAGGATCGGTGGCGGTTTTGGTGCAAAGCAGACCTCTGTCAGTGAAATCTATCCGGCAATCGTGACCTGGAAAACAGGCCGCCCATCCAAGATGATCTTCTCCAGATACGAATCCATGATCTGCTCTTCACCGCGCCATGAGATGGAGATCACAGTACGTGCAGGTGCAGATGAGAATGGTATCATCAAGGCAATTGATCTTTATACATTGTCCAACACAGGTGCGTACGGAGAACATAGTTCTACAACAGTAGGACTCAGCGGCCATAAATCAATTGCTCTTTACAGACATACAGAAGCCTACAGATTTGCTTTTGATGTTGTCTATACAAATGTGCAGGCGGCAGGTGCCTATCGTGGTTATGGTGCAACCCAGGGGATTTTTGCAGTGGAATCTGCAGTAAATGAGCTGGCACATAAGATGGGAATGGATCCCGTTAAGGTAAAAGAAATGAATATGCCTATAGAGGGCGGCCCTCTTCCGGGATATCCGGATGTTCCCTATGCACAGAGCTGTTCCATGGACCGCTGTATGGCGCGTGCCAAAGAGATGATGGACTGGGATTCCAAATATCCATGCAGAGATATGGGAAATGGCAAGGTCCGCGGAGTCGGTGTTGCCATGGCTATGCAGGGTTCTTCTATTGCAGGAGTTGACGTAGGCGGCGCAGATATTAAGCTGAATGAAGATGGTTCTTATACACTGGCACTTGGATGTACGGACATGGGAACAGGCTGTGATACTGTTATGGCACAGATTGCGGCAGACTGTCTGAATACACCTATGGATAACATCGTAGTATTCAGTGTGGATACGGATATTTCTCCTTATGATTCCGGTTCCTATGCTTCCGCCACAACCTATACCACAGGTGTGGCAGTTATGAAGGCCTGCGAGGAGCTGAAGAAAAAAATCTGTAAGCTTGGCGCAGAGATGATGGAAGTAGATGAGAGAAAAGTCGATTTTGACGGTTCCTGTGTATTCTATGATGAGACACTTGAGACAGACGATGGGGCAGACGGAAATGCAGCAGGCCATATGACAGATGCAGAAGAATGCTATAGTGTTGATATGGACGCCATCAGTTCTGAAAATGCCCAGAAGAAAGTTTCACTGAAAGATATTGCATTAAAGAGCACCTTCTTTAACAATATCGAGCTTCAGGTTGTGAAACAGCATTCTTCACCGATCTCGCCGCCGCCATTTATGGTAGGTATGGCAGAAGTAGAGGTGGATACAGAGACAGGCAGTGTGGATGTCCTGGATTATGTGGCGGTTGTTGACTGCGGTACACCGATCAATCCGAATCTTGCACGTGTACAGACGGAGGGCGGTATTGCACAGGGAATTGGCATGGCTCTCTGGGAAGATGTACAATATACAGATAAAGGTAAGATCCGCAACAACTCTTTTATGCAGTATAAGATCCCAACCAGACAGGATATCGGAAATATCCGCGTGGATTTCGAGTGCAGTTACGAAAAGAGCGGTCCTTTTGGTGCCAAATCCATTGGTGAGCTTGTAATTGATACTCCATGTCCGGCACTGGCTGAGGCAATTTATAATGCAACAGGTGTGCGTCTGACAGAGCTTCCGATGACTCCTGAGAAGATTGCCATGGAGATTTTGAAAAACCGCGAATCCATCCGGTCAGGGACAAAGGTGGAAGAATGAGAGAATTATGCCTTGCCTGTGCAGGTTTTGCCCTGGAGTTTATAGTTTTTTATGTAGCAGGCATTGTTCTGGTCCGGATATTGAAAGTAAAAGGGGATTGTTCCCTGACTTTCATACTGGGATATCTGGTTTACTTTGCAGTGTTTGAACTGGTGATCGTACCGATGACACTGAAATGGGTATCCCTGACAGCTGCGGCTTATATATGGGCAGGAATCATGGCTCTGGTTATCTGCGCAGCTGTGATCTGCACAATAAAAAAACAACGGAGAATACGTGCCGGACAAACGGAAACATGTAGTGGGATTTTTGGAAGCATTTCTGAAATATGGAAAAATCACTCTGTGATGATTATCCTTGCAGGTGCCGTAGTATTGCTGCAGTGTCTAATTGTGATCTTTTACGAGGATACAACAGTAGATGCGGCGTATTATGTAGGTACAGTGAGTACTTCTGTATACACAGATACTCTTGGCAGATATAATCCCTTTAACGGAGCGATCCAGAAGGCATTTCAGGCCAGATATGTTTTTTCCGCATATCCGATGCATAATGCAGTGTGGTGCAGACTTCTGGGAATCCATCCCATTGTGCAGGCAAAGCAGGTAATGTCATGTATGAATGTAGTGACTGCCAATCTGATCATTTATCAGATCGGTAAGAGACTGTTTGACGGAAACAGGAAGAAAGCAGATCTGATGCTTGTCTTTGTCTGTGTTTTACAGCTGTTTTGCGGTACGATTTATTCCTCCGGAACTTTTTTCTTTACCAGAAGCTACGAGGGAAAAGCCATCCTTGCCAATATTGCCATCCCTGCAGTTCTTATGTGTGCCGTCTGGTATCTGCAGGAGAAAAACAGCAGGAATGTCTGGATCATATTGTTTGTCACAGCGGTCAGTGCGCTGACATTTTCCGGTTCTGCTATCATCTTTCCGATCGTGATCGCAGCGGGAATGGCTCCGGCGGCAGTTATGAATAAGAGATTTTCGGGGCTGGTATATTGTGCAGTGTGTATGCTTCCGTCGGCATTATATGCAGCTGTATTTTTTGCATGCAGAATCGGTCTGCTGACGCTGGCTGCATCATAATACAGAAAGGAGAAAAAAATGGCAGGTGTAACAATTCAGGAACTGGGACTGCGCTTTGTTGATGCATGTATGAGGCTGTACTGGGGTTCCTGCTGGTATCCTCTTCTGTTTGCTGTAGGACTGATCTGCACACTGGTCCTGGGGAGAAAAAGAAAGTCCGGGATATTTGTCGGCTATACAGTATTTCTGCTGCTGACAGTATATAATCCGCTGGTTGTAAAATATCTTATCGCAAAGGTGAAGTTTGAGAATGAATATTACCGGTTTATCTGGATTCTTCCTGTGATTCCGGCGGTTGCCTACTATGGAGTCAGACTTGTGACCGCTTTTAGAAAGACCTGGATAAAAGTTCTTATGGCTGCAGCTGTGCTGACATGTTTTGTGATCCTGGGAAATCCGCTGGACGGGGTAGTGACCAATTTTGCAATGGCAGAGAATATTTATAAGGTGCCCAATGATCTGCGTGCAGTCTGCGACGTGATCCACCAGAACCAGGAGAATGATTTTCCAAGGGTTGTTTTTGACGGCAGTCTTAACAGCATTGTGCGACAGTATGATGCGGGGATCGCCACTGTAATAAGCAGAAATGCAAGTATCTACAGATCAGGCAGTACAGTGGCGGGAAACTATGATGAGAACAGCAGTTTCTATAAAAGACAGAAAGCATTGCTGGATGTGATCGATTATCATATCTATGAAGATAAAGAAGGGTTTCAGGCTGCGTTGAAGAAATCAAAGACAGATTTCGTAGTAACACAGATCGGGCTGGTTGACCATGATTTTCTGACAGAGTGTGGTTGTGAACTGATCGCACAGACGGAATCCTGCTACATTTACAGATTTGATTATAGCAAGCCTCGTAAATAATGCATATTGATCCGGCTCATCAGAGCGTGAAATTCTGCCAAGCTGTTTCAAATGCATTAATTAAGAGGCGTGCTATGATCGAAATATCATATATCTTACAAGAGAAGGAGAAAAGAAATGAAAAGTAACATAAAAAGACTTTCACTCTGCCTTTCAGCACTGATGCTGCTGATACTGGCAAGTCCGCTGACTGTACTTGCAGCAGAGGAAGAGGTGGCTGCATCTGCGAAATTTTACGGCACATTCTGGTCGTTGGTTCCGCCGCTTGTTGCCATTGCGCTGGCACTGATCACCAAAGAAGTATACAGTTCACTGTTTGTAGGAATACTGGTTGGTGCACTGTTCTACTCTAATTTTAATTTCGAAGGAACAATCCTTCATATTTTTGAAGGCGGAATGATCAGCGTTCTGACAGATTCTTATAATATGGGTATCCTGATCTTCCTTGTTATTCTGGGAACCATGGTATGTCTGATGAACAGGGCAGGCGGTTCCGCAGCATTCGGACGCTGGGCCGGTAAGAGGATTAAAAGCAGAGTTGGTGCGGAACTCTCAACCATCATTCTTGGTGTACTGATCTTTATTGACGATTATTTTAACTGTCTGACAGTAGGAAGCGTTATGCGTCCTGTGACAGATAAGCACAATGTGTCCCGTGCAAAGCTGGCGTACCTGATCGATGCCACAGCAGCACCGGTATGTATCATTGCACCGATTTCTTCATGGGCTGCGGCAGTCAGCGGATTTGTAGAAGGAGAGGATGGAATTACCCTGTTTGTACATGCAATTCCCTATAACTTCTACGCACTGCTTACGATCTTCATGATGGTGGCAATGGTTCTTATGAAAGTAGAATTCGGAACAATGGGTGTTCATGAGACAAATGCTTTAAAAGGCGATATCTACACAACACCTGCACGTCCTTATGCAAACGCGGCTGAAGATGAGAAAAGTAATCCGCGTGGCAAGGTGATCGATCTTCTGATCCCGATTGTAAGCCTTGTAATATGCTGCGTAATCGGTATGATCTATACAGGTGGTTTCTTTAGCGGAACTGATTTTGTAACTGCATTTTCACAGAGTGATGCATCTGTGGGACTGGTGCTTGGAAGCTTCTTCGGACTGGTTATCACGATTGTTTTATATCTGATACGTCGTGTTATGAATTTCAGAGACTGTATGGCGTGTATTCCGGACGGATTCAAGGCAATGGTACCTGCGATCCTGATCCTTACTTTTGCCTGGACATTGAAGGCCATGACAGACAGCCTTGGTGCATCTGTATTTGTATCTGCAATTGTTAAAAGCTCTGCAGGCGGGCTGATGAATTTCCTTCCTGCAATTATCTTTGTGATCGGGGCTGTTATCGCATTTGCGACAGGTACTTCATGGGGAACCTTTGGTATCCTGATCCCGATTGTTGTTAATGTATTCTCAGGAACAAATCATGAACTGATGATCATCTCTATTTCTGCATGTATGGCAGGTGCTGTATGTGGAGATCACTGTTCACCGATTTCCGATACAACCATCATGGCATCAGCAGGTGCACAGTGTGAACATGTAAATCATGTCAGCACACAGCTTCCCTATGCAATGGTTGCAGCAGCAGTATCTTTCCTGACTTATATTATCGCAGGATTGGTACAGACAGCATGGATCGCACTTCCGGCAGGAATCATTCTTATGGCGATCACCTTGGTGATCATCCGATTAAAATTCGACGATCTGAAAATGTAAATAAAACCGGGCAGTCAGCACAATGCATGACTGCCCATAATTTTTGACTTGTAACAAAATAATGCATCTTTTGTAACAAAATAAAAAACTTTACTTTTTTCGGTAATTATGATAATATAGACCTTGTATTAAATAAATTATATAAATCCTTTGAAAATCAGATTTTCAAGATACGCGCCTGTAGCTCAGTGGATAGAGCAGTGGTTTCCGGTACCATGTGCGGGGGTTCGATTCCCTTCAGGCGTGCTGCCTGGGACGTATGTACAGTTCCGGTGCGTTGTATCACAGGAGTTATCAGAATCGGGAACTGTCAGAAATCGTATGCGGCAGTGAACGGAGCAAACGGTAACTCATAAGGAGGACAAGAACTTGGATGATTTTAGAGAATGGTTATCAGATAATCTTCGGTATTTTATGCTGGGTGGAGCTATTCTGATAATTGTGGTTGTCCTGTTTTGCGGCATTCGAGCCTGTTCCGGAAGTAATAAGGGGAATTCCGGAGATGAACAGAAAACCACATCCGAAGACCAGGGAAATGTTCCTTCTTCTCCGATAAGTGAAGGGGAGTCTGACGAGAAGAAAGAAGACGCCAATCCCATGGAAACAGCAGATGCAGACGTTACTGCATTGATCACGAGCTATTATCAGGCTCTGGGGGAAAAAGATATTGCAACGCTGAAGACTCTGGAAGATGATTTCACACCGTCTGATGAGTCAAAAGTCACAAATTTGAAAGATTATATCGAAGGGTATGAAGTAGGCGATGTGTACACGAAGAAAGGTATGACAGATGATTCTTACGTGGTTTACGCCTGTTTCTCGTATATCTGTCAGGGCGTTGAGACCAAGGCCCCTGCACTGACTCAGTTCTATGTATATAAGAACAGCGAAGGAAACTGGGTGATCAATAACGGAGCTTTACAGGATTCTGAGATTTCCGCATATATGGAAAAACAGTTATCAGACAGTGATGTTTCAGCTCTTATAAAGAAGGTGCAGAATGAACTGGATCAGGCACAGCAATCTGATCCGTCTCTTGAAGAATTCCTGAATGGTCTTGGGGAGGAAGCAGGTGTGTCAACAGAGGCAGAAGATGGCACGATGCTTACTGCTTCGGAGGAATGTAATGTACGCGCAGAAGCCAGCACAGATGCTGATATCCTTGGCGTGATCTCAGCAGGTGATCAGGTTCAGAAGACAGGTACTGATGGTGAATGGGTTCAGATCGACTACGACGGTCAGACCGGATACATCAGAGGAGATTTACTTGAATAAAATTGAATATGGAACGTAAAAAATACAGGCGGTTATCCTTGTGGTAACTGCCTGTATTTTTACGTTCCGTTTTTCTGACATTGTTCTTGTCAGCTTCTGCTGGAGATTTTGCTGTTCTTATTACTTTTCGCAACTTCCGCAAGGGACTTACTTGATTCGATTAAATTCACCGTATGTAACTCCTGTCGATAATTCTGTCTGATGCAGGGAAGCCAGTTCGTGCACTGTTACAAGCTGATAGCCTTCTTCGATAAGCTGCGGGATTAGGATCTCGGCTGCATCTACAGAGGTGCTGAAGATATCGTGCATCAGAATAATGGAACCATCTTTTACATTATTCATGACTTCCTCAACCGTAGATTCCACATCCTGCGTTTTCCAGTCCAGAGTGTCAATGGACCACAGAATCATCGGGGTTCCCACAGTTGATTTTACCGTATCATTAACAGATCCATATGGCGGGCGGACCACCGAAGCTCCCTCACCTGTAAGATTTACAAGCTGTTCATCCACTCTTGCAATTTCTGAACTGATCTCATCCGAAGAAAGAGTCGCCAGATCCTTATGGTCATAAGTGTGGTTTCCAAGTTCACAGCCCAGTTTTTTCATGCGTTTTACTTCGTCCGGAAAACTGGCAATCTCAGTACCCACCATAAAGAAAGTTGCCTTTGCATTATTTTCTTCCAGACAGTCCAGAAGACGGTCTGTAAAAGAACTGGGACCATCATCAAAAGTAAGGGCGACCGACTTCTTTGCCGTAGATGTACCGGACTTGTCAGAGGTGTCTGACTTACCTGAAGATTTCTTCTTCGAGGATTTTTTCTTTGGTGTATAATCTTTCAGAGAACCATCTGTATCCAGTTCATAAGTTTTCTTATCTATTATCACAGTCCCTGTCTGCAGAATGCCATCCATATCAAAATAATACCGCTTCTTTCCGATATCTGTCCAGCCTGTCTGCATAATACCGGTCTCATCCATATAGTACTGTTTCCCGTCTGTATCTGTGAACCATCCTGTGTATGGCTTATCATCTACCAGAAACATCCAGTTACTTCCACTGGAAGCCCAGCTGCCCTCTGATGCCTCAGGCGAGATATCGGTGCTTAATGCAGGACCGCCCGGAGAAGCTTCAGATGAATCTGAAGAAGTGCGTCCAAACAGTTTCCCGGAAGAAGAATCCGTAAAATTATCATTGCTATCAGTCAATGTTTCCTCAGAAGTAAACTCCGCAGAATCCTGATCTTCTGACACGAAAGCTCCGGTATCGCTGATGGCATCTGCCTGTGAAGTCACAGCGGAAGAACGGGTGAAAATTCCTCCAAGTATCAGACACAGAATAACAGAAAGTGCGATCAGCCACCGGTTTGTACGTGGTAAATTATCTGACATGAAAGCCTCCTTTTTGATAAAATCAGTGACAAAAAAGATATCCTGTCATTCGATATCATACAATAAAATCTGACAAAATACAAGGCGATTCCCCATTCCTGCCCTTTTGAAAAAAATTCCATCAAAATTTCACCGTTGATAAGATGTACAAAAAATTATATAATAGAACAATGGACGAAAAAATCAGAATAAACAAATATTTAAGCGAGGCAGGCATATGCTCCAGACGGGAAGCCGACCGGATGATCGAAGAGGGAAGGATTACGGTAAACGGAAAAAAAGCAGAAAGCGGTCAGAAAGTCAGCCTGGAAGATGAGGTCTGTGCAGACAATATACCTGTCCATAAAAATGAAAAAAAAGTACTGCTTCTTTTTAACAAACCCAGAGGGATCGTGTGCAGCACAAAGCAGCAGTTTGATGAGACGACGGTAACAGATTATCTGGATTATCCTCTGCGTGTTTATCCTGTGGGCAGACTGGATAAAGAATCACAGGGCCTTCTCCTTCTGACAAATGAAGGAGATCTGGTCAATAAGATCATGCGCGCCGGAAACTATCATGAGAAAGAATATTTTGTGACAGTGAATAAGCCGGTGGACTGGGAATTTGTCCGAAGGATGAGCAAGGGAGTCCCTGTTCTTGATACGGTGACCAGACCATGCAGAGTGGTGCAGACAGGAGAATGCAGCTTTCGGATCATTCTGACACAGGGACTGAACCGGCAGATCCGCAGAATGTGCCGGTATCTGGGATATGAGGTACAGAAGCTGAAAAGGATCAGGATCATGAATCTGACTCTGGACGGGATCAGAGAAGGCGAATACAGAGAGATCACAGCACAGGAATGGGAAGAACTGAACCATTTACTGGAATCTTCCACAAGTGAAACAGTGATCAGAACAGGAGAACAGAATGGAAACAGCAGCGATCATGCGAATGAAAGAGCTGGTGCAAAAGCTGGACAGGGCAGCAAAGGCGTATTACCAGCAGGATACAGAGATCATAAGCAACAGAGAGTACGATCAGATGTACGACGAGCTTCAGGCTCTGGAGAAAGAGACAGGCACTGTTCTGGCAAACAGCCCAACCATAAGCGTAGGGTACGAGGCAGTTGACCAGCTTCCAAAAGAAGAACACGAATCCCCCATGCTGTCTCTGGACAAGACTAAGGACAGAGAAGTTCTGAGGGAATTTATCGGGGAACACAAAACGCTTCTGTCATGGAAGCTGGACGGACTGACGATCGTTCTTACCTACGAGAATGGAGGACTTGCCAAAGCAGTTACACGTGGAAACGGTGTGACAGGAGAGGTTGTCACCAATAATGCCAGAGTATTTAAGAACGTTCCTCTTAAAATCCCGTATCAGGGAAGACTGGTGTTGCGTGGGGAAGCGATCATTACCTATTCGGACTTTGAACGGATCAATGAATCCATAGAAGACGTTGATGCGAAATACAAGAATCCGAGAAACTTATGCAGCGGTTCTGTCCGCCAGTTAAACAATGAGATCACAGCCCGCAGGAATGTGCGTTTCTACGCATTTACGCTGGTAAGCGCCGACGGGGTTGATTTCCATAATTCAAGAGCCCGGCAGTTTGAATGGCTGAAAGAACAGGGATTTGATGTAGTGGAATACAGGACAGTCACAGCTTCAACGCTGGATGAAGCCATGGAATATTTTTCAACTGCGATCACTGAGAATGATTTTCCGTCGGACGGACTGGTTGCTCTTTATGATGATATTGCATACGGAGATTCCCTTGGAAGAACAGCCAAATTTCCCAGAAATGCTTTTGCATTCAAATGGGCAGATGAGATCAGAGAAACCCATCTTCTGGAGATCGAATGGAGCCCGTCAAGAACAGGGCTGATCAATCCGGTGGCTGTTTTTGAACCGGTTGAGCTGGAGGGAACCACTGTGAGCCGCGCCAGCGTACACAATGTGAGCATTCTAAAAGAATTGCAGCTTGGTATCGGGGATACGATCACTGTATATAAAGCAAATATGATCATTCCGCAGATTGCAGAAAACCTCACACGCAGCAGTAAACTGGAAATTCCGGATACCTGCCCTGCATGTGGCCATGGAACACAGATACAGAAGGTAAATGATGTGGAGGCACTTTACTGTACAAATCCTGACTGTGCCGCAAAGAAGATCAAATCCTTTGCACTTTTTGCAAGCAGGGATGCCATGAACATTGACGGACTGTCAGAAGCAACACTGGAGAAATTCATTGCAAGAGGCTTTATTCATGATTTCGGAGATATTTTTGAGATTGGAAAGAATCGTGATGAGATTGTGGAGATGGACGGATTCGGGGAGAAATCCTTTGAGAACCTGATGACCAGCCTTGATAAAGCTAAGGAGACTACTCTTGCGAAGGTGATCTACAGCCTTGGAATCGCCAATATCGGTCTTGCCAATGCAAAAGTGATCTGCAGGCATTTTGATGATGATCTGGAGAAGATCCGCCATGCAGATAAAGAGGAGATCAGCTCTATTGATACCATCGGACCGGTAATTGCCGGAAGTCTGACTGATTATTTTTCAAACGAGGATAATAACAGAAAACTGGATCATCTGATGAGCCATCTGACTGTTAAGAAAGAAGAAAAGACAGGTGAGCAGATTTTCCGGAACATGAATTTCGTTATCACAGGAAGTGTGGAGCACTTTGCAAACAGAGCACAGGCAAAGGAATTTATTGAGTCTCTGGGAGGCAAGGTGACCGGATCAGTAACATCGAAGACGAACTACTTGATCAATAATGACACAACTTCCAATTCTTCAAAGAATAAAAAAGCCAAAGAACTGGGAATTCCAATCCTTTCGGAAGAAGATTTCCTGAAGATGGCACAACAATAAAATAATAAGAACAGGAGATAAGATAATGCCAATTAAAATACAGAGCGATCTGCCCGTAAAAGAGATTCTGGAAAAAGAAAATATTTTCGTGATGGATGAGTCACGTGCATCCCATCAGGATATCCGCCCCATTCAAATCCTTATTCTGAACCTGATGCCTCTGAAAGAGGAGACAGAGCTTCAACTTCTGCGTTCCCTTTCCAACACACCGCTGCAGGTGGATGTCACCTTTATGGCAGTACAGAGCCATGAAGCGAAGAATACATCTGTGAGTCATCTGAATAAATTTTATCAGACATTTCCGGAATTGAAAAATAACAAATATGATGGAATGATCATCACAGGTGCTCCTGTAGAGCAGATGGAATTCGAAGAGGTAGACTACTGGAAGGAACTGGTAGAGATCATGGACTGGACAAACACCCATGTTACCTCCACCATTTATCTGTGCTGGGCTGCACAGGCAGGACTCTACCACCACTATGGACTGAAAAAGCGCAAACTTGATAAGAAGATGTTCGGTCTTTTCTGGCATAAAGTGATGAACCGTAAGATTCCGCTGGTACGCGGATTCGACGATATGTTCCTTGCACCTCATTCCAGACATACGGAAGTTCCCATCGAGGATATCCATAACTGTAAAGAGCTGACAGTGCTTGCTGAATCCGATGAAGCAGGGCTTTTCCTTGCAATGGCAGACGGTGGCCGCAAGATCTTTGTAATGGGACATCCGGAATATGATCGTGTGACTCTTGACGGTGAGTACAAACGTGATGTCAGCAAAAACCTGCCCATCGAAATCCCGGAGAATTATTACAAAGACAACAACCCGGAAAACAGACCGCTCCTTATGTGGAGAGCACATGCGAACAACCTGTATACAAACTGGCTGAATTACTACGTCTACCAGTCAACTCCGTTCGACCTGTATGGAACACCGGATTTTGAGCATATTTAGGGGATTTGCAGGAAATACTGATTTCACGTATCTTACCGTATTTTTACATAATTTCACGCGAAAATGGAGTAAAAATGGGGTATGGATTCAGTAAAAATGGGGTATGACATATATCTAACAATGTATAATAGGGAATTTCACACAGTAAATGCCTGATATTGCCAATTGAATATTTTAAACATCTGAATAAGTCCATGTACTTGTATAACTACAGGTATGTGGGTTTATTACTATAAAAAAGAAACCAGTAATAAAAGTAATTCCAAAGAATGATATAAAACTGTGTCCTGTATGCAAAATTGGAACTAAAAAGGAATCATTAATTGTTAATTATTTGGAAAATGGGAAGAACAAACGGAACTTGTTGACATCATATCATTGTGAAGTATGTAAATCTTCCTATATTCCAGATTCTTTATATCGTACTTATACAGCGCATAAAGATAAGAACAATATAGATGTGGAATTTGTAATGGAACAGGTAGCACAACAGTAGGATAACGGAAGGGAACTAAAACAGTCATCCGTATAACCATCCCCGTCCTTCACAGAATCAATTCTATGCTGAAATTCCTTATATATAGCCTTAAATTCTGGACGAAAACCATCTACCCTAACAACTTTACCCTTAAAGCATTTGCGTTGAAATTTGATGGTTATTTCTTTTGTATATTGTGAAGAAATGAGTATAAGATGACTGCTGCTACACTGATATCTATATCTGTTTTGTCAGAATCAAAAAACAGGTTGCTGAATAGACATAATCTATATTATAATACAAGCATAAGAAACTGAAATTTACAAAAATGAACAGGAGTGAGAGCAGTGCCAGAAATATCATTGTTTTACGGAATACGTGTTACCATGTATTATAATGATCATATGCCACCACATTTCCATGCAGAATATAATGGACAAAAAGCATTAGTAGATATTAATAACATTCAAGTGATTCGAGGTTCATTACCAAATAAACAACTTAGACTTATATTGGCGTGGTGTACTATCCATCAGGATGAACTGATGCAAAACTGGGAACTTGCAAAAGATATGAAGCCATTAAATAGAATTAATCCGCTTATCTAAAGGGGGGAAATCATATGAACGAATATTTTCCGACAGTAGTACAGGTGATACCATTGGATAACTTTCATGTGCAGGTATTCTTTGATGACGGTAAGATTGTAGACTATGATGCTACAGAAGATTTGAAAGCAGAAATATTTAAGCCATTAAGAGATATTGATGCATTTAAAGAAGCTTGTACCGTTATGAATGGTACTCTTGCATGGGATCTTTCTGGCAACAGAGATGAATCCAGTTGTATTGATATTGATCCGTTTACTGTATATGAGTTAGAATCCATTAATAATCTGATTGCTTGAATAATGTGATCACAATTTAATATGAGCAGCATGAAAGCCCTCGGGAGTTAATCCTGGGGGGGGGCTTTTGGTATAGCCAAATCCGGTGAAGTATGTTATTATATGCATCAGTTCTCAGAATCGGGAATATTCAGTTGAGATAAGAAAGGACACAACAATCATATGAACATAGGAAACAATATAGGAAATATCATGAAGATCACAGGCGCATGGAACACCTTTAAGAGCAATCATCCCAAGTTCCCGGCATTCTGTCAGGCAGTTTCACGCAAAGGACTTAAAGAAAGAAGCATTATTGAAATTGCGATCACCACTCCTGAGGGAGAGAAGATAGAGACAAACCTGAAAGTAAAGGACAGTGACCTGGAATTACTGAAACAGTTGTCTGACCTGAAAATGTGAAAAAGTTTACAAAAATTTTATTTGAATAACAGGTATAAATCTGCTATAGTATTCTATGTTGGTTAAGTTGATTATTATTCGTTCCCATATATAAGAATGATAGGTTCTCAAAAGAAAGAAGAGGAAGAAAATTGCGTAAAAAATCACATATTTTATTAGCAAGATACCTTGCGGATCAGATGCAGACCACAGCAAGCCTGCAGTCTCACAGAAAGGCTTTCTGCCTGGGCAGCATTCTGCCGGATATCAAACCGTCCTTTATCACCAGGAGACACGAGTTCTACGGAACATTTGAAGATGTCAAGAACCGGATGAAAGAACTGGCAGATATCAGACCGGATGAGAGTAACCAGAGAGTTTACTGGCGGCGGTTCGGCGAAGTGATCCACTATATGGCGGATTATTTTACCTTTCCTCATAACAAAACATATACAGGAAGCTTCAGCCAGCATAATCATTATGAGAAAGTACTTAAGAACAGACTGAAAGAATGTATACAGCAGGGAGAAGCACATGCATATCTGGAACCGGCCATCCGCTTCGCAGATTTCCCCACCCTGATCGATTATATCGAAGCTACTCATGAGAAATACCTCAACAAGCTCCGCAGCGTGGAAGAGGATATCCGCTTTATCCTGAATATGTGTTTTCAGGTAGTGCAGGGACTGATACAGATCTGCATTGGTAATAAGAACTTTGCAGGAGCCATTCAGGCAGCCTGACAGAGATACGCTAAGAATACAGGAAGGCTGTGTGGAAATCATATCCGCACAGCCTTCCTGCATTCTGAAACATATCTTCCTCACTGCTTGTTGCTTTTCGCAACTTCTGCAGGGGGACTTACTTGATTCGGTTAAAATGTGACAAAAAAATGAATTTTGGTCAAATCTGGAATTTACCTGCCCTGAGCTGTTGATTTCAAAAAATGATTATGCTAGAATAAAACAGGTTAATATTTCGGGATAATTCACTTATGAAATAACATAATAATGTGAAAAGTAATTTAGACAGTATGCCCTTATAAACAGGGGGTAAGGACATGCTCACAGTAAGAAGGGAGCAATTTAGATATATGAAAAACAAGTATCTTACCAGATTCTTATGTCTGACATTGATGTCAGGAATGGTATTATCCGGTCCTGCGTCCGTACTTGCAGCAGAGGATACTGCTGCGTATACAGCAGACGGTTCTGATTTCAGCGATTCCGGTGATTTTGATTCAGGATCAGAGGATCCGGCGCCGGCAGATCCGACACCTGCAGAGCCAACACCTGCGCCGGTAGATCCGACACCTGCAGACCCGACACCTGCACCGGTAGATCCGACACCAACAGATCCGACACCAACACCTGCAGAGCCAACACCTGCACCGGCAGATCCGACTCCGACACCAACAGATCCGACTCCGACACCTGCGAATCCTACACCAACACCGTCTTCACAGATTACGAAGGCAGCCCAGGATGTGATCGACAGAATCAAAGAGTTGAACGCACAGACCATCACGCTGGAGAAGAAAGCCACTGTTCAGAGCATCCGCACTGCATATAATGCCCTGTCTGATACAGAGAAGGCACAGGTTTCTAATTATAATCTGCTGGTTCAGGCAGAAGCGACTATTGCTCAGCTGGAAGCGCAGAAGAACAATGCGAATACGAATAATCCATTTACGAGTAATACCAGTGCTGCACAGACCGGAACTCCGGTATATTATGCGTCCAATATCCACGCAGGTAAGGATTTCTATCTGGACAGCCTGAAGAATAACTACAATCTGACCTTCTCAGATGATTTCGCTTCTGTTATGGATGAGATCGAGAAGGAATATAAAGAGAAGAACAAAGTAGCAGATGCCAGCGATGTAAACGGCAGCAAGACCACCACATCTGCAGACAGTCTTCTGGTAAGAAACTGGCAGGACATCCTTGCAGTCTATGTATATCAGCAGAGCCAGAACGGAAAAACAGAATTTACCCTGGATTCTTCCTGCAAGAAAGACCTTGCGAAAATCTTTGCAGAGATGAACCCGATCGTAAGGGACAAGCAGGATATCACTCACGTTACATACGCTAATCGTAAAATCAATTACTATATTAAGAAAAATAAAATCGCAAAAAAGGATCGTACGATCCTTAAGAAATATGTGGAGACAGACTGCAAACTCCTCTGCGCGGTAGTAACAGCTGCCAACGGTTTTGTCCGCGAGAGCGTAGGAGATGATGTTTCCGAGGAAAGAGTAAATGTTATCTCCGCAGCCTATTCACTGGTTGGTAAAGTCGGTTACTTCTGGGGCGGCAAATCCACAGTGATTGGTGAAGATCCAGGCTGGGGAACCAGCGAGAAGGTATCAGCCGAGGGAAGCAAGAGCACCGGAACCATCCGCGCATACGGACTGGACTGTAGTGGTTTTGTCACCTGGGCAGTGATCAACGGATATCAGGATAAAGCAATGCAGGAAGCTGTAGGCGACGGAACTTCCGATCAATGGGAGAAAGCAAACGTGGTAACTGAGGCAGATGCACAGCCCGGAGATCTGGTGTTCCAGAAAGGACCGGAAGCAGGAAGCGATAATCATGTAGGTATTCTCTGCGGTAAAACAGACGCAGGTGACTGGATCGCAGTACACTGCTCCTCCGGCAAGAATGGAGTAACAGTAGGCGAAGCATACAGTGCAAGCTTCCGTTACATCCGCCAGCCATCCTTCTACCCGACACAGGAACAGATTCAGGAAATGCAGAGCAGCAGTACGGTAAGCATAACAACAGGTGATGCAGCAGCTTCCACAGGAACAGATATCTTTTCTGCAAATGTGACAGTAAGCAATACTCTGCAGGATGCGATGAAGTCAAATACTTCCGACTCAACAGGATTCACAACATCGGAATCCACTGAGAAGACTTCCATCCTTCCGGATAAGATTGATCTGTCAAAAGAGAAAGTCGCTGTATTTAAGGCAAAATAAAATGGATAAAAGAAGGGAGAAAGTCATACAAAAAAGTCTGGCTTTCCCTTCTTTTTTCGTGTGTAAACTTTTTTATCTGTTAACTTAAACGATCAAGTAAAAACTGACGAATTTGCTTATTGGTCTGCGGAATATGCTTCAAAAACGAAAAAAATATTCGAAAATATGGAAACAAAAATTGACAAAGTGTACGAAATATGTTAACTTTAAACCAATAATATAATGTCAGATAAAAAAAGGAGAAATTCCTTCTTTTTTTGTTGCTGATATTACAGTAAAATCTGAAGATGAGACACCAACAGATGATTTGTTCTGTAAACAGTGAACACACTGTTGTGTTCGGAAAAGAGATACACAGATGGCATTAAGACGTGAGAGAATGAGGCTTGGTGACATGCTCATCAAGCAGAATGTACTGACTGAAGATGAATTAAAGAAAGCCCTGGAATTGCAGAAGGGAAGCGGCAAGAAAATCGGTGAAGTTCTGGTAGATAATGGCTTTATCACTGAGGATATGATCGTTCGTGCCCTCCAGATGCAGCTGGGGCTTAAAGTCGTTCAGCTGACAGGCGTGACGATCCCGAAAGAGGTCCGAAATCTGGTCAGTGTGGACATTCTTAAGAAATATACCTGCATTCCCTTTGAACTGGATCCCTACAATGCCAATATCCTTCATCTTGCAATGGCAGATCCGATGGATATGGCTGCGATCGACGACATCTCTATCGTGACAAACCTGCAGATAGAGCCTTACATTGCTACAACCAGAGATATTCTTGCGGCAATCGACAGATGCTACGGCGCATCGGAGACACTGGATGCAGCCAGACGATTTACTCAGGAGAGGGCACAGCTTCGTGGAGGAGCAGCAGACGACGATACAGATACAGATGTAAGTGATGCACCTATTGTACAGCTGGTGCGTTCCCTTATTGAACAGGCAATCCGCCAGAGGGCCAGTGATATCCATATCGAAGCTCTGGAGAACAAAGTACGCGTCCGTTACAGGATCGACGGTGCACTCTATGAGCGTATGGTATATGACAACAGCCTTCTCCCTGCAATCTCCACCCGTATCAAGATCCTTGGAGGTATGGATATCTCAGAGAAAAGGAAACCTCAGGACGGACGTATGTCCATTATGGTAGACAGACAGGACTATGATATCCGAATTTCCTCTCTGCCTACTGTACACGGAGAGAAGATCGTAATGCGACTCTCTTCAAAACTGAACCTTACACGTAACAAGAAAGATCTGGGACTTCCACCCGATGAGATGGAACGTTTCAACCATATGCTGGCCAGTCCTTTCGGGATCATTCTTGTAACAGGACCGACAGGAAGCGGTAAATCCACTACCCTGTATACCGCATTAAGTGAATTAAATAAAGAAGCAGTCAATATCGTAACAGTAGAGGATCCTGTGGAGGCAGATATTGAGGGCATCAATCAGGTACAGGTCAACAACAAAGTAGACCTGAATTTTGCGTCAGCCCTTCGTTCTATTCTCCGTCAGGACCCGGACATTATTATGATCGGTGAGATTCGAGACAGGGAGACTGCTGCTATTGCAGTACAGGCATCCATAACAGGACATCTGGTTGTATCTACATTACATACCAACAACGCAGTAGGTACTCTGAACCGTATGGCGGACATGGGAGTGGAGAGATATCTGATCGCAGATTCTGTTGTAGGAGTTATCGCACAGCGCCTTGTGCGTAAGCTGTGCAGCCACTGTAAAAAAATGCGTCCTGCCACCTCTGAGGAGAAGAGAGTGCTGAGGATGAACACACAGGAGGATGTAAATGTCTATGAACCCTGTGGCTGTGATTTCTGCAGCCATACAGGATATTACGGGCGTATCGGTGTGTTCGAGATCATGGAGGTCAATGACGAGATCCGCGACCTGATCGCAGCGAATGGAACAACAGAGGAACTGGAACGCGCAGCCAGAAACAGCGGAATGCGCACACTGAGAGAGAATGGTATCAACTATGTGCTGAACGGCACCACTTCTGTGGAAGAGATGCTTAAGGCATCTTATGAATGATTGAGACTTATAGATTATTAATTTTACGACTATTAATATAGAAGGAATTCCTGCGGAATCGGAGTTCTCCGGAGATTCTCAGGGAGTTACGAGGCAGATTAGGAAATATGTATAATTTAGACGAAATACTGATACAGTCAGTGAAGGTAAGGGCTTCCGATATCCACCTGACAACCGGCAGACCGCCAAGCTACAGGATCGATGATGTACTGGCTCCCATAGAGGGAGAACGCCTTACCCCGCAGATGCTGGAAGATATTCTCATGCCCCTGATGGATGTCCGTCACAGAGAAGAACTTCAGAATAACGGACAGACAGACTTCGCATATGCCATCTCAGGTGTGGGACGTTTCCGCGTAAATGTATTTAAACAGAGAGGAACACTTGCTTCCGTTATGCGAAGTCTTCCTTTCAACATCCCGGAACCTGAGGACCTTGGTATTCCTGCAGAGGTAGTGGAGATGACCACGCGGAAAAGAGGTCTCATTTTGGTAACAGGGCCGACAGGAAGCGGGAAATCAACCACATTGGCTTCATTGATCCATGTGATCAACAGGAATTATCCTTACCATATTATTACATTGGAGGATCCGATCGAATATCTGCACAGACATGATAAATCTGTGGTAAACCAGAGGGAGATCGGCAGTGATTCAACGAATTATGCACAGGCACTGAGGGCTGCACTCCGAGAAGACCCGGATGTAATCCTGGTAGGAGAGATGCGAGACCTGGAAACCATTTCCACTGCCATCACAGCGGCGGAAACCGGTCATCTGGTATTTTCCACCCTTCATACTATCGGTGCGGACAAGACTATCGACAGAATCATCGATGTATTCCCGCCAAATCAGCAGCAGCAGATAAGGATCCAGCTTGCCTCTGTATTGGAGTGCGTTGTATCCCAGCAGCTTCTCAAGAAAGCAGACGGAAGCGGCCGTGTAGCTGCACTTGAAATACTGTTTGCAAATAATGCAGTGCGAAATCTGATCAGAGAGAGTAAGACCTATCAGATCTCATCTGTGATGCAGACCAGCAAACGTGCAGGAATGCAGACAATGGATGATGCACTGTATGACTTATATATGAGAAAACTGATCGATGCGGACAATGCAGTGACATATGCCCAGGACCCGGTCAGTATGAACAAAAAAGTCAGCTTTGACTTCTGACAGAAACCCGATCTGGCAGACATCCTGAGCTTGACTGACAGAAAGAAGTGATAAGATGCCGGGTTTTACCTACGTGGCAGTAGATAATAGGGGAAAAGAGAAAAGAGGAAGTATTGAGGCTGACAACAAAGAGAAAGTTGTAGATATCCTGAAAAACGACGGGCTGATTCCGGTCTCTGTAAAAGAGCAGGGAGCCCTGAACAAAGACATAGATTTTTCCATAGGAAAGAAAGTAAAGCCAAGAGATCTGAGTGTATTCTGCCGTCAGTTCGTCAGCATCACCCAGGCAGGTGTCCCGATGAAGGAAGCCCTGCAGATGCTTTCAGAACAGACAGAAAACAAATGGCTGAAGCGTGCCATCTCAGAGGTACTTCTCAGTGTGGAGAAAGGAAATACACTGGCAGACTCCATGAGAGGCCAGTCAGATATCTTCCCGCCAATGCTTATCAATATGGTAGAG